>Ga0169931_10012025_pt1 | contig 12079 bp, 6 predicted proteins | sample Kivu_15m_20L_FD_129675 | JGI IMG/M metagenome (GOLD analysis project Ga0169931, IMG submission 129675) | Freshwater microbial communities from Lake Kivu, Western Province, Rwanda to study Microbial Dark Matter (Phase II) - Kivu_15m_20L... | ecosystem: Environmental > Aquatic > Freshwater > Lake ...
AGTGTCAGAACCGCCTCGTCAACAACGGTGGCCCCGAAGGCCATTCTCACTGTTACCGAGGCGAGGTCATTGGTTGAGCTCACCGTGCCGCTGACGGCGAATGCTCGGACGCCTAGCACGGTGTTGTCAGTCGGAGCGGTGATGGTGATCGTTGGTGGGGTCGTGTCGACGCGGAATGAACGCGACGCCTCGACGGCTCTGCCGGCGATGTCCTCGGCGTTTACCTCGAGGATCCACGTTGCTTCCGGCAGGCTCGACAGTGTGCCGGCAACATCACAGCGGTCGGCGTTGATCGTTGAGCTGATGGCGCGTGTCTGCTGGGCCGGCGCAGACGCTTCGGCCGTACACTCCGAGAGGTTGAAGCCAGACGTGACCGTTGCGGCGACGGCAACTGACTGGTTCGCTGCAAAGATGGGCGTGTTGTCGCTCGGCAGGGTGATGTTGATGGAGGGTGTTGGCCGGTTGAGGCACAGGATGCGTTCGGCCACGTTGTCTTGTTCGTCTTCGGCCAAAGCACACACGCACACGGTGTCTACGAGCGCAGCCACAGTGGCGGCGTCTGGGGCCTCTGCGCACGCCTGGGCTGCAGCAGCGGCGTTTGGCAAGACGTCAGTCCCGATGAGCACGATGAGGTCTTCCTCGTCGTTGTCGTCGTCAGGGATGAATGTGCCGTCGGCTGTGATGGTCGCGCCAAACACAACGACGTCGCCAGCTTCATCATCCGCAGTGCCGTTGATCTGAACGACGCCACGCAGAGAGGCACCAGGTGCAGCGCCGTTGTGCACGCCGCCAAAGCGCAGGTCGATGGTAGGTGGGTCTACGTCGAAGGTTCTGCCGGCGTCAGGGTAGAGCTCGAGGCGCGAGTCGAGTGACAACGTCGTGAACAACCCTGAGTTGAGCGCGTCAGCGCGGGTGATTCCCGACTTGTTGCGAGCGACGTTCGTGGCTGCACCAGTGCCCGAGAGAGGCACCTCGCGGATGAAGCGGTCCATCGACGCTGCCATCTCGAAACGGGTCTCATTGCTCGTGATGGGGATGGTTTGGAGGCTCAGGACGTCGTCAGGGCCAATGCCGTTCAACTGAGAGTCAGCGCGGAGGTCGTCACGCAGGACCAATAGAACGTCGGTCATTTTGATGACGCCCGGCTGGACACCACGCTGGACCGACAGCTCAGCCGCTCGACGTGAGAGCGCCGCATGCGTCAGCGCGAGGATGGCTCGTTCATTGGCGACGTCTGTCGCTGCAGCTGGGTCCGTGAGGTCCACCGAGAGTGTGGCCGTGATCGAGAAGGGCTGACCGCCACTACCTGGTCGTCTCATGTGTGACGCCAGCAGCGTGTTGTTGAGGTTGATGGCAGCGACGTCAGAACCGCCTGCCGGGGTGTGCGTCGCGCGGGTCGCAGCAAGCGTGGTCCAGGCGTTGACGTTGAGCTGGCGGATCTCGCCGGGTGTGATGGCGCCGGCAGCGGCGCTCAACTCCTGTCCATCGACAATGGTGAGGGTTAGGCCTGTTGCGACATCGGTGTAGGAGCCACCGGTAACGACGACTAGGACTGATTCATGGGCGGAGTCGTCGAGGTCGACGCGGTACTGGCCCTGGGAGTTGGTGGTGGCGGTGCCGAGCACGGTGCCGCGCACGCGGCCAGTCCATACCAGGGCGGTGACGGTCGCGCCGACGACGGGGGCGCCTACGTCAACGGCGCCAGAAACAGCGGCGATGTCGTTGTTGTCGACCTCGACTGTGACGTCCACAAAGTCGGTTTGACCAGCGCCGTCGATTGCCGTGAACCTTAGCGTGACTTCTCCCTCTGGCATCGTTGTTGTGGTCCAGCGGACAGCAAGCTTGGTGGTGTCGGGCTCGAAGTCTCGACAGGGGCTTTGGGGTTGATCGTCGCAAAGGCCGAGACCTGGGATGTCGACGGTGAGCGAAGCGATTCCGTCCGCGTCTTCGGCCTCTGCTCGGATAACGAACTCGCCGCTCACTTTGAGCGGGGGGGTCTGCTGCTGAGGTGCCTGTACAGAAATTCGCGGGAGAGTGTTGTTGACGACGACGGCGAGGTCCTCTGTCGTCGTATTGCCGGCGGCATCTGTCGCGCGAGCGGTGATGGTGAGGGGGCCGTCGGTGATGGGCGATGCGCTCGTGTTGATGTTGCCCGTGAGCGTGCAGTCAGTGCTTGAGGCGTCGGTGCAGGTGAACGTCGCGGCGGTGAAGGACGCCTGGGCGGGAGCCGTGAAGGCAAACTCGGTGATGGCGCTGGCGTCGGTGGCCCGGACCGTCACGCGGACGTTGCCGCCGCGAGTGCTGCCCGCCTCGGGCTCGGAGTAGGCGACGTTTGGAGGGTCGATGTCTGCGCCGCCGCCGCCGCCGCCGAAGATCTCGCTGGTGTGGGCTTGCATACGCTGAACGAGGTCGCGGACGTTGTCGGGGCCGATGCCGCTCTGGTTCTGGCTGCTCTCGAGGAAGCGCAGGATTTGTGTGGCGAGGCCCTGGGGCGAGCCGCGCAAGGCGTCTTGCGTCAGCTCGACGGTGCCCTGCACGAGACGCGCGGTTGCGGTCTGGCCATCAAAGACGCACGCGCCGTCGTCGATGTCTTGTGCAAGGGCGGTCGTGAGGGTGGCCGCCGTGACGCGCACGCCTGGGTCGAGGCCAGAGGCGACGGCGTAGGCCTTGGCGCTCTCGGAGAGCCCCGCTGTGAGGATGCCGGCCCACGCCTCGGGGGTGAGGGAGGGGGCGATCCCCAAAGTGGGGTTCAGCGGGACGGTGGTCCTGACGTCGAAACCTGAGAGGCCGGCCGAGAAGAAGTCATTCAGACGCAGGCTCGCGCGGGCGGTCGCAGACGCGAGTGACGCTTCGCGGCCGGCGTCGGCGAAGCAGCCGGTGAGACTCGCGTGCAAGGTCGAGAGAGGTGTGAGGGTGACGGTAGAAGTGTCACCGGCGTCGTGCGCGTCGACGAGGGCGCAGAGCTCGTTTGCGGCGAGCTGCACAAGTCCGCCTGTGGCCTCTTCGACGTACGTACCCTGGGTGGCGCACACGAGCATCGGACCCGTGTGGCTGCCGACGGAGACGGTGAAGGTGCCGTCGTCGGCGGTGGTGCCCGAGCCGACCTCGCTGCCGCGCCTTCCCGTGGCTGACGCTGCGAAGGCGCGGACTGTCGCGCCGGCGACGCTGGCTTTGATGACGCTGCCGGTGACGGCACCTTCCTTGGCCGTGCCGACTTGGTTGCCGCAAGAACTGGCGAACCCGGAGGCGCCGGCGACGAGGACGAGGAGTGCAGACGTGAGTGTGCGGCGGGACGTGACGATCACAGCGGACCTCCCCAGACGAGCGATGAGCGAAGCGTGATGCCGGCGTGGACGGCGAGCTGGCCTTGCTGGTTCATTGACAAGGCGGCGTGGGGCCCGATGGCCCCGATGAAGACGTCGAAAAGGCGCATGTCGAAGAGCAATGTCAGGCGAGCAAGGCCTGAGACGAGCCAGACGTCTTGCGCCTTCTTCTCGAGACTGCGCGGCAAGCCGGCGTCGTCGAGGTCGGATAGGTCGACGAGGTCTTGCACGCCCCAGTACGTAAACATGGGTGCAAGCTCGAGCTCGGCGCCGCCGGAGATGAAGGCACCTGAGTCGAAGCGGTAACCGACGACGACGGGCGTCATGAGCTCGACGTACTGAGCCGTGAGCAAGTCTCCCGTGCTGTTCTCGATCGTGACTTCCGGTGTTTGGATGGCCGTCGAGAAGGCGGCCTGAAAGCCGATGCCTGCGGAGAACGACGGCGTGAGGCCATAGCGAAGGCCTGTGCCGATGCGCGGCTTGATGATGTTGGTCGCTTGTGGCGAGAACACCGCGGCCGAGGTCGCAGGGTGGCTCGTGTGGGCGACCTCGAAGGCCAAAGGCAGGTCGAGAGTGAGCTCACCCTCGTCGGCGATGGCCGCCTGGCTGATGCAGCACGCCAAGAGCGCTGCGACGCGCAGCGCTTGTTGGGTGGTGGTGGGCATGCGTGTGCGTGTGCGTGTCATGGATTTAGCTGCGCCGGCGTGCACGTTTTTGGTCTGAGGGCGGGGCAGGTCGGAGCGAGCCCTTACAACCCGTGGCGCGGTAGGTCGAGCAGCCCCAGAAGGGCTGACCTTGGCCGAGGTCGATCAGGGCGAGCGGCTTTGCGCACACAGGGCAAGGTGGCGGCGTCTCTTTGGACGCCGAGGTGTATTGGCAGACGCGGCACAGGTAGCGTGTCGATGCTGACCCCCCGGCTGAAGGCCGCTTGATCTCCTCAAGCATGCCATGTGCAGCGTCGTTGGGGCATGGCGTCCGCGTCAGCTTGGGCGGCTTGAAGCTGCTCTTCCAGTCACCGTTCTCGCACCTGTAGAAGACGGCCTTCTTGCCGTCCTTCCGGTAGGGCTGCTCGAGGACCGAACCACCACATGTTGGGCATGGGTCCTTGAGCTTCTTGAGCTCCTCAAGGGATGTGCGCTTCGCGCACACCTCATTGGTGCACTGGGCGTAGGCGCCGAAGCGACCTCGACGGACGAGACAAGGCGCACCACAAGCTGAACACGGTTCCTTGTGTGGGGTGACGGCATCCCGATCGAGCTCTGGGTGTCTCTTCGCGTAGACGGCCAGCGACGAGTCAGCGGCACCGAGCATGTCTCTGAAACGGTTGTGAAACGTCGTGAGGAACGCCGGTCTTGCTTGCTTGCGCTCGGCAATCTTGTCGAGGGCGCTCTCGGTGACTGCTGTGAACTGCTCTTGCGTGAGCACGTCGAACGACGTGCGCGTCAGGCGGTCGCACAAGAGCCCAAGCTCGTCGGGGACGATGAACCTCTTTGCGCGTTTGACGTAGCCGCGGTCAAACAACGTTGTGAAGATGGTCGCGTAGCTGCTCGGTCGACCGATGCCCTTGCGCTTGAGGTACGCCATGAGCGTTTCGGTTGTGAAGCGTGACGGTGCTGTGGTCTTGCCGCTGTGCGTGACGATGTCTCCGACGACGAGCTTTCTGCCGGTCTCAAGGCCGGCAGGAATGAGCGGTGCCGCGCGCTTGCCTGGTGCGTCTGGAGCCTGCTCCTTGTCGCTCAGGCGGGCGTAGCCGGCGTGAGCGACAACCGTGCCGCGAGCGATGAACCGAAACGGGCAGCCCTGAGGAGCGATGACGACTGTCGTCTGCTGGTGGACGGCGCTCATCGCCTGACAGACGAGCGTTCTCTGCCAAATGAGGCCATAGAGCGTGCGCTCGTCGCCCTTGAGGTCTTTCTGGTCGGGGTTGTCCATCTTGGTCGGACGGATCGCCTCGTGAGCGCCCTGCGCATCTTTGCCGTCGGAGAAGCGCTGAGGTTCTTTCGGGAGGAGGTCTTTGTGGTGCTTGGCCAAGTAGCCGCGGATGTCGGCGATGGCGTCGTCGCTGAGTGAGACCGAATCCGTGCGGATGTACGTGATGAGGCCTGCCTCATAGAGCGCCTGGGCGACCGCGGCCGTGCGGTCGGGGCGCCAGTCGAACGCGCGCGCTGCTGCTGCCTGAAGAGTTGCCGTTGTGAACGGCGGCGGAGGGCGCTTCGTGACCGACTTCGTGTCCACACTCTCAATGATGTGGGCGGCTGCGCGCGCCTGTGAGAGTGCTGCGTTTGCTTCCTCGACTGTCTGGAACCTGACCTCTTTGAGCGGTGAGGCTTGTTGGCCGCTGTCGTCGTCGGTCGCGTCGATGAAGCCCTCATCGAGCTCTGCTTCGTCCTTGTCAGTCTTTCCTGCGCGAGAGCTCGTGTCTGCCAACGTGGCGGAGAAGCCCTCTTTGTAGTTCGTGATGACGGTCCAGTAGGATGTTGCCTTGAACGCCTCGATGGCCATCTCTCTGTCGACGACGATCCGCAGTGCCGCAGACTGGACGCGGCCGGCACTCTTACAGCCGAAGCGCCAGAGGCGACGGCTGAGCTCCATGCCAAGGAGATAGTCGAGGACCTGGCGGGCGCGTTGGGCTTCAACGAGGGCGATGTCGAGAGCGCGGGGCGCGTCGAGGGCCTTCTTGAGCGCTGCCTTTGTGACCTCGGTGTAGGTCGCTCGTCGTGGTTCGCGCAGACGGAAGTGCTGCGCGATGTGCCACGCGATTGCCTCACCTTCGCGGTCGGCGTCCGTCGCCAAGATGACCTGTGAGGCCGCCTTGATGGCTGCTCCAAGTCGTGCGGCAACGTCGTCCTTGTGGACGACGAAAGCTTCATCCCACGTCGACGTGTTGACGACGTCGGAGAAGGGCTGGCCTGCCATGTTTGGCAGGCCGCGCCAGTGACCTACAGTCGCAACAACCTTGACGCTCGCAGGGCCGTAGAGCTCGTCGGCGTAGCCTTGGAGCTTCTTTGCCTTGGCGGGGCTTTCAACGATCATGAGGCGCACGGCCCAAACGTAGCGCAATCCGGAGTCGTGCGCTACATCGTGGCGTGGGCTAGCGGCCGGCGGGTCCGAGCGTGATGCGCGGGATCACAGCGAGGAGGGCCTTGCTGGACACCTGCAGCTTCCCCTCTTGTTTGACTGTGCCGAGCCTCGTGTAGGCGAGGATGAGCGCCAGAAGGGTGTCCTCGATGGCGCGAGAGGTCCACATGAGCTCGGGGTGCGGGTAGGATCGCATCGACCTCGGCAGACCCATCTCGTCAACGTCGACCTTTCGTCGGGCGTCGAGTCCGAGGTTCTTTGCGGCGTGCTCGAGGGACGCCGCGATGATGTCCGCCTTGGTTGCTGACTCACGTGTGGCCATGTCTGCCAACGTCGTGAGGTGGACGGGCAGAAGGCGGAGACTCAGCGGCTGAGCGAACGGCGCAAGGAGCGGTGTGTCTGGCAGTCGTGTCGAGGAGGGAGCCTGCCCCGTCGACAGCAACGCATAGAGGAGAGCGAGCGTCTCTGGTCGAGCGTAGAAGGTCTTTCGGGGATTCGCTCGACGCTCAAGGCTTTCTGCGAGTGCCCGCTGAATGAACTCGATATTTTCGAGTGCTTGCTTGCGCGAGGGCGGCTCGATGAGCGGGGGTGTTTGCTGTTGAAGCGGGGTTGCGCCTGTGAATGACGCAAACTCGAGGAACGCACGCTCAACGAACCACGACGCAACACCCCCATGCGTGACGGCACAGCCTCGTTCGACGATGCGAACGTGGCTTTCGTCGAGGCGCACGCTCCACGACTGCCGGCGGCTGGTCGTGCTCGCGGTGTCTGTGGGCATGTGCGTTGGTAGCATCGACGTCACCGCCTGTCGTCGGAAAATGGGGCTAGAGGGCTTCGATGTAGATGAGGAAGCGAGTTCCTGACGCGACGGTGAGGATGTCTTCGGCGGTGTTTAGGCGTCGCGTCTTGTCGCCGGCGCTGCCGGTGGCTGCGCGGGTCGCGTCGGCGACGGGAGCAATGCCGGTGGCGTTTGCGACGGCCTGGCCGGCAGACGCGACGAGTGAGCCAGCGACGTCGGAGGCCGTGTCAGTGCCGTTACCGAGCGACCGTTGGGCGGGCAGTCCCGCCCGTTGGTCGGCGCCCATGGCGATGCCTCGCAGGGCGACGTTCTTTCCGCCGATGAGAGCTGTGTGAAACGAGATGGTGAGGCGAGGTCCGCTGGCCCCTGAGGGCTGACCGTGGACCTCTGTTCCTGCGGGGATGGTGAGCGAGCCCACCGTCGTTGCCTGAGTCACGATGGCGATGATGGGTCCTGGTGCGCTGGTCGCTGCTGCGCGAAGGCGCGCAGGGACGCGCGCGCCTTGGACAGCCGTCGTCGTCGTCGCGGCGGAAGCTGACGACGATCCTGATGAGGCGATTGATGCTGAGTTGCCGCTCTGGCGTGAGCCGTAGCGGCCGACTGCTTCAGGTGCGGGCGGCGGCGCTGGGGCCGGCGTCGTCGTCTTTCGGAGTCCTGACGTTGCTCGGACTGGTTCCATGGAAGGAGGGACAGGCGCCAGAGGGGGCGCTTCAGGTGGTGGCGCCGTCGCTGCCTGCTCGGCCTTCCGTCTCTCCTCGAGCGCGATGGCGATTTTGGCCTGTTGGTCTTTTTGGTCCTGCTTCTCTCGCTCGATCTCAGCGAGGGCAGCCTTCGCATCGCGCTCGCGCTTTTGCGTGTCGGGGTCTACGTACCCCGACTGCTGCGGCTGGTTGGTGCTCGGGCCGGCGTCCATCATCGACGTGGCGGTGAAGCCCACGGCGACGAGCGCTCCGAGTGCGGTGGCGACCAGGAAGCCGGCTCGCCGAGCTTCCATCTTGCCCTTCTCGGCGCGCAGAGCGACTGCGCCCTGGCCGAAGGACAGAGGCGCGCGCACAACAGAAGCGTCGTCGCCAGACGACGCTGCAGAAGACGGAGCTGAAGAGCTCGACGGCGGTCTGATGACGGATGCGTCATCGGCTGGCGCTGCGGGCTTTGGCTGAGAAGACGTCTGCGCTGCGGGCGCCTGAACAACGGAAGGGTCATCCTTGCCATGCAGAGCACGAAGGAACGTGTTCTCTGCTGCCAAGGGCGCTTGAGACGTGGGGGCCGGGGCCACCGTCGGGGAGCGCGTTGCTTCTTTCTTGGACGAGGGTCCGGTCGATGACGGTGCGCGAGTGCCAAACAGATCGTCGTCGACGTCGTCGGTCGGCAGAGGCAGTCCCGTCGGTGACGACGGGATTGAGCGCTGCTGCGAAGGCGAGGCTGCTGCGAAGGGGTCGATGGTCGGCGACGACGGTGGTTGCGAGGGCGTGGGTTTGCTCGTCGCACGAGCGTTGATCGTCGGTTGTGGCGAGCTCGGGTCGATGACCTTCATGTTCGCGACGACAGACGGGTCGGCTGTCTGAGGTTCTGGCGGAGAGAGGACGACGTTGCCGGACTGAAACGGTGGCTTGTCGGGGTCGATGGTGCGTTTGACGGCTGCGAGGCGGCGATTGAGCTCGTTGGCGCTCTGAATGCGCTCTGCGGGTTCCTTGCGCAGCAGGTCGGTGATGACCGCGCAGAACGCGTCGTCGAGGTCGCAGCGGATTTCGAGCGGATGCGGGTAGATCGCGTTGATGATCTTGTGTTGGTAGCCGGCGACACTCGTGTCGAAGGCGCGCTTGCCCGTGGCGATGGCGTAGAAGACGACGCCGAGGGCCCAGAGGTCTGTCAGCTCGGTGTGGTGCGCCTCGCCGCGGAAGCCGGCGGCGAGGTACTCGGGCGCCATGTAGGCTTCGGTGCCGCTCATGACGCCCGTCATCGTGAGGTGCGCGTCGTTGTCGGCCTTGGCGATGCCCCAGTCGATGAGGACGGCGTGGTCGCCGGCGGTCTCTGAGACCAGTGCGTTTGTGAGCTTGATGTCTCTGTGCTTCACGCCGCGCGAGTGCGCATGCGCGAGGCCGGCCGCGAGCTGCTTCATGACGTGAAGCGCGCGGTCTGGGTGAGGGCGGGGGCGCTGCGAGATCCACTCGGAGAGGGGAACACCAGGAAAGGCCGACATCGTGAACCAGGGCAGGCCGGAGAGCTCGCCCATGTCGTGCACTTGAATGATGTGCGGATGAGGAAGGGGCTGGTGAAGGTTCGCGATGGTGCGCGCCTCGCGCCAGAAGCGTTCGCGGTACGCGCGGTGCTCGTCCTCGTCAGAGAGCTCCGGGAGCTTGACGAGCTTGAGTGCGCGCTCGACCTGCAGGTTTGTGTCAAAGACACGATAGACGGCGCCCATGGCGCCAGCGCCGATGGTCGCGACGATCCTGTAGTGACCGATCCTGTCTCCTTCGGAGAGGCGCATAGGACGTCCTTGTCAGAATTCGATGTTGTCGACGACGAGATTGCGGTTGTCGCCGCCGTCTTCAGTGACGGTGAGCGTGAAGGTGCTCACAGGGGCGTTGGGGTCGACAGACGGGAGTGCCGCAAAGCCAAGGGTGCGCTCGCGAAACAAGAGCCTGTCCTTCTTGAAGCGAAAGAAGTCACCTTCGCCTGAGGTCTTCTCGGCGAGAGAGGCTTGCGCAAGCGCAAGGTCCTTGCGTGAGGCGTTCTCGACCTCGAAGACGACATAGACATAGCTGCCGTTTCTGCACATCTGCTTGACGCGGGTGACGACGTCGTCTTTGCGTCTCGGCCCACCGGCGAAGTCGCGACACTTCGTTGGCTGCATCATGGTCTCAGCCATCGCTTCGCGCACAGCGTCGGCGAGACGCGCGTCGTAGTCGGCGCGGAGTTCACGCTCGAGTGCAGTGCGCTTGCTCTTGGCGTCTTCGCCGGCGGGAAGCGTGAAGTCGACACGAAGGTCGGCGTTACCTGGCACTTCGGCGAGCGTGAGAAAGATCGTGATCGCCGTGCCACCTTGGAGGGTGACGTCCAGGCTTGCCTCAAATGCCGTGATGGGGAGCGTTGGGCTTGGGTAGGCGATGGGCTTCACGGCGATGGTGTTTGTGGCCTCGAAGATGTCGATGCGCCACAGCGTGCTCGCGCTGCCTGCTGGTTGCTCGGCGCCGCCGACGATGCAGTCGCCGCATGACGGTGGTGCTGCCCAGCCCTCGGGGAACGAGAGCATCGTTGCGACGTTGGGGGCTCCACGGATGCCGACGGGCTTACTGAGCCTCTCCTTGGTCAGCTCGACGGTGCGACGTCGACCGCCGCTGTCTGGGTCTTCGACCGCAGGAGCAGGGGGAGGCGGCGCCGGCGCCGGCGCGGGGGCCGGCTTCTTCGCAGGGGCAGCAGTGAGCAGAAGCGCGATGAGGACAGGTGACACGATGCTCTACTCCGCTCAGAGGTCGACGACGTTCCAGAACTTCACGAGCAGGCCGTCGATGGTGTTGACCGTGACGGGTACCTCGATGAACTGCGCTTGGACCTCGATCTTTCGCTTGGTGTCGGGCGAGTTGATGGGGGCGCCGGTGAGGGGCTGCGTGTCGACGGTGGCGTAGAGCTTACAGTTCCAGGCGCCCTCGACCTTGGCGCAGCGGGCTCGCGGCCAGTCCCACTCGACGGTGTTTCTGGTCATGCTCTTCAAGTACGTACCGAAAACGGTCGACTTGCCTGTGGGGTCTATCGACTCGGGCACCGTGACGCTCTTGTTGAGCTGGTCGGTAAAGACCTTCTTCCACTCGGGTGTCATCAGAAGCAGGGCCTTGTTGAGCTCGTCGTTCACAGAGGCGCTGTTCCAGCCAAGAACGTGCTCGCCGAAGCGGACGGCAAAGCGCTGGCAGTCGATCTCTCGCACGAAGGCCTGGCCGGGCGTCGCGATGACGAGGTTTGCCGGGTGGGCTGGGTCGTCAGTCCACACGACGACAGGGATCGGCTTTGCTGCCTGCAGGACGAGGGCAAAGACCATGAGGACATTCGTCGCAAGCGACGCGAGGACAAGCATCCACGTTCGCTTGCCACGGTTCACGAGCTCGCTTGCGAGCTCGAAGCTGTCGAGGCCAGTAGGAGGTTTTGCGGGGCGTTCTTTTGCCATGAGTAGTCTGGTCCGTCGCTTGTGGGAGTAGTGGACGTCTCGTCGTCAGGTCTGAGGCTCGTCGTCTTTTTCAGCTGCGAGCTTCTTGTTTCTGCCCATCGCAGCATGAAACGAGCGGTCTGCTGAGCGGTCGGTGGGTCGAGCAGGTTCTGCGCTTGGTGTTGCGCCACCGCCACCGCCACCGCCACCGTCACCGTCACCGCCACCGCCACCGCCACCGCTACCGCCGCCGCTACCGCCGCCACCGCCGCCACCGAAGCGCTTCTGCGCCATAGCGCCCGCGTTGCCGGCGGCTGTCTTCAAAGCGGCGGCGGTGCCCGCAGTCGCAGCCATCATGCCCGACATCATGGTGCCGCCGGCGGCCGAGCCTCTGAGGATGCTCGCGGTGATGACGGGGACGCTGACAAGCGATGCGGCGTAGAGGACGTTGAGGCCGATGTACGTGAAGAAGTTGGCGTCCTCGACGCCGCCTTCTGCTTGCTTGTTGGCGGTGCTCGACATGAGGCGGACAAAGATGTTGGCGACGATGCCCCACGATGCAGTTTCGATGAGCGCGTTTACCCAGCTCGACAGGTAGCGAGCGGTAACACCCGGCCACGCGGAGAACGCGATCATCAACGGACCGATGCCCAATATCACGTTCAGCATCGCGCTCTGAAGCATCTTTAAGAAGTAGATGGCGAGGGCGGCGAAGAGGAAGGTCCCCTCGGTGACGAGGGA
>Ga0169931_10012026_pt1 | contig 12078 bp, 8 predicted proteins | sample Kivu_15m_20L_FD_129675 | JGI IMG/M metagenome (GOLD analysis project Ga0169931, IMG submission 129675) | Freshwater microbial communities from Lake Kivu, Western Province, Rwanda to study Microbial Dark Matter (Phase II) - Kivu_15m_20L... | ecosystem: Environmental > Aquatic > Freshwater > Lake ...
AAGAACCCACTTGACATTGCCAAGGCCGTTGCCGAAGCAACCAAGTAAGATATGTCTGTGTGTGTTTTTTTGGTAATATTATAATGCGTCACATTGTAATAAATGGGGACGCATTATAATAAATATATTTTTGATTTGTTTTTCAATTGTTTATGAACACGAAGAGTTACTTTCTTGTTTTTCCGGGTTTTTCTTGTTCTTGTCTACTGCATTGTAGTATATACACAGCGCATATAAAAAACAAAAACATTGGTTATAAGATATTTGTAAATTTGTTTTCCCTCTAAATTATAACTATGATAAAAGAAGAAGAGCCGTGTTCTAATCGTTATTTTGAATGTTTGTGTCACTCTTTTTTTGAAAACATTATAAATCACCCGGTTATTACTACAATTTTTAAATTATTTGTTCTGCTTGCCGTTGTGTTATTAACGTTGCACAAGAATTATTTAGGCGTTTTAGCAGTTCTTTTTATTATTATTGGAACATCCAGCGCCTGCGGATGGAAACCAAACGAATTTTTCAATAAAAAGGAAGGGTTTGGCGAAAAACCGTATCAAATGCAGCAAGACGAAAACGTTACGTCTATGAGCACAACATTTGCGGATAAAGACTTTGCGTCTAAAACCGTGAATGACAATGCCTGGTTTTCCACAATTACGCCTTCCGGAACAAACGTCCATTACGGAAATACAACCACGGATAGCAAGTATCCCAATGTGCCGTCTATATACGACAGCGCATTTGACCGTCTGACATACGATTACTTTAATAAAACCATATGCGAAACCCCGGAATATAAAACGGCGTTTGATACGATACGAGTAGAATACGGCACCAGCGGCGGTTCCAGCAATAATAAATTTATGGCAAAATACAACACGTATAAACTAGACCCCGTTACGGGCATGTATGAATATACCACAGACGCGGAAGGAAGAACCGTGCCCACCACCATTCCACGAGGAAACGACCTTAAATCCGTTGCGGAAAAGGGGAATGAAATATACGGCAAAATATGTGGTCCAACCGCAGTGTATAAAGATAAACCGGTGCAATTCAGTGAATCAATGACCTTTCCATATAGTCTTAAAAATCAAAACATCAATGACGTCGCAAACTTGCAAATAGATAATATAAATAATTTAGATGAAAGTTTAAAAACGCCACTGGGCGTAGTATATAATTTTTATTCTAAATTTATACAGACGTAACACATAAAAATCCAGACATATATATTATATATTATATATTATATATACCAAAACCTGAATAACCAAAACCCGCACATAATAATGCAACCATTTGAACAAGTGGGAGGAAATGATGTATCAATATATCAATATAATTTTATATCACAAAAATTATTAGAAAATGATATATTAGATTTAAATGTAAATTCAAAACAAGTGGCGGAACAGATGTTACAATCGGAATTATATAGCGAAGAATATCGTTTATCAAAATTAATAAATGAAATAGAAAATAGTAAAGGAGATATTTATTGTTTACAAGAAATACAATGTAATCCAGAATTAATTACTAATTCAATTGCCAGCAGAAGAGATATGATTAAAGAATTAATAAATAATAAGAATAATATTACAAATACAGTTGGTAAAATAAATGAAATATTAAAAGAAAAATATTTTCCACTTTATAATTTAAAATTTGAAATTACACAGGATATTTATAATGAAAGTTTATCAAAAAATAAAGAAAATATAAAATCTAAACCAATACGGGGATTTTATAATTATAAAACAAGACAATATGAAAAAATAGATAATATGATAGGAAATATGACATTAGTAAATATAGAAAAATTTTTAGTTCGTGAATTACCAGTTGTAAGATATAATGAAGAAATATATAAATTATTTTTTAAAAATCAAGGAATCCAAAATTATTTTACAGGAGTAACAGAATATTCAGATTTATTTCAAAATATTTCTAGATTTATAATTGGTTCATCAGCAGCACAATTTGCATTATCAAATGTATGTAGTTTTAAAAGTGATCCAAAAGACAAATTTATACTAATTAATACACATTTAACAAGTAATTATAATTGGCAGGATGTAGGTTTATTACAAATTTTAACTTTAATAATTTATTTAAAAGATCATATATTTCATAAAGATTCACAATATAAGGTGGAAAATGTACCAGTAATTTTATGTGGTGATTTTAATTCAACTCCAAATTCATTAGTATTTAAATTTTTACAAGAAAGAATAATACCAGATGAAGATGATGAAATATATAAAAAAGAAGAAATTATAAGAGGTAAAAAATTAAATTTTATTTCATATGAATTTTTAACAAAAGTATTTAATAATGATGTAAAAAATTTTTTAAATAATTTAAATTTTGTATGTAGAACACCGGTCAATCAAATAACAGTAATACCAACTATTATAGATAGAGGATACCCAACAGTAAGACCAGGAAAAGTAGAGGATGGAAAAATACTAGATTATATATTTGTATCAAAAAATAAGAATATATCAGAAGATAAATATGAAAGTAATATAACAAAATTGGAATTACCTCTACAATCAGATTTATTTAAAGGGCCAATTTTACCTAATGAAATATACCCATCAGACCATGTAGCAACTGGATTATTAATAAAAGATATAAAATTTATGCGTGGTTTACCTGAGCCAAGTCAAGCACAAGAACCAACTCCAACACACACGCAGGCGCCCACATCGCTCACACACAGGCGCGGCGAACGCGAGCGCGAACGCCAGCGCGAACGCAACCGCGAACGCAACCGCATACGCAACCGCACACGCAACCTCACACGCAACCTCACACGCAACCTCACACGCCAACTGCTCGAACAGACGGCAGTCCCATATCCATATTTCACGGTTGTGGAACGCCACCCAATACGAGGAGGAACAGGAGAAATAGATAAAAAGAAAAATAAAACAATAAATAAAAAATATAAAAAAAATAAATCAAAAAAGTTATCAAAATTTTAAATAAAAAGATATTTTAGAAAGGGAAACCTCAAAACCTTAAAACCTTAATTCATAAAAAGCCCCGACCCAACATATAAAATGGAAAAACAAACAATATTTTTATTAATTGGAATGTTTGTCATCGTATTGATTTCGTCTCTGTATGGCACAATTAACGCAAAGGCGGAACAAGAAGAAGAAAAAAAGAATCACCGCGCAAATAAATCCGCAAATAAGGTAAAGGGCGCTTCATCCAAACCGGCCAAACATACCGCGTTAAAAGGCGACGATTCGGAATCATCTGACTCGGATTCAGATAGCGACACTGACACCGACACCGACGCAGCCGACAGCCCATTCAAAAAGGCAGTGAATACAACCAAGTCGTTTCTAAAAGAAACATTTAGTAAATGGGGCAAAACCGAAGGCGGCGTGCTAGTTCCGACTTCAAAGGAAATTGACGTTGATTCGCCGACATATGAAGGCATGAAAGGGGTTGGTTCGGAATTTCAGGCAGCAAGCGAACCCTCGCCCTATCGGTATCACAACCTGTCATAAATTTTCTTGTAGTATTACAAGAATAACATAACAGACAAGTCACATCATACTAGTATTCGATACAAATCAAAAATGGTAGCAAAGACGAAAAAACATATTTCAAAAAAAGGAACAAATATACAACAACCTCAATATCAACATCAACAACATTTAGCAAACTCAAAGGTTTCTTCTGGTCCTGGGATTACGGGGTCTTCTCTTACAGGGTCTTCTCTTACGGGGTCTTCGCTTACGGGGTCTGGGTCTGGGGCTACTAATGCAGACCAAAACCAAAACGGCGGCGCAATTACTATTGCCTCCGCCCCCCTTAATCTAAAAACGATTCGTGATTTCTTTTCTTTAAAAGGATACATGCTTCAATCCAAGGCAACCAATGTATTGAATTCACCCGTTCTTACCGCCGCACATAATTTTTTCGTGAATTTAAACACCAGCACCTTTTTTGCCGGGTTTGTTATGATTATATTGAACATTGGGTCCCGCTACATTAATTTGAATTTGAATCATTCAACCGAATCGTTTGTAAAGTGGTTTATGAAGAAAGAGGTGCTGGTGTTTGCCGTTGCGTGGATGGGAACCCGTAATATATATTACGCAATTGTGATTACGGCGTGTTTTATTATTATTGCCGACCATTTAATGAACGACGGCAGCCGGTATTGTATTCTGCCGAGCCGATTTAGAGATGCGCATAAACTGGTGGACACAAACAATGACGGCGTAATATCTGACTTGGAAATTAGTAAAGCAATGGCGACATTGGAAAAGGCAAAGAAACAAAAGGAAGAAGATAACCACGTGTCTTTGTTACAGTATCATAAGTTGTTTGGAAATGACATAAATGGAGAGAACCCTGCGGAAAAAAAGTGAAAATGTAAATAATATTCAAGTATATTAGTAAGTAATATTTATTACTAATATTCAAACAAACGATTGAATTATAATATGAATGATAATGCGACTGCGACTGCGACGGCAGTGAATGCGATTGCGAGTACAGAAAATGAGATTGCGAATTCAAAGAATGAGAAGAAGATTGAAGATAAGAATGCTGATAATGTGAATGCTGATAATGTGAACGCTGATAATGTGAACTTGGAGAATGAGATTGCGACGGCAGTGAATGCGATTGCGAGTACAGAAAATGCGATTGCGAATTCAAAGAATGATAATAAGAATGATAATAAGAATGCTGATAATGTGAACGCTGATAATAAGAACTTGGTGAATGAGATTGCGACGGCAGCAAATGTGATTGCGAGTACAGAAAATGCGATTGCGAATTCAAAGAATGAGAAGAAGCTTGATAATGATGCGAGTAACAACGTGGTGAACGTGGCGAATTGTCCTAGTGCCAAAATTTCAGAAGAAGACATTAAAAACCAAATGAACGCGAACAACAACGATGATAAACAAAAAAAATATCAGAAATTAGCATTACAAATTCATCCAGATAAAAATACTGGTTGTGAAGATGATGCCACCAAAAAAATGGCGTTATTAAATGAATTGAAGAACAAACCATCTAACCCACAATCATCGCAACTTATCGTAGCAAATAACACAACAACAACAACAACAAATCCAGCCGAACAATTGAAAAACACGGCAAAAATCATTAAAACCGAGGCATCTAATTTTATAAATGAAACATCAAAAACATGCGAATCGCAGCAACAAAAAATAAGCGGGTTGTATGAAGCCCTTTTAGGGAATATTAGTAGTGGTATGAGCGATATGAAAGATAAAATATCGGAGCTTATGAAACCTGATGAAAATGTAGTAGTAGCACAAGTAGAACCAGCATCAGGACAAGCACCAAAACCAGTAGAACCAGGACCAAACCAAGTAAAACCAGTACAAGCATCAGGATTAAAACCGGTGGTTATACCCGTTATTACATCGGTTGTATCTAGCGTTGTTCCGATTATAAGCCGATTGTCACAAGAACAACAATCACAATCACAACAATCACAATCACAAGAACCACCATCACTAAGACCAATACAAGCAATAGATAATACAATTAAACAAAAAGCAGAAACTATCGCTTCTATTGTTCCGGTAGTTGCGTCTATAACCGCCGCAGCAAAAGGACAAGCAGAAGCACAAGCACAAACACAATCACAAGCACAAGCAGAAGCACAAACACAATCCGATAGTTTAAATAACATTGTAAATCAGGTCGTTGTAGCGTCAGATGTTGCCGGAATAATATCATCACAATCACAACCACCACTAAGACCAATAGATAATACAATTAAACAAAAAGCAGAAACTATCGCTTCTATTGTTCCGGTAGTTGCGTCTATAACCGCCGCAGCAAAAGGACAAGGACAAGGACAAGGACAAGGACAAGGACAAGGACAAGGACAAGGACAAGGACAAGGACAAGCACAAGCACAAGCACAAGCACAAGCACAAGGACAATCACAATCCGATAGTTTAAATAACATTGTAAATCCGGTCGTTGTAGCGTCGGTTGTTGCTGGAATAACATCATCACAACAACCACAATCACAACAAATATCATCGGTTGTTCCACCCAATCCCCCCCAATCCAATCTCAATGTTGATAGAAAAATTTGTATTGGACAAAATGATGAAAAATTAAAAGAATTATGTGGAAATAAAACAGATTGTAAACTTGGAACTACTACGATTGGTGATACAACATATAATACATATCCAAACTCTAAGGTATGTGATGTAAGTGGTGAATTAAAAGAATTAAAAGATGTTTTAAAAGCGGAAGCCGATGCAAGAAGTGAAGCAGCAGAAGAAGCAGCAAAAGAAGCAAGACTTCAAGCAGAAAAAGCAGCAGCAGCCGCAGAAAAAGCCAGACAAGCAGAAGAAGCCAAACAAGCAGAAGCAGAAGCAGCGGCAGCAGCAGAAGCAAGACGTGAAGCAGAAGCAGCAGCCGAAAAAGCAAAAGCAGAAGCAGCAGAAGCAGCAAGACTTGAAGCAGCAAGACTTGAAGCAGAAGCAGCAGAAGCAGCAGAAAAAGCAAGACTTGAAGCAGAAGCAAAAGCCGCAGAAGAAGCAGCAAGACTTAAAGCAGTGGCAGAAGCAGAAGCAAAGGCTGCCGCAGAAGCAGAAGCAGCAAGACTTAAAGCAGAAGCAGAAGCAAAAGCAGAAGCAGAAGCAAAGGAAAAAGAAAACGCATTCAATGAATTGATGACATTAATTGGAAATACAGAAACAAAAATTAGTAATTTAAATAGTAAATTAGAAAAGGCACAAAATAATGATATAAAAATGAAAATCAATGAACATAAAATAAGTTTATATTTACAAAAAAATATTACGGACACGGACACTGCTACACAAAAACAAAAACCGAGAAAACTTATCATAACTGATTTGAATACAATAAAAGAAATACAAGACCGAATAACAAAAGTCAAAAATGTGTCTTCTGACTTAGATAACTTGACAAACAAAATAGATGCTGAAATAACCCAAAAAATAAAGGAAAAAAAAGAAGAAGTGGAAACACGTAGTAAAGCAGCAGATGAAGCAGTAAAAGAAAAACAAATAGCGGAAGAACAAAGAAACAAGTTAGTACAAGAACAAAAAGAGTGCGAAGACAAAGCAGCGGACGCAAGAAAAATGAGAAACGAAGCATTTCTTAAAATACAACAACTCCGCTTGTCTAACACCCCAGTTCCAGATGAAATTAAAAAAAATGCGGAAACCGAAAAAGAAAATGAACGCTTAGCAGTATTAGAATGTGCTATTATGGAAAAGAATGTTAATGACGTAGCAGAAACCTTAAAAATTGCTTCTAACAATGCGCAATTACAAGCTATTTCATTGAAAATCGCCAATGAAGAACTTGCTAAATTGAATGACAATCCACCAGAAAGTCAAAACAAAAATCAATCCATAATTCAAGACAAAGATAAACAAATCACTGAATTACGAAACCAGATAACAGAATTACAAACAAAACTTGCGACTTTACAACAAACAAAAAATGAAAATGATAATAAAAAAATCCAAGAAACCGAGAAATTATATGATAACTTGGCAGATACACTTATTCAAATAAATGAAAAAATGGTTCTGAATGATAATAAAGTAAAAGAATTTTGTGCTGGATTAAAGGATGAAGGTGTTATGGAAGATATTGCGGATATTGCGGCGAAATACGACGAAACAAAGTATGAGTCAAAAATAAATGAGGTTTGTAAAAGCTGCGGGGATAGATGCACGGCCGATGTGATGTCAGTAATAAACCACTATATTAAGAATGTTAGGCCGAAGTATATGAAAAACGACTCTGACAACATAACAACATATTATTTACCGTATTATGGTATCCCAAAAACCCAATCCGAAACCCAATCCGAAACCCAAACCCAAAAGACAGCATTAATAGATTCGCTAAAAAAAAAGTATAACCCAACAGACGGTAAGTCAAGTGTTATAATTCAAGATTTTTTAAAGCAAATGATTGAATATCACAAAGAATTAATTGGAACATATGAGGATTTAAATGGCTCGGTGCGTGTATTTATTCGTGTAAAAGGTGGTTCGCTACAAAAGGAGAATGCTGTGGAAGTGAAACCATTAAAATATGAAATTGACGGAGAGGTTGGTAGTAAACGTGTTACGTATACTGACGGTAGAAAAGGCGGAGGTAAAGGACCTTACTATGATGTGTTTGAACCCGACAAAAAAAACGAAGATTTATTTAATAACTTAAAAGAAACCTTTGACCAAATAGAGATGGGATATCACATAGCGTGTTTTGGGTATGGATATTCTGGTAGTGGAAAAACATATACATTGCTTAACAAAACTAGTGAAGACCCTGGTGTCATAATACAAGCAATTGATTATTTTATAGGTAAAGGTCTCGAGCCCAAAATACACCAAGTGAAAGAATTGTATAGTAAAGACTTTAATATCGCTAAGAACCCGTCAAATAATTATGGATTAAAGGATACAAATGTAATTGATTATATAAATCCATTACTTATTTTTCGTGATAATACTTATGATAGTTCGTATAATGTCCCAAATGCGATAACACAGTTTAATAATGAACCAACCAAAGATAATTTTTTGAAACTATTAGATATTATTAATAAAAAACGAGTAAGAGATGGTAGAATAAAAGCGACGGTGAATAATCCAGAGTCATCAAGAGGGCATTTGTTTATAACACTTAAAATCGGAAATGGTTATTTAACTGTTTGTGATATGGGCGGGCGTGAAAACCCAGATGAAATTTGGAAAAATAGTACAATAGAAATTAATGGAATTCCATTACCAGTTGGCAGTAGCAGTGGTTTAAAGTCAGGGGAAAAAGAAAGTATTACAGGATTTATGTTAAAATCCGCATTAACTGGTGAAAAGAGTGCTATTGATATTATAAAAACAAAATATGGTAAATCTCATCCTCATATTATTAAAGATGTTATTCAAAAAGTACAGAATGTATTAGACACGTGTAAAGAAGGATATTATATAAATGAAACATTGAATTTTATGCGTCGTTACTTTCAACAAAGACGAGGTGTTAAAGAGAAATCAAAAATTGGAATATATATAAATGACAAACCTGATTCTCCTTATATACCAGACAACTTTGCGGACTCTCCTAGTAACGTTAAATGGGTAAAAAGTATAGGAATGACAGAAATGTTGGATAGTATAGACAAATTAAAGTCTTCTGACCCGTTAAAAAATAAACCAACTAAATTTTTAATGTTTGCGTGTGTGCGACAAGAAACAACGCCTAAATTTTATGAAGCATCTGTCAAAACCCTTGAATTTGCGATGCAGTTGACATCTACTAACCAAGTAACAGTCTTGGACAAGCGACCCGGAGAAGTAGCATTTCACCCGTCTTCAAACAAAACAGGGTCAAAACAAGAACAAGATATGAATGTTCAAGAACTACCTGGAGGTGGAATTCATCATAAAACCCGCCGCCGACATACTCGTATTCCACGAAAAACGCGGTCAAATAAGCCGCAAAATCGTAATATCAAAACAAGACATAATGTTTATCATAAAACGGCTCGTAATCGCACTGTCAAAAAAAATTGAAAAAGTATTCATATTTTATCATAATACACAACCACAACGGACAGTAATGCCAATCAAATTCAATGTCATTCTTCATTCAATTCCAAATGTTATAACTGGAACAGTAATAAAACGCCCATCTGCTGTGTGTAAATCGCCATATGTCGCTGATATACAACAAATCCAGATGTCATCATCCTCATCCTCATCCTCAATACAAAGCATAGTGGCACACGCTCCTGCGCTTGGGTGTTGCGGATTATCTGACGCGAATCATTCAGTGGTATGTTCTCAAATTCCAACCACGAAAACCACACAACAAAAAACGTGCTCTCATCGCATTGAACTCGCGATACATACAAACGTATTAGGAAATACGGTATTTGTAGGCATAAACCCAAAACTCGCCGAAACAATCGTAGAAAAGGCGCTGTGTCATAACCACATACAGTGTTTGAAGAACATACAATCTTATTCGCGTGAGACAACATTTCTAAATTCACGATTTGATTTCAGTGGCGTGGATGCCGACGGGCGTCAATTTGTATTAGAAGTCAAAAATGTTCCACTTGCGGATGTAGTGGATGTAACAAAGAAGGAACGAAAAGCCATAGAAAAAGAAAATCGCAGCGCCGCCTTAAACAATACAAATAATACCATGATTGCCTATTTCCCGGATGGATATCGTAAAACACTGAAAGAGGATGAAGTTGTAAGCGAACGGGCACTCAAACACATCAAAGAATTACAGGAATTGAAACAAACGTCATACAACAACAACAACAACAACAACATAAGAACTATATTGTGTTTTGTGATACAGAGGGAGGATGTGACGCAATTTCAGCCATCCAAAATAGATGCAATATATAGAACAGCGGTATATGAAGCGTGGAGAGCAGGAGTAGAAGTCATAACATTACAGACCAAATGGAGAATAAACAATAAAGGCGCCGCAATATGTGAATATTTGTCATCGTGTGAGTTACCCATCACGATGACAGATGAATATGGTCCGTTGCCGTTGTTATCGGAATAGTTGTTATCGGAATAATTGTTATCGGAATTTACAAAACCCAAAAACCAAACCCAAAACCAAAAAAACATTTTTATTTATTTGTGTGAGGCACACGGCGAGTTCTATCCACGTTTTTCACTGCGGTTAGTCCAAGACGGTATGCTTTTCCATTGTGACTGCATCCTTTTTCTAAGATATGAAAATCAATGGCGGCGGATTTCCCACCGGTGATGGCGCTCGCAAGACGAGCATATCCCCACGATTGTGCGGTTTGATTTGGACGACTTCCGGATGAATAATATGCGCCTTCCCCTTTTTTCACAATTGCTGAAAGCGCATTTACAGAACACCCTGTTTTTTTCGCAAGTTCATGAGAAGGAACAATACGAGTAATTCCGGGATACATTGTTAACGCCTTTTTTATGTGTTTGGAGGTGGTATGGGAATAGGATGGAACGCGCTTGCGAGTGTAATACTTTCCTTTTTTGTACATTTTTCGTGATTTTTGTAGCATCGCCTTTTGCGTTTTGCGGTCTCTTGGGGTTAAACCCGGAGGGATATATTTTACTGGATATGACACAGACACCGGCACTGCCATTTTGGTATTTTTTGATTTTTGTGTATGTATTATTTAGTGTGGTGTGGTGTATTATGTAGTGTGTGTGATATATAATAAAAAATATAATAAATATATGAATTAGTTTTTCTTTACAAACAACTGTGTTTGTATAGTATTTAGTTTTGTGATACGCTTGTGATACCCTCTAACAAATGCGTCAATTCCGGCTTGTGTTAAATCTGGGCCTCCCCAACCGTAGTCATCAAATATCAAATATCCATTTTTTTTCAACTTTCTGAAACTGAGAACCGCATCTTCCAATACATATTCTGGCTCGTGATTTCCATCAATGTAAATGATGTCAAAATACTCGTCCTCAAACTTGGGAACTTCTAGGTTTGAAAAGCCGCGGTGAACCGTTATTTTCCTTTTGTTGGCGTCACTTGTATTGTTAAGATTGTTCATAAAAATTTTATAATTCGTGTCTTGGTCGTTTTTGTATTCCGGATAATCATTATAATCTTCCCAGGGGTCAATACAATGAAGAACGCTGTCGGGGTGAGCACCATAACTTTCAGCAACCGACAATAAATTGGCACCGTGAAATGTTCCGATTTCTAAATACCGAATTGGACGATTCTTAAATTCATTTACATTTATGACTGAATACCAATTGTTTGCTAAACGATACTGCGTACCAACAAAATTTTGTATCATGTAATATACTACTGTATTGTATTATATTATATTACAATATAAATATTATTCAATTCTATACGCAACTATCCAACTATCTACATCAACCCATCACCCATCACCCATCACCCATCACCCATCACCCACCACCCATCACCCATCACCCATCACCCATCACCCATCACCCATCACCCATCACCCATCACCCATCACCCATCACCCATCACCCA
>Ga0169931_10012027_pt1 | contig 12078 bp, 8 predicted proteins | sample Kivu_15m_20L_FD_129675 | JGI IMG/M metagenome (GOLD analysis project Ga0169931, IMG submission 129675) | Freshwater microbial communities from Lake Kivu, Western Province, Rwanda to study Microbial Dark Matter (Phase II) - Kivu_15m_20L... | ecosystem: Environmental > Aquatic > Freshwater > Lake ...
ATGAAATTTTACCTGAAAAAAGTGAGACGATAAGTTCTCCTTATGAATATGACAATTTCTTAAATTATCCTAATTTTGAAAATTTATCTGAATATAAATTACCGATTTTTAATCCTGCAATAAATAAATCTAAAATTGAAGAAAATAAAAAACCTCAATTAAATGGAATTACTAAAGATATAGATGATCTGTTTGTATGAATTCGAATATTATAGATAGTTATTGTAATATCATAAGTATATACATTAATAATAAATAGAATATTTTTTACTCTGTATTAAAAAAATAAAACCTTATCAATCAATCTGAAAAATTATCTTATATAGCATAATTATTTTCTAATATAAGACAATTAATAAATTTTTCTAATTTTAACAATAAAAATGAAAAATACAATATTTATTTAAATTAAATTTTATAAGGTATTATTTGAAAAATGGAAAACATTCTTAGTACCAAAAACGTGATGGAATTCGTAAATAAACAAATCTTTAACATTAACTGGGACAATAAACTTCCCATCTTTGAGACGAGAAATTCAAATTTCGAAAAATCCTTGAAAGACGACAAGAGTATAGGAATAATAATAGATAATGGATCATACGAATGCAGAGCTGGATGGTCAAACTGCGCAGAGCCAAATTTACGTTTTAAATCAATTGTAGCAAAGCCGAAGGTTCAATTGAAGCATGGTGATCATCATGAATTTCTAGTGGGTAATGACATCTTATCATATGAGCAAGGAAAACTGCATAAGAAATCTCCATTTGAAAGAAATATTGTCACACATTTCGGAACGCAAGAGCATATATTTGATCACGTATTTAGTTCATTGAGTAAAATACATAAATTTTATTAATTTAGACCTATCAGAAATTGATCATCCTGTTACAATTACAGAACCTCTATGTAATCTAAATTGGTCAAGGAAAAATTTGACTGAAATGATGTTTGAATTATATTCAGTGCCTCATCTTTGTTATGGAGTGGACATGCTATTTTCATTGAATAAAAATAAGAAATCTTTAGACCCCTCTAATTGTCTAATTATTTCTTCATCATATCAAACTACGCACATTGTTCCTATCATTGACGGAAAGATACTTTTAGATAAAACAAGAAGAATTGGTGCAGGCTCCTTCCATGGTTTAGAACTATTGACCAAATCTCTGCATCTTAAATATCCTGATTTGAGGAACAAATTAACCAATGAGGTAATTCAAGAAATCCAAGAGAAGCATACCATGTGTGCTAAAGACTACAAAAAGCAGTTAAAACTATTAGAAATGGTGTTCGAATATGACCAAGAAAAATTGAAGGAAGAAGAAAAAAAGAGAGTATTCGGAAGCTTAGAAATGTATGAAAAAGCTTTTTCTGAAGAAAATGCAAAAAAAAATTTACTAGAAAATAGATTCAATTACTTGAAGCCTTATAAAAATCAAGTGGAGTATAGAAATTATCTATACAATCTCGAAAATGGGGTTAACCTCATTGAAGATAATTTAATAAATGAATTAGTCTTTTTCGAGTGGCCTAAATCAACTTTCGATATCGTTTTGACTGAAGAGGAACTTAGAAAAAAACAAGAAATGAGGAAGGAACAAAGCAGAAGACTTAGAGAAATTATGCAAAAAAAACGTGAAGAAAAGGTTAAAAACATGGAAAAGGAATTAGAAGAATTAGAAAAGATTATGCAAATAAAAGGTTATGATAAATATCAATTTGATGAGGCTCTTTTAAACAAGGGATTCACATCAGAAGATGAGTTACAAAAGAGAATCAACAAAATATTTTTAAAAATAAACTTCAACAATGAACAAAGGGACCAAAATGAAAGAATAGAGGAAGATAAAAGATGGCCATTGTTAAACATTGCAGATGAAGATTTAACACCAGAACAAATAAAAACAAAGAGAATACAAAAAATGCAAAGAAATGCCTTTCTAACAAGATTAGAAAAGAGAGAAATTTTAATAAAAGAAAAAGAAAGAGTAGAAGAACTAAAACAGAAGGATCCAGAGAATTATCTTCTAAGTTTGTATAAGAAAAAGAAAGAGATGTTGGATAGATTAGATAATTACAAAATCGCAAGAAAAGAACTATCTAACAGACATTCTAAAACAAATATCAGACGCATGATGGTTTTGGCAGAATTAGGAGAAGAAACTACAACAACATCTTCGAAAAAAAAGACAGAGAACATTAAAGACGATTTCGGAATCAAGGACGAGGATTGGGATGTTTATCGAGGGATATCTGGTAATAACCTTTCAGAGGACGAAGAAGAAGATCGCCAACAACTTGATGAGGTAGAGGCTCAAATAATTGAAATGGACCCAAATTATTTTAAATATACAGAAAATTTAACGCAGGGTTATATGTATGGAACTCAGTACTTCTTCCTAGGGGTTGACCAATTTAGAGGAGCCGAGTTGCTATTTCAACCAAATTTGATTGGAATTGAACAAGCTGGAATCGTAGAGCTTATCCTTTCTGTATTTAAAACTCTGACACTAGATGAACAGAGAAAATTGGCCAAAAATATATTCTTAACAGGAGGAAACACTAAAACCAAATATCTTGAACACAGGATCAGTAATGAACTCCGTAGCAATCTTAATTATGACTTTGAAATTAATATTTTTAAAGCAGATGATCCTGAACTTGACGCTTGGAAAGGAGCCGCCTTATTTTCAGAGGATCCAGAAAATAAAAAATATTTCATTTCTAGGGAAGATTACAATGAATACGGAGCTGAATATTTTAAAGAGCACTCTTTTTCTAATGATGTAATTAATCCTAGGGGGCCTCATCATTCGACAAGAGATATAATATATACTCCAAGTAAAAAACAAAAATACTAAAATATAATTATAATATCATAAAAACTTTTTATTACTCTCTATAATTCATATTATTAATTATTTAATCATTTGAACTTTAATATACTATTATTTAAAAAGCATTTCTTTATTTCTATATTTTCTTCTTTAATTTAATTTTATTCCAATCTTTAATCGTTGATACCCCTCCATTGTTTATAGTCTCTATTTCTTCTTGAGTTATTCTAGGACGATAAATATGGGAGCTTATTGGTGAAATATTAAGATTAATTGACGGAACTTTTTTTACAATTTCTTCATGCTGGATTTGACCTTCTGTAGGATGTTTTAATGAATGTTTATTCAGGTGATCAAATTGCAGTCTTTTACCTTTGAAATTAATTTTAGCCTTGTGAGGATTGGCATTGTGATGATTGTGTGTAAAATTACAAAAAAATTTTACAATTAGTTTATTCATTTTTTTTATTTAAATAAAAATTATAAATAAAATTTTCTTATTAAAATAACGATGATTATATTATATTAATAATATCAATAAATTCAATTAATTCAAGCATTCATTTAGAAATTTCAAAATTTCTTTTTTCTTTATGATTATTTCTTCCTCTAATACATACGAATTATTGACAAAATTTAATTCGTGTAATCCCTGTAATAACTTAAACACAAATAGTTTTAAATATAAAATATGCGTGGACTTGTCTATATAATTTTCTAATCTATTTTTTTTATTTAAGGAAATCCTAGCGACTTCTAACGATTTATCAATAATTTCTTTATCGAAACCGATCATTTTTGCAAGGATGATTCCATAATTTTCTTCTTTGGTTAAATTGTTATCGCCAGAAACATTATTATTGTGGTTGATTTCATTAACAGCTTTGACATAGATCGGATTTGTAAATTTGAACTTAAATAAAAAATTTAGATGATCTTCTGAATAATCAACGATCATAGAACCTGTTATAACATTAAAATAAAAAGAGCCTAATTGAGACAATGAATTATTGTGAGAAGAAATAATAACGAAAGATTTATTAAACTTAGTGTTAAATTGATCTAATACACTAATAGACAGAGAAAGATTCTCAATCGAATCAGAATTGTCGAAAGGTTCGTCCAAGAGAATTAGAGAATCACTTAGGTTATTAGTTATAGCCTTCTGTATATCAATTATTTCTTTAACAAAAGTTCCTTTGTTTTCTTCGAGGTTATCGCTTGATCCAAATTTAGTATAGAGAAATTTTCTCAAAGAAAACTCAAAATAATTGCAAGGCACAAAGCAGCCTATTTGTGCCAATATAGTAATCAATCCTAGCTGTTTCATGTATGTTGTCTTCCCGCTTGCATTCGCTCCTTTTAAAAGTAAAATATTAAAATGGAAAGTGAAAAAATAATCATTAGGAACATATCCTAATGTTTCGTTATATCCTGTACGATTATTGTTCATATGCTTTTCATATAAGGGATGCCTACAATTTTTTGCAAAAACAAAGGGATATTTTTTGTCATTATTTATTATTGGTTTAACAGCATTTGAAGCCTTTGAATATTCAGCGAAAGCACAAATTACATCAAGTGTTGCAATATAAGAGCAAAAGACATATAGATAATTAATATTCTTTCTAATGTGATCGATGAGATCACCTATAATATTAATTGAGATATCGATGAGGTCTCTTTTAATTTCTTTGATTCTTTCAGATAAAGACACTAAAGCGATATTAGAACAGTTAAATTTCTTTCCTACCCTTTTACTAAGAACGAAATCACCCTCCACAAAATATTTTTCCCCAACTACAACATAATATCCTTTAGTCTCAGAAAAAAACAATTTTAAATTTGGATCATTCGTGGTTTGTTTTAATTTCTCAAACTCAGCATAAATTTCATTTACAGTGTCTGAATAGGTCTTTCTAGAGACGTCTAGTACATTGCTCACACCTGATTTAATCATGAAGAATATTGAATCTTGCTTTCTTGTAATTTTGATGTTTGTAAAGTCGAAATCTTCAATTAATCCTTCAATATTTTCTAAAATAGACTCATAAACTTTATCTTCGAAGCATTTTATAATTATCAAGAATAACTCAGATTTTAGTTTCCATTTTAAAATTTCTTTGAAATTTTGTAAAGCCTTTAGACAGGTACGAATACCTTGTAGCGCAGATAGAATTTGTTTCATAATATTTTCGGTAGGGTCTTCGATTGTGTGCATAAATTTTGAAACTGAAATTTCTAAGTCCTTAAAAAAGGTTAAATATTCTTTAATTTGAATCAGTACTTCAGGATTATTACCTAGTTCCTCAACAGCTGAGTATCTTCTATTTAAATCTTGGCTAATTGCCAAAGGTTGAAGGATGTTACTTCTAAGCAGTCTAAATCCAGAAACAGTTTGGCAGTGAAATAAAGAAAACAAAGAACTGAAAGACTTATTAAACTTTGAATTTATTAGAAGTTCAAGGTCGATCGTACTCTGAAAAGAAATATTCAAGTGATTTTCAAGGTAATGGAATTTTATATTCAAACAATCTTTTTCAATTATTATGTTAGAATTTTGATCGAGATAAGCGATCAACCCAGCTAAAGAGGCCATACAAACATATTTTGTATTTATTTCCTCAAGAGACAATTCTTTATTACCAGATCTTAAATAAATTTCCCTTCCAACGTCCTCTGTAAAAGCCTTTCTCTGCATAAAACCGATATAACAATTCTTAAAAATCTTTTTTATCAGTAAATGAAGACAAGAATTTTCTGACTTTTGATTCATGACTATTTCTAAGGGTCGCCAGTAATTGATCATATTAATTGTATTGACATAGGCTTCATTATCGATAAACTGTGTGGTGAATAATTCCATAGTGCGTAAATTGAAGGCACTGATTCCAACTTCCCTTGCGTAATTTTCAATAATTGAGATAGCATATTCTTGTTCAACATAATTTGATTTTCTTATAGCAGTGCTGTTATTAGCTCTGTTGTATTTTCTACAAACAGTCCCAGTTGATTTTTCTTTTGGCTCTTTATTTGAGGAAAGCAGTCTAAGATTCATTTCAACTCCTCTTTTCTCAGAGGTTGAATTCCTGTTGATCAGCAATTTTTGAATTGGCTCAGATGAGGTATTAATCTTTGATTTGTTAAGCTCAGTTGTAGTATGCTTTAGAATCGTTGAAGTATTTTCCATCTTACTCGACTCAGCATCAGATGATTTATTATTATAATAAAATCTTGAAATGTTATTCATTCTGTTGTTGCTATTGTAGAGGAACACGTTACTGGAATTAGAGTCTAAATTTTTATTAGATTGATTCCTTCTTATTGCACTTGGGAATTTATTTGCTGTGCTGAAATGTTCGTTTAGATTTGATTTTCTGATATTCGAACTGTAGTTGAAGCCACTTGATGAGCTCATGAAATTTTTTTTGCGCATTTAAACTTTATGATTAATTAATTTTTTTAATTCGTCGCTTAAATTCGAAATTTTTAATCATAGTTGAATTTTCACTTGATTTGAAAATAATTTTAATTTAATTATTAGTTTTATTAATTTCCATTTAAATTTGATGGAAAAATTAAATGAAAAACAAGAAATCAATAATCAAACAAATACTCAAACAGATTTTTATTACACGCTTGAAAATAAATTAAAACAGGTGTTAGTTAGAAATGTAGAAAAACAGTTTAATTTGATTTATAACAAACTTTCAGAAAAAGAGAAGTCATTTTTCAAGCCAATAGATCCTGAGGTCACTTTTAATATAAATTGGAACATAAACGTGAATGCGTTGTTTAACAATAGAGGCGATATTTTCACTTCAACGCTTCAGAAATTTTTCCATTCGATTTTCAAAGAATTAGAAGATACTGAGAAGCCCATTCAAACAGATTCAGACAAAATTAAGGATGAATTTATTAAATTCAAAAATACATTCATAGAAATATTTAATAGCAATCTTATTATAAGCTTGGGTGGTGAAAATTTAGAAACTGATGATTTGAATTTGAACGAGTACTTTGGAAAATTCGAAATAAAGAACGGGTTTTTAAATATTTTTATGAAGGGCGAGGGCAAAGAAATAATCCAAAAGATCAAGGAAAAATTTTCAAGAGAGAAAAAAGTTTCTAAAGAGGTCCAGAATGAAAATCAATTTCTGGTAAAAGAAATTAATAACTTTACTTTAAATTAGTTTAACTCTATAGCTTATATAGACTCATGTTTTCCTGAAAAATTTTCGGTTCCTAGACAAGGGAAATTGTTAGAACTCACGCGGGCAAAGATAATCTTCAACAAAAATTTCGATTTGAGTGCCTTGGACGGTTTAGAAAATTTCGATTATATTTGGATAATCTATGTGTTTCATCTTAATCAAAATTTTAGTAAATCCAAAATTTCACCTCCTAAATTTGAAGGAAATAAGTTAGGTTTTTTAGCTACGAGATCACCACATCGTATTAACCCAATCGGCCTCACATTAGCCAAAATTATTAAAATAGAAAAAAATGAAATCGTTATTTCACTAGTTGATATGATCAGTGGTACACCTGTTTTAGATATAAAACCATATCATCATCTTGAATCAGTTGATATTCAGCATATCAAATACCCAAGTTGGATAAAAAGCGAGGCAGAAGATAAAAAAAAGGCAAATGTCTCATTCAGTGAGAAATCCTTGAATAGTTTAAGAAACATAATGCAGAATAATAAGTTATTGTTTTATGACAATTATGATGACCTTGTTACATTGATCAAGGGAATTCTTGAGATTGATCCTCACTCGAAATATACAAAAAAGAAAAAAGAAGTCATGTTATATGCCTTCTACATTGATAAATTGAATGTGATATATGAATATGATGCAAACAATAAAGAAGTTATGATTCAGAATATTGAGTATTCTGAGGAATATAAAAAATTAAGAAATAAATCATGGCTTGAGAATTATGAAAGTATTAATAATAAATGACCTTAGAGTTGAAACAAATCTAAATTATTTAAAAATATTTAAAATAGTGAATTATTATAAGTAATTAAATATATTTGAATATTTTAAATTGAAGCGGTTTGGATTTCATTATTCAAATCGATAAATTTGGGATTTTCCTCTATCTCATGAACTTTCTTAAGTTCATCAAATAATCTGCGAATGTTACCGTATAAATCAGATAATTTCTTGGTATCCATTACTTTCATTCCTTGAATACCAGCTTTCTTTAGAATGTCTATTTTTTTCTTAAAATGATCTAGTAAAATGTCTATAATAGAAATAAAAGCTTCTGGTGCATAATGTGAAATCTTCAGGAGAGTTCCGTGAGTAAGAGACTGTATATCATCATGATCATCTAAAAGATTAAAAAAATATTTACCTAAGCCATAGACACATATTTGCAAAGTTTCAGAAATATGGATCTTTTCTGGCATTATGTCAAATAGCAATTTAATCATAGAGTGGATGGCTTTTCTTATAGGGAGCCCTTTGTCATTCTTAATGTTCATTCCTAATCCGATGTTGACTGACTCAACAAGTTCCGGTTTGACTATGTGCTCTTCTTTAAATGCTATCCAAACATCGTTGAAATTGTTTTTTAGTTTATCTGCATAATTATGAGTAAAAGCTATTAAAGAATTGAAGGCATTTTGCTTTACGAAAATGTCCTTATCATATAATCCATTGATCAGATAATTCAATAGAAACTCAGCTACCTTTGGGGAAGTATTGTTGAAAATGTATTTGAGCCCATAATAGAATGTTGATCTTATTAGGCTGTCAGTACTTTGAAGAAATTTTACGTATTCATTTAATGCCATGTCATTTACCAGTGAAATTAACCCCAAACATTCACCTGAAAGTAATCGCAATTTTTCATCTGAGTCTTTAGCACTTTTAGAAAGTATGTTGAACAGCGATGAAATATTACTGGGATCAATCTTAATATTTGTATCAGTCGTAATCACATGAAGGAATTCTCTGATGGCTATAAAGTAGTAGAACAAATTGTCTTTACTGCTTGTGGTAACATAATTTTCGATAAATGTCTTAGGATATGAGACAGCGACCTTTCCTATAGACAAAGAAACACTTGTCTTTAGATCTTCATTACTTGTATTGAGCATTTTTTCTAAAATGTTTAGGAGATCTGAATTAAATTTATTTGATTGCAAGCATGACTCTCCTAAAAGCAATAAGACATTCTTTTTTGAATTTTCATCGATTTTCGTAGTAAGTTTTTTAATACATAAATTAATAACTTCTTCCTGGGAATCACTTGATTTTGCTAAAATTGCGAAGCATTTCGCTTTGTTCGAATTGAGATTAGAGAAATCTAGATTTGTATGAATATGTGACTTCAAGGTTTTTTCATCTAATAATTTAGAAGAAGATTCGATATAAGAAAAAATTGAATTTAGATTTGTCGCATGTTCTTTGCTATTTTCTAGTACTTTAATGGTTTTAAGGAGAGTATTTTCATTTGTGTCTGAGCTAATTTTAAAATATTTAACTATCGCATTCAAAATCTCATATATCAGAGGTACCAGGGAATCTTCGGTAGTTATGTTAAGAAGTGCCTCAATTATTTTATTTTCATTTCCGCAAACCGCTGAAGCCGAATAAGAAAGAATATTAGCTAAGAATTCTAGTGTTTGATATTGAATGTGTAAATTTTGTTTGATGAGTAGTTCCAATATGAGAGGAATAAATTGGGTCAAACTATCAGCAAAGTTAATTTCTTTATTATTCTTAAGAATGTTATTAATCCAATTGAAGATTAAAGGGCGCAGATTTTCGTTTTTGGTTTTATCAAAAAATATTGAAAATATTTCCTCTATTGATTTAAAAGGGAGAGTATGACCCAAGAACATAACTAAATTTCCAACAGAAGAAATCAGTGTGAGTTTGAGTTCTTGATCAACGTCATTCGCTTTAAATTTAGGATATAACTCTCTATAAATCGTATCAACATAAAATTTGTATTCATTGGGGGATAAATTTTCATAGAACAATCTTATTAAATGGAAAGTGACATTCAAACTTTGTATGTTAATTTTATAAAAATCATTTTTTAATCCCTGGATTACCCATTTGACTAAATCGTCAAAATGAGGAGTTACATCCACACAGTTTGTCAATGATTTCAAAAGTCTAGATAAGAATTCAAAGAATGTAAGCGCATTGATATTATCATTTAAACAAGGCTCAAGATAGTTCTTTAAGTTTCCCAATTCTACAATTAAATCCGCAGCATCGACAAGAGCTAATGATGCGAGCATCTGGAGTAAAGCCCCTTTAACGTTTTGATTATTACCCTTAAATTCTTTTATCATTACATCTACTAAGTTATGAATTACTTTAGGAACTATGCTGGACATACTATTAGTTCTTACAACACTTAAGGAATGATCAGCTGTAGAACTGATGTCTTTGTTTTGGTCAATGACAAGATTTCTTAAGAAGCTGCTCAATGTAGATATAATATCTAGTTTAGTATTCTCTTCATGTTCTCTTAAGCAGAATACTAACTTCTCGACAACAACTTCTATCAGGTATCTCGGCTTTATCTCCATTCTTGATTTAACCATCGAATGTATAACACGAACAGCGGCTCTTCTTACCTTCCAGCTTGAATCATCTCCTATGATAAATGCATCGTACCCTTCATATCCTTCATAATCATAGGCATTATAGTCTTCGGTCACATCTGAGTAGGCATAATTAGGGTCATACTCCATTAATTCTAAGGCTAATTTAATTATTGTTTCGATTTCTCCCTTTATTTGGTTTGTTAGTTTTATTATATAAGTCTCATACAGGTTTAAGGCTGACTCCACTAGATCATTGTTTAAATCGTAATTATCGTCTTTATTAATTTCTAAATAATTTCTGTTACATATCTCATAAATATGAGAAATGATATTCTTTAACAGATCGGTATGGCGATTCGCAGTTGCTTTCGCAAACGAATTCAAAGTTGAAAATAAAGTAATCTTTTCATTTAGATCTTTCGATTTTTCTAATTTTGTAACCAAACCTGCGAGTAGGGAAGCAATTTGCTGTTTGTTAAGAATAACTGAAAAGCTACCAAGGAAATTTGCTACTTTGTTGCGTATAGAAGGATTGTCTAAAGAAAGAGTATCAATAGCGATCGATACAATTGCGTCTTTTTTTTGGATAACAGATTCTGATTCTTTTATTAAAACATAATTAAAAGTGTTTATGTAATCGTTAAATGTATCAAAGCAGAGCTCTCTAATTTCCAGGTTGTTGGACTGAATTCCTTTAATCAATTCAGGCACGATAATTTTTCCAACAGTATAGCAAGAATTTGCACTTACTTCTTTCAAAATCCCTTTGATGCAAATAACGTAAATATCTTTTCCTACTGCTTTCTGATCAGTCAAATACAAGATTATCTTCGAGAAAATTTGAATGATTTCATTTTCTTTTAAAAATTTGGAAATGAGGCTCAAATTTTTAACTGTGCAGCCTTTTACTTCCAAGGAATCTTCTTTTGTTTCTAATCTAGAAAGCAATCCATTGACTATGCTGGATTTTTCTTCTTCTTTCAAAGAATTTCGTCTATTCACATCAAAGTAGAATTGACTCAAAAATCTTACTGCATTTTGTCTATTAAATTGTATTATAAGATTAATAATTTACCTGATATGAGGATCGTAATTAGTTAAGTCTTTTAAAAGTTTGTTCAAATCTTCCATTAAGTAAAAACTAATTTAACTAAAAATTTAAAAATTTATTCTAAAAAATTATTATAAAAATAAAAAATATGTTGGAAGGCCTAATAGAAAAGCTTATATTAAAATACTTTGGAGACTATATAGAAAACCTTGATAAGAATAAACTATCAGTCGGGGTAAATTAATTTCCTTAACATAATAGATATGGTCTGGCAATCTTACATTAGAAGACATTGTAATCAAGTCGAAGCCTATAAATGATCTTAAGCTCCCTTTCAAATTAATTTATGGACGAATTGGTAAATTAGACATTAAAATTCCATGGAAAAGCAATTTTTCAGCACCAACAGTCATTAACATTGAAGCAGTGCAGGTTGTTGTATCATTGATTCATCAAGAAGATTGGGATTTTATGGATTTTATCTCCTATGATGCTAAGATCTCTTATCTCAACAAATTTGCTCAAGAAAGAATTCAAGAATTGCAAGAAGCCTTTATCAAGAAGGAGGAGAATTCCAATTTTTCAGATAGAGTGTTGTTAAA
>Ga0169931_10012028_pt1 | contig 12078 bp, 9 predicted proteins | sample Kivu_15m_20L_FD_129675 | JGI IMG/M metagenome (GOLD analysis project Ga0169931, IMG submission 129675) | Freshwater microbial communities from Lake Kivu, Western Province, Rwanda to study Microbial Dark Matter (Phase II) - Kivu_15m_20L... | ecosystem: Environmental > Aquatic > Freshwater > Lake ...
GTCGCTGCTGCACCCGAGGTCGCTGCTGCACCCGAGGTCGCTGCTGCACCCGAGGTCGCTGCTGCACCCGAGGTCGCTGCTGCACCCGAGCCAACCAAGATTCCTTCAATTGGTTCCGGCGGGGCAGCGCAGCGCAACGCGGATGGCGATCTTGTTTTTGAGGTCGCAACCGATCCGCCTGGCGCGGAGATCTGGCTCAATGGTGGCTCACGCGGGATCTCACCTGCGTCCGTCGTGGCACGAGAGCGACACAAGACCCTCGTCTTGATCCGACCCGGTTTTCAGATGGTGGAGATCGAGCTCGACCACGCGAAGCTGTCGGCCCGCGAAACCTACAAGCTCACGCCGGTCAAGGAATGGTCCGAAGGAACGGCCCAGGTGTCGGTCGAGTGTGAGAAGGCTGGTAAATATCCGATTCTTGTCGATGGAAACGAGACGGGCTTCCTCTGTCCCATGCAGGTCCCCGTTTCGCCTGGAAAACACGTGGTTTCCATCTTCGTGCCCTGGCGCTTCAAGCAATACCCGATGCCGGTTGACGTGAAGGCCGGCAAGACCGCCAGCGTCCGCTACACCAAATAGCGCCTGGCGAAGCTAGCCGTCACCCGGATCGCGCAGGCCATGTCGGCGGAGTAACTCGCGCAGGTGTTTGCGATCGAGCTCTGCCGCGCGCGCGGCCGCGGAGAGATTGCCGTTGTACTTGTCCAGCAGGCCCTTCAGGTATTCCTTCTCGAACAGATCAACCACGCGCGCCTTCGCGTCCTTCCAGGGCAAATGCAACGAGAGTGAGATCTCCGAGGCAGGCATGGGCGTCGACAGCTCGGGCAGGGCGCTCGACAGATCCAGTGCGCCACCGCGAGAGAGCGCCACGACGCGCTCGACGACGTTGCGCAGCTCGCGAACGTTGCCGGGCCAGTCGTAACGTTGCAGGCGCTCCATATCCTTTTCCGAGATGGAGGCACTTCGGCCCGGTGCGAACTGTTCGACGTAGTGGCGTATCAGCAACGGAACATCAACCGGACGATCCCGCAACGGCGGAACCGCCACGCGCACAACCGCAAGTCTGTAATACAGGTCCTCGCGAAAACGACGGGCCGCAACTTCCTGTCGCAGATCGCGGTTGGTGGCGGCGACCACGCGCACGTCAACCTTCTGCGAGACATCGCTGCCGACGGGTCGCACGATCCGCTTGTCGAGAACGCGCAGCAAGGCTGGTTGCAAATCGATCGAAAGCTCGCCGATCTCGTCGAGGAAGAGTGTTCCGCCGTTGGCTTCCTCGAAGGCCCCACGGCGATCGGTCACCGCGCCTGTGAACGCCCCCTTTTTGTGGCCAAACAACGCCGACTCGATGAGCTCGCGCGGAACCGAAGCACAGTCGAACACGACCATTGGGTGCTTGCGGCGCGGGCTGTGCCGATGGATTTCCTCGGCGAAGAGCTCCTTGCCGCTACCGGTCTCGCCCTCAAGCAAGACCGTGGCCTCGGTTGCAGAGACGTCTTCGAGCAGCGAGAAGAGCTGCCGCATTCTGGGCTCGCTGCCGATCAGCTGGCCAAGGCGGTCGGTCTGTGAGGGGACCAGCTCGACCGACTCCTCGTCAGGCACGTATTTCAGAACCGTATGACCGATCTGGACCTCGGATCCATACTCGAGGACGACCTCACGGATGCGTGCCCCACGAACATAGGATCCATTGGTCGATCCCAGATCTCGGACGACGAGACCTTCGTCGCCGAGCACGACCTCGATGTGTCGGCGCGACACCGTGGGATCGGTCAGCCGCATGCCACATTCCACGCCCGCGCCCGCGAGCATTGCCGTCGACCCCACCACAAAGCTCTCGCCCCTGTCAGGGCCCCGGATGACGGAGAGCCGTCCTTTGCCCGATTGCCTGACGACGCCCGCGTCGGGATGAATGACCCGCGTTGGCGATTTCGGAAGGTTGTCCTTCAAGGACCCACCTTTCGCCAGAGGACAAGCGCAACACTCGCGAGGCCAACCACGCCAAGAAGAATCCAGAACAACGGGATCTTCCTTCGCGAGGGTGGATGAAAGGCTTCTGCGACGATGGGCGGAGGAGCCACCGCGGGCATCGTGGCGGACGAAATGGCCAGGGTCTCGAGCGTGCCGCTCGGAACGGGATGCGCCTCGCCGTTCTCTCTACTTGCCGTCAGATCATGCGGGGGCAAGGTCTCGGTCCTCTCCCAGGGCTTTCCGGGTCGCTGCGCAGCGGCAGCGTCGAGTTCCTTGCCCAGCTGCGAAATGCGATCGTCGACCACCGGTGGCAAGCCACCTCCGGCACCGGCCTGTCCCACCGGAAGACGTTCCGTATCACCGACGGCGTAATCGCTGCGCGACCAGTGTTCGGCATTGGGACCCAACAATTCCGTAAGCTCGGCTGCGAGCAAGCTGGCCGAGTAGAGCAATCCCGCGTTGCCCGCGACCTCGCGCAGCGCCTGTGCCAATGCGGCTGCGCTCGGATATCGATCGCCCGGTGACGTGCCAAGCGCCCGGTTCATCACCGATTGCAGCCCGGGCGGGATGTCGGGCCGCCTGTCCGAAAGCTGCGGAATCGTCTTGCGATACACCTCGTCCGGCGACGTCTGCAGATCACCCGTGAACAACCGCTCGCCGATGAATGTTTCGTAGAGGCAGACGGCCAGCGAGAAGCAGTCACTGCGACCGTCCAGTTTGCGGTTGTGGGCCTGCTCGGGTGACATGTAGCCGACCTTGCCGCGCACCCGGTAGAACACCGAGGCGAAGGAATGCGCCTTCGCGATGCCAAAGTCGGACAGCTTCACGTCGCCGTGTCCGGAACACATGATGTTCGAGGGCGACACGTCGCGATGAATGATGCCAAGCGGGTTGCCCTGACCATCCACGCGCGTATGTGCGTAGGACAGCCCCGCGAGTACCTCCATCCCGATGTGCAGGATGGCGGCCACCGAGAGCGGCTTTTTCCGGATCCGTGAGCGCCAGGCGATCGTTCGGAGGTCGGTTCCGACCACGTATTCCATCACGATGAAGAGCGCGTCTTCCGAGCGGACGAGGTCGTAGGTGCGAACGATGTTGCTGTGATCGATGGACGCCGAGATCTTCGCTTCGCGGAAAAACAGATCGCGAAACTCGGGGCGACTCGTGAACTCGGGCAAGAGTTGTTTCAGAACAACTTCTTTTTCAAAGCCACCAGCCCCCAGCTTCTTGCCGAGGTAGATGGCTCCCATGCCACCCTCGGTCAGGTATCGCTCAATGCGATAGCGCCGAAGCGAAGATTGAGCGCTGCCGCTGACCACGCAATTAGGTTAAGCCGCAATGCGTCCGAGTGCAATCCTTTGCCGAGGGCGGGTGAGCCTTTGCCTGGGCCTTCCCATGCACCACGACGGCAGCGGACTGCGCTATCTTGGCGGAACCGACCCATGCAATACCCGCTGCAAGCCTTGCTGGAGCTGCGCATCGCGGCCGAGAAGGCGGCCGAGGTGGCGCTGACGCGCGCCAACGCGGCCCTGGCGGAACGCGAGCAAGAGCAACGTCGGCTCCGCCTGCTGCTGGCCGAACTCTCGCAAAAACGGAGGCAGGAAATTCAAAAGCGAGCCCAGTCCCTCCCCACCCAGATCGGCGGCGTACTCCAGGAACAGGCCTTTCTGACAGGCCTGGCGGCGGCGGAGCGCGACGCGACGAATCGAGCCGAGCAGCACCGCAACACCCAGCTTGAACCGGCGCGGGTGGAGGCAGATGCGGCGATGCAGACCTTGCTGGAATGCAGGCGTGAAAAACAGGCGCTCGAGAAGCACCGCGAGAAGCTTGAGGCGGAGGAACAGCTCAAAAGCGCCCGTCGGTCGGAAGACGAAGCCTCCGACCTTGCCAACGCCAGTCACCATCGGTCGCGCGGGCAGTGATTTATCCGCGCTGCACTTCGATCGTCAGATGCGCGAGCGTGACCGCCGCGAGGATCTGCTCCCGGTAGTATCCCACGTCTCGAGGATTCGCCGTACGAATCGTGGCGACGCAACCGAAACGGCCAGCGCCAATCTCCCACAGATGGAGGTCCGCCACGCGAACGTCGTCGATCCCGCACAGGACCGCACAAATCTTCTGTTCCGTTTCGGACGAGGGCGCCAGATCCAGCAACTGGCGGGCGGCGCCACGACAAAGGCCAACGCTCCAGTGGAAGATCACCGCACCACCCAGAATCGCGATCGACGGATCGAGAAAATCCCAGCCGAAGTACGCACCGGCCGCCAAACCAAGGATGGCGAGCACACTGGTCAGGACGTCCGCCATCACATGAAGGTAGGCGGCCTTCATGTTGTGATCCTGATGATGCCCGTGCTCGTGCGCGTGGCCGTGCTCGTGCGCGTGGCCGTGCTCGTGCGCGTGGCCGTGGTCGTTCGCGTGGCCGTGGTCGTGCCCGTGTCCGTGGTCGTGCGCGTGTCCGTGTCCGTGCCCGTGTCCGTGCGCATCGCCCTTCAGCAGCTTGACGCTGGCGAGGTTAACGAGGAGTCCCAGGATCGCGACGGGCAACGCCTCGCCGTAGGTGATCTTGACGGGCGAATAAAGCCGGGAGAATCCCTCGACCGCCATCAGTATCGCAATCAAGGCCAGCGCGACGGCATTGGTGTAGCCCGCGAGCGAATAGACCTTTCCGGTGCCGAACACAAAGGCGCGATTCGTCGCACGCGTCCGGGCCAGCCAGTAAGCAAACGACGACAACCCCAGCGCACCGGCATGCGATGCCATGTGCCAGCCATCGGCGATGAGGGCGAGCGAGCCGGAGTACGCCCCGACGATGAGCTCGGCCAACATCGTTCCGGCAGTCAGGAGTACGACCCATCGCACACGGCGTTCGTTGTCGTGAATCTCCGTGCGCGGCTGGTGTAGACCGCAATCCCATTCGGTCCCAACTGTCCCCGCCTGCGCGGTGGTTGCCGAGGGGCCTGTCGTGGTCGTTGCGCTCACATGGACTCCCGGCACAACCGCATTCTCAGGGGGCCTGCGTGAGGATTTCCACGCCGGTGTCGGTTACCAGCAAGGTGTGTTCAAATTGTGCGGAGCGTTTTCCATCCGCGGTCACGACCGTCCAGCCGTCGTCCCACAGCGCATCCTGCCAGCCGCCGAGGTTGATCATCGGCTCAATCGTGAAGGTCATGCCGGGCTCGAACACGCGGGTCGCCTTGCGATCGTAGTAGTGCGGGATCTGCAGGCGTGTATGAAACGTCTCACCGATGCCGTGACCACAGTAGGTTCGGACCACGTTGTAGCCGTGGGCACGAACCTTGCCCTCAACGGCGTTACCAATGTCGCGCACCTGACCACCAGGCTTCACGGCCTCGATGCCGCGATACAGACACTCGCGGGCCACATCCACAAGCTTGCGCGAGCTTTCATCCACATTGCCGACGAGGAACGTCGCGCTCGTGTCGCCGTGCATGCCATCGAGGAAGATCGTCACGTCGATGTTGAGGATGTCGCCATCTTCAAGGGGACGGCTGTCGGGAATGCCGTGACAAATGACCTCGTTGACCGAGGTGCAAACCGACTTGGGAAAGCCGCGGTAGTTGAGCGGACTTGGGTAGCCGCCCCGACGCAAGGTCGCCTCGTGAACGAAGGCATCGATGGCGTCGGTCGTGAGGCCAGGCTCGACGATGGCGCTGGCTTCCTTCAAGATCTCCGCAGCGGCCTGACACGCACGTCGCATCCGCGCGATGCGTTCGGCGTCCTTGATCTCTGGCAGATTGGAATAACCCGGCCGCGAGGTCTCGGCGTAATCCGGTCGCGGGATCTCGGGCGGAACAAACCGCTTCGGACTGACGATGCCTGGACGCAGGCGCACAGGACCCTTGCTGGCTTCGCCTCGATCGAGGTCGCGATGGCAGCGCTTGTATTTCTTGCCGCTGCCACACCAACAGAGCTCGTTGGTTCCCGGCAGGACCAAAGGTCGAACGGCGCCGGTCGTCTGAGGTGAGGTGTCGTCCTTCAAGATTTTTGGATCGTAGTGCATCCCGGGCCGCGCTGCGAGTTCACAGCGCGTCAGAAATTCCGGTTCAGGGACGAGCGGCGAAGACCCGGCCGGTCTCGACCTTGCGACCGACCCCATTCCGGACCAGGCCGAGGGTCGCGAGCGCCCGTTCGCGCTCCGTACGATACCGAGCCACCGAGGCCTGGTAGGCCGACGCCCAGGAAGGCTGCGATTCCAGGCTTGCACGGGAATGGAGTCGATTCACGAGCGACTCGATGAGCAGGCCGAGCCGTACCGTCTCGCCGAGGGTCTCCGCGTCGACCGTGCGCGACGCCAGCCGCAAGTGATCGGCGAGGGTGTCGAGCAACAACGGGACCGCGCCGTCGGGCTGAAGCTCGCCTTGGTTGCGCCGAGAAACATCCAGCACGCAACGGCGGGCCACACAGAGCTTTGCGTCGCCCTCGCCCGAGCAGGCCTCTTCGGCGGTTTCACAGCGCAGGGAGGGATCCATGCAGGTGCCCGAGTCGCCGCAATAACCGAACTTCAGATCGCGACGATAGTCGGGCACATCGACATCCAGGAGGAAATCGATCCCACTGTGCCCGATGGCACCCATCACGAAGGCCCAACCTGCGTCCATTTGCTGCAGCGCCTGCAAGGTCTCGGCCCGCGTCATGTCGCCAGAGAGAATGAACCGGTGCACCTGCAACCACTGTTGCAACAACCGTTGCACGATCTTGCGGGCGTGAACACCCGCCCCATCCGATGCGTTGTCGTAGGCGCGGAATCGGGCCGATTCGTACAACGCAGCAAAGTGGCCGAGGCTGATGCAGTCGGCTTTGTAATCCAGGAACCCACCACCGTAGTTGGCGAAGTCCATGCCGCCCTCTACATAGAGCATCTGCGGAGACGGTGTGCGCAGCAGCTCGTTGATGCAGATCGATCGCATGCCAGCATCAATGTTTCCTGCCGGCAGGCTGTCGAGCAGCGGGGCGGGACCATGGACAGACAAATCGCGGTGCGGCTGCAGGGGATCGACGCAGGCCACGTCGCCCGACAGCGGCAAAAGCGGCGACACCTCGGAGCCCATCGACGGATCGGTCCACTGTCCCCTCAGTCCAACCTGCTCGCTCGCACACCACACCGCAGAGAATGAAACATCGGATGGCAACTGCGGCCCGAATCCCCAGTCGCTGAGCGTCTTGTGATACGAAACCAGCTCGACACCGCCTGAAAAATAACCGGGCGCAAAGGTCGCGCCGTCCTTCAAACAAAATCCGGAGCGCACATCACAGGTCGTCCCGACGAAACAGCGGCCAATATCCGATTCGGGCTCGCACGCATCGGCCGCAGCCGAGGTCGGATTCAACCAGAAGCGCGCGCGCACCGGAGGCAGATCCGCACCGGCTGTCGGCATGCGCAACCACAGCTCGCCGCGCAGGTCACCGGTACGATCGTGGCGGAGCACCGACGCCCCCGGGGTTCCAATCGCGCCCTCGGGCAGCGAGACCAGACCCATTTGCAACACATGTGACTCGGTCTCCTGTGACAACCACTTGCCCGCACCACCACGGAGCGAAATGACGCCGGAGGGCGAGAGGGTTCGGCTTGTATCGAAGAAATAGAGATCCCAATTGCCGGCCTGCGTATCGGCCTTGCGAGCGCGGGCCTGCACCGCCACCTGAAGCGCTCCACCCACCGGCGTCTCGAGCACAAGTCTGCCCTCGAAATCGCCTGACAGGGTCTCGACCGGTCGGTAGCCCGAAGGCTGACGCGACGAATCATCGGGACGCCACGCCGCTTCCACGGGGGCGTCGCTGGATATTGTTGGGTTTTCTGGCACGGATGGGTTGGCACCGCAGCCGGTAAAACTGAACAACACCGCTGCCAGCCAGCCCAACCGGCACTTGGGTGCCGGAGGGGTCATGACGGGCTTTCAAGCTCAATGCGTAAGTAAAAGGAAGATAACGTAGGTCTAGGTAAGCTGCGGCCGCGTATAACCCACTCCGTCCGACAGATCAATCGTTATTTTTGCGGACCGGACGTAAATTGCGCCCATGTCGCAAAGCCCGCTTCACACCGCCTGCCCGCTCGACTGTCCCGACACCTGCGATCTGGAGGTCGAGGTTGGCGCGGAGGGTCGAATCACGCGTGTGCAGGGCGGTACACGTTCGCCCATCACCGACGGCTTCATCTGCTCCAAGGTCCGCAACATCGCCGACCTGGTCTACGCCGACAATCGCATCACACACCCGCTCGTCCGAACGGGCCCCAAGGGTTCGGGTTCCTATCGACGCGCAACCTGGGACGAGGCCCTCACCATCGTCAGCGACCAGATTCGCAACACGATCGCCCGTTCCGGTGGAGAGGCCGTCTATCCGTATCACTACGGCGGCTCGAACGGGTGGCTGACCGAGGGCGCCCTGGCTCGCCGTTTCTTCTACCGGCTTGGAGCCTCACGCTGTGACCGAACCCTGTGCGCGGCTGCGGCAGGCGCTGCAGCGCGAGGGGTGTACGGCAAGATGCCCGGGGTTTCGCTTGAGGACTACGAGCACGCCAACCTGATCGTCGTCTGGGGCTTCAATCCCGTCGCAAGCGGCATACACCTCGTCCCGATCATCGATCGCGCGATCGCCCGTGGCGCGAAATTGATCGTCGTCGATCCGCGCTCCACGTCGCTGTCGCGCAAGGCCGATCTGCACCTGAGGGTGCGTCCCGGAACCGATCTGCCGGTTGCACTTTCGATCGTCTCGGCGCTGTGGGAACGCGGCCACGCCGATCTCGACTTCATCGAAAACCACACCACAGGCTCCGAAAAACTGCGTCAGGCGGCCTCGGCGTGGTCGATCGAAAAGGCCGCAGAGACCGCCGGCCTTTCACCCGAGGACATCGAGCGCTTCCTGACGCTGTATTCGGCCGCGAGCCCTGCTGTCATACGCATCGGCTGGGGCGTCGAACGCAACCGCAACGGTGGCAGCGCCATCGCCGCCATCATGGCGATCGCAGCGGTGGCCGGGAAATTTGGCGTACGCGCTGGGGGACTCACGATGTCCAACGGCGATGCATCCTGGACCATCAACGGCGACGCCGCGATCGCCGAGCCCGCCCCCACGACGCGCCTCTTGAACATGAGTCAGCTCGGCTCGACACTGCAGACGGCGCGCAACCCGGGCATCGAGCTGCTGTTCGTGTACAACGCCAACCCGGTGGCGACCACGCCCAACCAGAGCGTCGTTCGGGCGCAGCTGCAACGGGAGGATCTGTTTGTCGTCGTACACGAACAGGTGATGACCGAGACCGCCATGTTGGCGGATGTGATCTTGCCGGCGACGACCTTCCTCGAGCACCGAGATCTGCGGCGCGGCTATGGCGTCAATCGAATGTATGACAGCGCCGCCGTCATCAAACCCGTGGGTGAGGCACGCAACAACAATCAACTCTTTGGTGAATTGTTGCGCCGTTTTGGCCTTGAACGCCCCGGCGATCCCAGCTCCGACGACGAGCTCGTCCAGACCATCTTTGCGTCCTCCTCCGATGGGAAGAACTTGCAAGAGCAGCTCGACAAAAACGGCGTTGCAGCACCAACGCGCACGGCGAACCCGATCCTTTTCACGGATACCTTTCCCGGAACACCAGACAGGAAGATGCGGCTTTTCTCGGAGGCCCTCGATGCCGAGGCCGGCGGCCTCTATCGCTACAAGCCCGATCCCGCAGACGCCGAGTTTCCCCTGGCGCTGATCTCGCCGGCGCTCGCAAAACAGATCAGCTCCACCTTCGGAGGACTGAACCGTAAAACGATTCCGCTGCAGATGCACTCAGAAGACGCCGTCGCCCGCGGGATTGCGGACGGCGACGAGGTCCGCATCTGGAATATCCAGGGCGAAATTCGCACACTCGCGCGGGTGACCAATGAAACACGGCCTGGGGTCGTTGTCCTGCCCAAGGGTCTGTGGGGTCACCAGACCAAAAATGGCAACACCGCGAACACGGTGATCACCGAGGGGCTCGCCGATCTCGGTGGTCAGGCCGCCTTCAACGATGCGCGGGTGCAAGTGGAGCGCGTCTAGGGCGTGACTGACACCCAGGTTTTGAAGACTCGTCCCTTGCGGGCGTTGTTCCTGATGGTTCTGGCCACCCTTGCGTGCACGGGGACGGCAGCGCAATCGCCGTCTCCGTTCGACGGCGGGCCGGATACCTCGGGGCGTATGACATCGCGCTTGCCAGCATCAACGGAACCTATGGTGACGCGCAGTTTGTCGCCGGTTGGGACCGTGGCATCCTGCCACTCGACACCGGCGACTTTGATGTCGCGCAGAAGTACCTGCGCCCTCTGCTGCGCGCTGGTTACGAGCGGCCGATCTTGCTCCACACCTTCGGGATCAAAGATCCACCGGAGCAGCACTTTTCGCGCTCGATGACGAAATGGCGCGCCATCAAGAATGAGCTGGTCGCGGGTGGAATCTGACGACTGCGTCGGGTCGAATCAGGGCACAAAGCCCATGTTGTCGAAGCGAAGGAGGCCAGAGGCTTCGATATCCATCCACAACTTGCAACCGGTGAAGTTGCCCTTCATCGCCGTCGCGACGGGCGTCGGCATATTGAACACAACCGGCGTCCAGGTCTTGAGGGCGATGCCGCCAAGCGGCCGATACTCGATGTAACCGTTGTAGACGTTGGCCGCAACGCACTCGAACCACATCTGGATATTCGCCTGATTGCTCTGCGTGGCGTCGATATAAACATCCATGCTGATCTTGGTGGTCGCCCCCGGTACTTCGCTGGTCGCGAACGGACGACTTCGGATGACCGTCTTGCTTGCGACGGTGAAGGAGATCGATCCGGTGCCCTGCGACTTCACGGCCGCGTCCGCAGCAACCGTACCACCGTCCATGCTCCAGTCGGCAGGGATGTCGAAGGAGAAGAGGCTGTTGGTCGCCGGGACACTCGTGCCGCCCGTGGCCGTGCCACCGGTTCCGCCCGTGCTCGAACCACCCGTGCCAACGGTTCCGCCGGTCATGGTGCCGCCAGTGCCGCCGGTGGCCATTCCACCTGTACCACCGCTGCCACCCGTCATGGTGCCACCGACGCCACCCGTGCTCGCACCACCCGTACCACCGCTGCCGGTGCCTCCCACGCCACCCGTCATACCGCCGGTGCCAGAGGAGCTTCCTCCGGTGCCGCCACTGGCGCCGGGTCCGCCACTGGTGCCGGGTCCGCCACCTTTGCCACCGCCGGTTCCGGAGGTGCCGCCTTGTTGGTTCTTGATGTCATCGGGGATGCCACCCGGTGGACACATATCCGAGCCTGGCATCTGCTCGTTGCAGTAACACTGTTCCGCGATCGACGGTGTCCAGCCCGACTGCGCTGACATCATCGTGATCTGGTACTTGGACTCCGCACCCGACTTGACCTCAAAGCAGGTGCCGCTGCGGGCTTGCGATACGATCTTGCCCGAGGCGTCTTGAGCCCAAAGCACGATCCCAAGCCGGGAGGTGGATGCGCTGGCCTTGAGCAGAACGGTCCCGGGAAGCGAGATCTCCCCGTTGGAAAAAGTGTGGACCGGACCGATGGGCCCTCTGCTGCCGATGACCCGGCCTGACAGGGAGGCAACGCGACTTGGCTCACCCTTGACGGTGAGGAGCACCGTTGTATCGCCCTCACACGCCGCGGAGGACACGGCAGCAACGGCAATGAAAAACCACAACAGCGCTCGAGGTTTCGCGTCCATGATCAGTTTCTACTCCGGGTTGTAAACACCGCAGGGGAAAGAAATGAACAAAGATTTACTGTCGTTTTGGATCTTTTCGCAAGCCGTACCCGCGATTTGAACCTCGTCGGTACCAACCATGATCCAGCCGTTCGGATCGCCGTATCGCAGCGGAACGTTGTCGAGGATCACCAGGCCCTCGTTCTGTCGACCGGCCTCCACCGTACCACGCAGCTTGAAAGAACAGCTGCGAACAAGACCGATGACCTTCTTCAGATCGGAGGCCAGTACGGTCGGGCTCTCCGGGCGATAGACCGGCATGATTGCACCGGGCATGGGTGACCACTTTGCCTTCAGATCGGCGGTCTGAATGAAGCAAGAATACTGCAGCCAGTTGCCCTGCTGTCCGAGCACCGCCGGA
>Ga0169931_10012029_pt1 | contig 12077 bp, 13 predicted proteins | sample Kivu_15m_20L_FD_129675 | JGI IMG/M metagenome (GOLD analysis project Ga0169931, IMG submission 129675) | Freshwater microbial communities from Lake Kivu, Western Province, Rwanda to study Microbial Dark Matter (Phase II) - Kivu_15m_20L... | ecosystem: Environmental > Aquatic > Freshwater > Lake...
AGCCGTCAACCAACACCTCATGACACTACAGGCCAATCCGGATAGGGTCAAGAAATTCTTCTTGACAACCAATGTCAGATACGCAGCTTGAAATCCGATCCAAATCGTTCCGAAGCAATAACAGGAAAGGCAATATCTCGCTGCGGCATCAAATCAATAATGCGGTGGAAGCTGTGACGAACCGAAGTCAATGGGGGCAGCAATCCTTTTCCTTTGGAATGTGAACAACCAGTCGAATTGCCGAATCAGCCTAGCGACTATGGTCGCAGCAAACCGTTCACGAGGTCACAACACATGGGCCGCAACTACCTTTGCCGCCTCATGCCACGTATCATGGCCATCGATTACGGTTCTGTGCGGACAGGGATTGCTGTCACAGATCCGCTGCAGATCATTGCGTCAGGACTCGACACAGTGCCTTCCGCCAAACTGATGGATTTTCTTCGCTCGTACACCAAGATTGAGGCAGTGGATTGTTTTGTTGTTGGCGAACCCAAGCGGCTAGACAATACCCCGGCCCAATCGGCAGAAGGTGCAGACCGGCTGGTAGCCGAATTGCAACGCAATTTCCCGCACATAGCTGTGGAAAGGATGGACGAGCGGTTCACCTCCAAGATGGCCTTGCAGGCAATGATCAGCGGTGGCCTCAATCGCACTCAACGTGCGGATAAGGCGCTCGTAGATAAAGTGAGTGCCACGTTGATACTTCAATCATATCTCGAATGGACAGCCAACAGAAAGTCTCGGGCCTGATAATGCCCATAGTGGCATATGGCGACCCGGTACTTAAAAAGGTGGCCGTTGATATAAGTGCGGACCACCCCGGTCTCAGCGAGCTGATTGACAACATGTTCGCCACCATGTACAACGCACATGGAGTAGGGCTGGCGGCCCCACAAGTCGGGCAGAGTGTACGATTGTTCGTTGTGGATGCATCGCCATTTGCGGAAGAGCATCCGGAGTTGGACGGATTCAAGAAAGTGTTCATCAATCCTCACATAGAAGAAGAGAACGGCAAGGAATGGGCCTTCAATGAAGGCTGCCTGAGCCTGCCCGGAATACGCGAGGATGTGATGCGCAGACCTGACATTGTGCTCAGGTATATGGACGAGCAGTTCATGCCTCACCGTGAAGCATTTAACGGACTCGTTGCACGTGTGATACAGCACGAGCACGACCATCTCGATGGCATTCTCTTCACAGACCGCCTTTCTCCACTGCGGAGGAGGTTGGTGAAAGGAAAACTTACAGACATCAGCAAAGGCATTTTAGATGCAGAATACCGTATGCGTTTCTTCTCGCTCAGGCGTTGAGGCCCTGATGCTCTGCTTGGCCCTTTTGGCCGGCACCGGCTGCGATAGCCCCCCTGCCACCCGAGAGGACTTGGCCAAAATAGAGTTGGAAAGCATCGCATTGATGGAGGACAAGGTCTTCGGGGACAGCCTTGAGGTGGCCGAGCTGACCCTTGCCTTCGACCTTGCCACGCGCATGGCCCTTTTCGCTGATAGTTTCCCTGAGCATCCGAAGGCAGGTAACATGCTTTTCCGCAGTGCCGACCTGTGTCAGGGGCTCAATCAAGGGTCGCTTTCCATCAAGCGGTTCGAGAGGTTCAGGCGCAATTTCCCGAAGGACAGTTTGGTGGCCGATGCTCTATTCATGGAGGGGCACGTGGCCGAGACTATCCTGACGGATACGGCTTTGGCCAAACGCAAATACAACGAATTCATTGGCCTGTACCCGAGTCATCCGTTCGCTCCAGGGGCCAAGTTCAGCCTCGATAACATGGGTAAGACCGAAGAGGAAATGATTCAGGACCTCTTACGTTTGGGACAGATGCGCGCTGTGGAGAACGCCAAACAACAGGCGGCCACTAGCAAAAAGTAAGCATTACGTTTTCTCTATCGGGGAAGTTGTCGTACTGCAATCACTGAACTATCAGCTGGCGAAGCAGCATAGAGCCCTAGCGAGTCAGAGACAACGGCCTGAGCCGTCAGTCACCAAAGATCACAGATAGTATCTTAAATCTATCGTGAGGTAATCAGTTCGGCCTTCGAGTCCATAGCGGGCGGGCTCAGCGAAAAGGTCCATGAGGCCGTAGTGGTAACTCGGGCCTATGCTCAACGTGCTGGTGTTGAACTTGATGTCGAGGCACAGGCCACCATAGATACTGAACCCGATGCGATTGATGCGGTCTTGGTTCCCATCGCGGTTGCTGACTAAGAACGACCCATAGGTATTGGTCTCAACGCTGTCGCGATCGCTTGCAACGTTCATATTCACCTCAAGATTCGCACCAGCAATCGGAGAGAACGAGAATCGCTTACCGATTTTGGGAACATCGAACTTAAGACCAACTGGGATTGTGACGGTGCCAACCTTGTTGCGGTCGCGCAGCGCTTAGACATCACCATTAACTGGCAGATTGAAGTTGGTGGTGATGTTCCGCTCGCCATAATTGGCCCCGAATGTTATCCCCAACCAATTATTCACACCTACAAGCACTCCATGCCCACACGCCAGCCCCATGCTGGATCGGTGCCGGTCAGTTCTCCGCCACTGAAGCTTTTTATGTTGGGCAACGTCATACTTGTTCCACCTATAAAACCCACGTGCCAGCCCTTGAATGCATCCACGGGCCAAGCCTGACGTCTGAGCTTTGCCTCGGCACGCTTGGCTTTCCGTGCCTCGGCTTTCGGATCAGGGCGTTCCTGCGGTTTCGAGACTGATACAGAATCAACAGCCGCGCGGGTACTGTCTGTAGCAACCTGTGCCAAGGCACTGAAGTTGACCATAAAGACGAGAACGGTGGGGAGAAGCAATGACCGTTTCATATCGGTGTGCATCATTCTTTGAGGCCTCAAACGTAACACACGGCAGAGGAACTGACCATCGGCTATTATTGCGTCAAGTTCTTTCTGAATTTGGCCGGTAGCCCAGCAGCCACCAGTCGGTAAGACGTGTGCAACCGTTCCTTCCATTCTGCTTCGGGCATTGCTCCGCCATGAGCAACCCATACCCAACCGAATCGCCCTAGGTAAGGCGAAGGACCGATCCCCGGTCGGCTGCAAAGGTCTTCGAACTCATCGCGCGGCACTTTGAAGCTGGCCCCGAACGACTCTTCGAGCATTGTGACACAGAACATCTTGCCATCGATGCAGAAACATAGGTCTTTGCCCCATTTCACATCCTCTGTAGCCATAGGTAATGAGAGGCAGTAGGCCCTCAGTTCTTCAATATCCATGAGTACAAGGTAACCTGATGCGCCATGCATGGGCGGCATAACTTCGCAGCCCTTAAAAAAGTACCTCATGGCTCTTCAGTGCGGAATTGTAGGACTGCCCAATGTGGGCAAATCGACCCTTTTCAATTGCCTAAGCAATGCAAAAGCCCAGGCGGCCAACTTTCCCTTCTGCACCATTGAACCCAACGTAGGGGTCATCACTGTTCCTGACCCACGCCTCGAGGCATTAGCTGATATCGTAAAGCCGCAGCGCGTGGTGCCAACGACCATAGAGATCGTAGACATAGCCGGGTTGGTGAAAGGGGCTAGTAAAGGCGAAGGCCTTGGCAACCAGTTCCTTGGCAACATACGTGAAACAGACGCCATCATTCACGTGCTGCGTTGCTTCGATGACCCGAACGTGATTCACGTTGATGGCAAAGTGGACCCGATCCATGACAAAGAAGTGATTGACACAGAACTTCAATTCAAGGATCTGGAAACGGTTGATAAGCGCATTGACAAAGTGAAGCGTTCGGCCCTGAGTGGCGATAAGGAGGCTAAGAAAGAATTCGAGGTGCTTGAAGCATTGAAGGCGCATCTGGAAAAGGGGCTCTCGGCCCGCTCGTGCCCCATGGACGACAACCAATGGGAGGTGGCACGCACATTCCAGTTGCTCACTGCCAAGCCCGTGCTTTATGTCTGCAACGTAGATGAGAAGGCTGTGGTGGGTGGCAATGCACACAGCGAACGTGTGCGCGAAGCGGTAAAAGACGAGAAAGCTGAAGTTCTGTTGATCTCTGCCGCCATTGAGGCCGATATCGCCCAGCTTGAGACCTACGATGAGCGCCAGATGTTCCTTGCCGACCTCGGACTTGAGGAGGCGGGGGTGAATAAACTGATCCGTGCTGCCTACAGGCTGCTCAATCTACAGACCTATTTCACGGCTGGCGAGAAGGAAGTGCGCGCCTGGACCATCAAACAGGGCATGACCGCACCGCAGGCTGCTGGCGTCATCCATACCGATTTCGAAAAGGGATTCATCCGGGCCGAGACCATCCATTACCCAGACTACATCAAGTATCGCACCGAGGCGGCCTGTAAGGAAGCCGGCAAACTTCAGGTCGAAGGCAAGGAGTACATTGTGCAGGATGGCGATGTGATGCACTTCCGCTTCAACGTGTGACCTCTCTTTCCTTCTTCTGGGTCAGGTCGATGGTATGCCTCAAGCCTACCTGCAACACATTGCGGTTCATGAAGGCTCCCCTGCCTTGAACCTGTAGCCACCAGATGTGGGTCATATCCAGGATGAGATTCTTTCTGAGGCTCAGACTAAAGCCGGTCAATACGCGGTTCTGCTCAAAAACATCTGTCCCTATGTCCTCACCGGCATGCACCATAACTTCATCGCCCACATTCAGCACTAAAAGTTCGGTGCCATCCTTCATCATGATCGGCACATTGAGCATCAACTGGTAGCGGAAACGGGTCTGCATGGGCCACTCATCGGAGTAGTCGATACTCGTACCCGGAGGGGCAAAGAACCTTTGTTCAAATCTGAGGCGCTGCTGTATAGTCAGCCTGCCCAGCTTGTCGCGTTTAGTGAAGGCAATATGTGGCCGCAGCTCTGGCGCTATGGCTTCGATGGACTCAAGATCAGATGCGCTGGTACGGAATGTGAGCAGGGCCGCCATGCCGACTGAAACCGAGTAACCGTTCTTCAGATTATATCTGGCCTCTATTCGCGGCAACATGGACTGCCTTGGGAACCCGGTCAACAGATTACCCCTGATGTCAACGTCAGAAACAACATCCCATCTATCAGTGATCTTCAGCGTATTGATATACCGTACCCAATACATCTGATCCTCAGTGACCTTCTCAATCTGCGCACTTGCTTTCAGACTCACAAGACTGATAATCAATATCAAGAAGCTTCGCATGGCGGCAAAAGTATTATTTTCCTACTTAGTTGATAGGATTTAAGAGTAACTATTTCAGATTTATTGAGACCAGCCTGAATTTGAAACTGATAGATTTGCGCCCCTCAATCAGAAACCACACATTAATGCTCAAGAATACACTCGTTGTAGCCCTGTTGGCCGTCAGCTTTGTTCCGGCCACAGCCCAGCAGACCCTCACGAATAAAGAAGGAAGCCAGTACAAGTTCACGGTAGTGAAGGATATTGACGCCACTGCCGTGCAGAACCAGCAGAACACCGGCACATGCTGGAGTTTCAGTACCCTGAGCTATCTGGAAAGTGAACTTATCCGCATGGGCAAAGGCAAGCACTCGCTGAGCGAGATGTACATCGTGCGCAAAGCGTATGAGGAAAAGGCGGCCATTTATCTGCGCATGCACGGTATGCACAATTTCGGCCCGGGCGGTGCATTCCATGATATTCCTTTTGTGATCAGGCGCCACGGTATTGTTCCGAAGAGCGAGTACAGAGGTTTGAATTACGGTAGCGAGAAACATGACCACAGCGAGTTGGAGGCCATGATCACTGCTTCGTTGAACGCGATAAAAGAAGCCCCGCAGAAGAAACTCACCCCTGCTTGGAAGGGTGCCATCTCAGGAATGCTCGATGCCTACTTCGGTGATGTTCCTACCGAGTTCACACATGATGGCAAGAAGTACACCCCACAGAGCTACGCCCAGTACCTCGGATTGAACATGGACGATTATGTGGCAGTGACATCATACAACCACCACCCTTTCTATAAGCCCTTCGTGATTGAGATCCCTGACAACTGGGCTTTCGGACAGTGCTACAACCTGCCGCTCGATGAGTTTATGGATGTGATGGAGAAGGCCGTGATGAACGGCTACACTTTTGCTTGGGGGGCCGATGTGAGCGAGGATGGTTTCGCGTTCAAAGAAGGCTTGGCGCTGGTACCGAAGGATCCGAGCACAATAATCAAGACTGGCAAGGACAACAAGCACTTCAGCGATGCCGGTGCCGATAAAAAGGCGAGCTGTTTCATGCAACCTACAGAAGAATTGTGGGTGACCCAGGAAGAGCGCCAAAAGGCATTCGACAATTTCGAGACCACCGATGACCACGGAATGCACGTGACCGGCATTGTAAAGGATCAGGACGGCAAGAAGTATTTCCGTGTGAAGAACTCTTGGGGACTAGAGCACAATCAGTGCGATGGGTATTTCTACGCATCGTTCGGCTATGTGCGGTCACAGACCATGAACATCTTCATTCATAAAGATGCTCTGAGCAAGGACCTGCGCAAGAAGCTGGGTCTCTGATAGGTCAATACACCACCACCCGACCATGCACGGTGCGGGTGCCGCAAGTAGCGGTGATCAAGTAGTAGCCTGCATCGAGGCCCTTGATCACCGCTTCTTTCGTTTGTAGCTCGACAGAAACGGGCACAACGGCTCCTGATACCGTAGTGGCGGTCAAGGTCCAATCGCCTTCAATTGGCAGTGCTACTCTGAACTCGCCAGCATTCGGATTGGGGTAGATCACCATCCCATCATGGGCTTGATTCTCGTCCACACCTGTGTCATCGATAGCGCGGCCCCAAGCGTAGCTGATGTTGACGGTATCTACCGATACACTGGCCTCGTACACCAGATCACCGGTAACGGCATCGGTGTACCAGTCTTCGGTCACCACAGCATCGCTGATCACATCGGCAAAAGCATCGAAATCGCTGTACATCTGTGCATCGCCCACCACCAGTACCCAGGTCTGGCCATCGGACTCCATGCAGGTATTGATGCCATTGACCGAGCCGAGGCAGCCCCTGCGGGCAGCTACATAGCCGTTGCCCTGACGGCCCAACAACCAGAGGCCATCCTCGCGGATCTCATCAAATAGCGAATCGGGCCAGAACAGCGACACCTCTGGGTGTTCGTACCCGAGTATCTCCGGCTTCGTTTCCTCGCGGTACATGATAAGGGCCACATTGTGCGATTGGTCCACATATGGCAGATGCTCATTCAGATGGTTAGATGATCGGTCCTCCCAGTCCGGCAGTACCTCACCCGAAACAGGCATCACAGCCGCAGTGCCAACATTGGCCACACACGGAACCTGTTGAAATCCGACCTTCCCTTTCCAGAAATCCTCGAAAGAGCTCAATGTGACCTGACCACGCTTGAATATGGCCACGTCTTTACCGCAGATCACCGAACTCATGGAAATCATGCTCAAGTTATTCGATATCTCAACCAACTGAGAAGGATTGAACCCAGAGAACGGACTGAGTTCCTCGAAATCCACATGTTCCCACATGTTGCTGTCAATGAGCAGTTCAGCTGTCTCCTCCACCACCAGCGGATGGAAATAGGCCCCGCTGCTCCACTGCGCTATGACACGGTCCACATCGTTGAGCGATGCATTGAGCACCTGACCCTCTTCTATTGTGTGGCCCATCTGAATCAGCGTGTCAAGGTCAGATTGCCAAGTCAGCGGAACATTGTCCATGGGCAGCGTGGAGGTGGCGAGGAATGCCCCAGCGTGCGAGGCATTGCCGGGTACATTTCCCATTCCAGAGGAAAGGTAGATGAGGTGATTGTGGTTCTGCCCGTAAGCGGTCCTGTACTTGCCGAAATAATTGCGTCCTGCCACTGGGAAGAACGACCCTTGATCATTCGTGAGTAGCAACAGCTCTTCCAACAGCCTTTGCGATGCCGTGATGGCCAGTGCCTTTATCTCGGTATCCTGAGAAAAATCGGCCAGATTTATCAATCCCGAAAGGCAATAGGGCGCGTAGGTCGATGAGAACGTCTCATAGAATCCGTGACTGATCTTCATGTTGAGGTAATGCACCAACCGGTCGCGCAATGTGGCATCGGCCGTCCACCCATAGTTCTCATAAAGCAACCAATTGCTCGACATCCACATGATCGTGTGGTTCTCTGACCAATATCCACGCAACGTATCGCCATAATTGACCCAGAACGGTAGTGGCTGCAGGCCCTGAAGGATCTGGGATTCATACTGCCCATTGCTGAGCATGAGAATGCGGACAAGTTTGACAATCTGAAAATCGACCGTGCTCGTGACCGGCAGACCGTTGATGATCGCATCCAGATACCCTTGATCGACCTGAAGACCCTGATGCGCCTGGATACAGATCACATCGGAATTGGGATTGGCAAGAGCCGTGGCGATGTAAGCAGCCCTTCGGGTCTCGAAGTCTTGGGCCGAGGCGATTCTGACCGAGAATAGAGAAAAAAGAATCAGAGCTACTGAGAAACAGAGGCTGATTGAGGAGGACTTGACCGTGTGCATCGGACGATTGGTTGTTGATTCCAATGATACACACATGGCGGGATATGCGGTAATTTGGCACCTCATTTCAATTGAACGATGGAGACCCTCGAAACTGCCCCTGCCCAAACAGCGAACCGCTACGCCAAAGCGGTGCAGGCCCAACGCGATTTCTTCAGCACCGGGGCCACCCGCAGCCTCGAATTCAGGCTCGAACAACTGCGCAAGCTGAAGGCCGGTATTGAGAAGAATGAGAAGAATCTGGTGGCTGCGCTGAAGGCCGATCTGGGCAAGAGCGAGATGGAGGCCTATGCCACCGAAGTGGATGTTACCAAGGCTGAGATAGATCACATCTGCAAGAACCTTGCAGCATGGATGCGTCCGCAACGTGTGGGCACTCCGCTGTTCTTTTTCCCGGGCAACAGCTACACCATTTACGAACCCTTCGGTGTGGCACTGGTCATCTCGCCATGGAATTACCCCGTTAAGAACCTGTTCGGGCCTTTACTGGGCGTCATTGCTGCTGGCAACACGGCCGTCCTGAAGCCATCTGAGATATCAGCCGCCTGCTCAAAGGCTGTGGCCGAGCTGATAAGCGATGTGTTCGATCCGCGTTACATCACCTGTATCGAAGGTGGTGTACAGGATACCAGCGAACTGCTGAAGGAGCGTTTCGACTACCTCATTTTCACGGGCGGCACCGAAATAGGCCGAATAGTATATCAGGCTGCAGCCAAGCACCTCACGCCTGTCACCCTCGAATTGGGCGGTAAGAGTCCGTGCATCATCGATACCGAGATCGATCTCGATGTTACCGCCAAGCGCGTAGTGTGGGGCAAGTGTGTCAATGCGGGTCAGACCTGCATCGCGCCCGATTACATCCTGGTCAACAACAAGATCAAGGCCCAGTTCATAGAGCGGGTGAAGCACCATATCAAGGACTTCTTCGGTGATCCGGCCGGCAAGACCGGTGACCTGAGCCGCATCATCAGCGACCGCCATTTTCAGCGCATCAGCAAGATGCTCACGGGCAATATTGTCTGCGGAGGAGTGACCGATGCCAGCGAGCGGTTCATCTACCCCACAGTGATAGACAATGTGACGGATGAGCACCCCGCCATGCAAGAGGAGATCTTCGGCCCCGTCATGCCCATCATCGGATACGACCGGTTCGATGAGGTCATCACTCGCATCAACCGTGGGCAGAAACCACTGGCACTTTACCTCTTCAGCAACAACGTGCAGTTACAGGACCGCATCGTGAAAGAGACCTCGAGCGGGGCGGTGCTCATCAACGAGACCGTGATACATGCCGGACATGCCGGACTGCCCTTTGGTGGTGTGGGCAATTCAGGCATAGGGGCGTACAACGGCCGTGTCGGATTCGAACAGTTCTCGCACCGCAAACCGGTTCTGAGGCGCAGTTTCCTTTTCGATGTGGAGCAGAAATACCCACCATACAGCTCGGGCAAGGTCGCTTTCATCAAATTCGCTATCAAGCGCCTGCTGTGAGGCACCTTCTGCCTTTCCTCCTCTTCATTATTTCTCTTGGGATGACGCAGGGCGCCATGGCCCAGCGTCTCATCATCATCGGCATCGATGGCATGAGCCCCGAAGGCATAGCCAAGGCGCAAACCCCGGTCATGGACAGCCTTGCAGCAGCCGGCACAGCCTGCATGAATGTACAGGCCGTATTACCCACCAGCAGCAGCCCGAACTGGGCCAGCATGATGATGGGTGCTGGCCCCGAGCAGCATCGAGTGACATCGAACAACTGGTTGCGTGGATGGCCCCGTGGCCCCATCGCTTGCCATGGTCGCACACGCAAGGGCCGCAAAGTGGCTTCATGGCCTACGTTCTTCGGCACCATAAGGCAGCATAAGCCACAGGCTGTGATAGCTTGTTTCAACGATTGGCAGGAATACGACCGCCTCATTGAGCCCAATGTTCTTGATCGGCAATGGCAACCTACCAGCAAGCACGAGAAGGCCGAGATGGGGCACATCCTCACCATGCAGCACGCACGTGAATATCTCGCACAGAAGACACCTGATCTGATGATGGTGCATCTGGACCACGTGGATCATGCTGGGCACATGCTCGGGCACGGCACTGATGGGTATTACCGTGCGGTGGAAGTGGCCGACAGCCTCATCGGTACGATGATGGTCACGCTGCGCAACTTAGGTCTTACGGAAAAGGTGAACGTTCTCATCTCAGCCGACCATGGTGGCCTCGGCCACGGCCACGGTGGCGACACCCCTCAGGAGCGCACTGTGCCGTGGATACTCTGTGGCCCCGGCATCCGCAAGGGTCAGAATCTGCCCGGCCCCTTCCCTACCTACAACAGCGCACCAACTGTTCTGCGTCTGTTCGGTGTGCCGGCCCCTGAGTGTTGGACCGGTACCGCAGTCAAAGAGGCATTTGACACCAAGTGATATGATCTATCCACAAGAGACCTGCACCGACCTGAGCGCGCACAGTTTTGCCCGCCTCCTTGTGCGCACCGATGGCAATGTGATGCACATATCCCTGAACCGGCCTGAGAAGAAGAACGCCATGGATCCGGTGCTCTTCCGCGAACTGGCCTTTGCTCTGAGCCACGCCAAGGGCAACAATGCTATCTGGGCAGTGGTGCTCCGCGCCAATGGCGATGTATTCTGCTCCGGTGCCGACCTCAAGGCCTTCGCTGGCATGGCAGAAGAGACCGATTCGACCATTCCAGAGCCCGCAGGCGAGATCGTGATCGGTGATGTTTTCGAACAACTGTTCAAACCTTGTATAGCCGTGGTGCATGCACCCGTCATGGCAGGAGGGTTCCTGCTCATCTGCGGCTGCACCCACGTGCTGGCGGCCGACACCGCCACATTCCGCCTGCCGGAGGTTAAACGCGGCCTGTGGCCGTTCCAGGTCACTGCAAGTCTCCTGAATGTGCTTTCGCCACGGGCCATAATGGATCTGTGCATGCGTGGCAATGCCATTGATGCAGCCGAGGCCGAACGGCTCGGTCTCGTGACACGTTCGGTGCCGGCCACTGACCTCGAAACGGCTGTTGATGCGTTGCTCAGCGACATCCTCACCAACTCGCCCACGGCCATCCGCTTGGGGCTGCAGGCATTCCACACTATGCGCGACATGCCGGCCAGCGAACGGCACACCTACCTGCGCGAGCAATTGATGCAGTGCATCCAGACCGAGGATGCATCCGAAGGGCTACAGGCTTTCATGCAGAAGAGAAACCCGGTCTGGACGGGACAATAAGTGTCAATCCACTTTTTGCGCGGCATGATGCCGATCACGGTCTTCCTTGCGAGTAAAAGGGATTCATGACCATCTATTCCGAAAAACTGCCCTGAGCAGCCATATACCTTTGGCGCATGAGCAAAAAAGTGCGCATCGCTGCCGGACAAGGTTTCTATGGCGATAGCCCCATGTCGGCCATTCGAACGGCCATGGCAGGGGCCACCGACTATCTGGTACACGATGCTCTGGCCGAACTGACCCTCTCTATCCTTCAGAAGGACCGTATGCGCGACCCTCAGGCCGGCTACGCCCGCGATGTGGATATCCTGTCAAAGACCCTTTACCCCATGGCATTGTCCAAGGGAATTAAGATC
>Ga0169931_10012030_pt1 | contig 12075 bp, 7 predicted proteins | sample Kivu_15m_20L_FD_129675 | JGI IMG/M metagenome (GOLD analysis project Ga0169931, IMG submission 129675) | Freshwater microbial communities from Lake Kivu, Western Province, Rwanda to study Microbial Dark Matter (Phase II) - Kivu_15m_20L... | ecosystem: Environmental > Aquatic > Freshwater > Lake ...
AAAGCAGGTCATCACGCGCTTGGTGCTCAACCCAGGAAAAACCCAAATTTTATCTCAAGCAGTTTATGTAGTTGAAAAGGGAGACAAGTAATGAACTCCCCATTTAAGTTTCTCCGCCGCGTCCGGATACACGGTGGGGAATGTGATGCAGTAGCACGTGCATTGCATCATGAGGTAAAGGGTTCATCTCTTTACCAAGCCGATTCAGGGAAAGCCCTTGGATCGACTAATGAAAGGAAATCAATGTCTACAAAGACATCTACGCTGAAGCGCATTGCGCAAACAGCAGTAGTGGCGTTGCTCGGCGGACTTATGTCTGTTGTCGCAGCACCTTCTTCAAATGCTTTGATCGGCACCAGCCTCACAGCAACTTGCGTTGCTCGTGATGGAGTTGGTGGCGTAATTAAGGTAAACGTAACCGGTGACAACACAGCAATTGTTTATGCAGTTCAATCTGCATCAACACCTATAGCTGGCGTTGCTGCTAATGCTGCAGCTGTGGCTCTTCAAACTAACGTAATTAGTGCGACACCAGACACAAGCGCAGCATCAACAATCATTCAACTTGCACCAGATTCCATCACTTCCAGTCATGCATCTGTTACCTATACAGTTTGGCTGGATAATCTACAAAATGGGTCTGGCTCTTCCGCTCCAAATGGCCCTTCAGGAGCAATTGCTGGAGATCCTAATACAACAGTTGTTTGTACAAACGCTGGAGTTCCTGCAAAGTTCTCGCTAAGTGCAACTTCTGCTTCTGTTGCAGCTAGTGAGTCGACAACATTCACGATTACCCCTCAAGATGCAGCGGGTAATACAACGCTCCTCAAAGCTACGGAAACTATGACTGTGACTTCTTCAGCAACTGCTGGCGCAATTGTCACAAGCGGCGTTGAGAATACAAATGCAACAACCGGTGCACGCCTCGGAATATACCGCGTTGGTGGCAACTTGCCGTTTACTAATGTTTCTGCAGGTGGATTAGTGCTATTGCGAAACACTGCATCCACAACCTGTACAACCGCAACAGCAACAGTCCCATGTTCAATTAGTCTAGGTAATGGACATGCTGACGGTGGTTCTGCTGGTGTTGCCGCTCAAACCGGCAGGGCTGGTGCAAGCGAAACTATCACTGCTACTGGTGCATATACGGTAAACGTAACTAACACCGCTGCTGCTTCAACTACATTCACAGTCGATATGGCTGGAACTTTGATTGGTGCAACAGATGCAACATTTACATTAACTACACAAGACTTCGCATTCGGTTCTGCATACGGTGTTGGTAGCGCAGCTGCTGCTGGTACCTATAACACAGCTGCAGGCGCTGTTGCGGGATATGGCGTAATTGCATCCAACCAAAAAGCTGGATATAACGCCCCATCTAAGTCTCTAGGAAGTGCCAATTCAGGTACTACAACTGATTCCACTTACTATGTAAGCACTGGAAAAACTTCAGTTACTTTGACCTGGCAACTTTCCGCTGCTGCTGGAACCATGCCTTACACAGTTGCTGCTGTTTCAACAACAAGTAGCACTCCTTCAGGTATTACTACAGGAACCTTCAACCAGGTAGCAGTTACTGGTGAAACAATCACCTCTGTGACTTTCACAGCGACTGCACCAGTATCTGGTCAGAATTTCAAAGTCTCTTGGAAAGCAACTGCGGCGCAAACCGTTACTGCAACCTTCCAATGGGCTGATCCTGTTGTTAACTCTTCAAACGGTTCAGTTACCCTAAATCCAGCTTCTGCTGGAAAGGCACTTGCCTCCTCGACTGTTACAACCATTGGAACTGTTAAAGATCAATTCAATAGCCCAGTTTCTGGTGCAACAGTTCTTTGGAGCCAAACTGGAAGAAATGCAACTACCGCTTCGGTAGCATTAACAACAAATGCTGATGGTGAGTCAAGTTACGCATTCACAGATGATGCAACCCCAGCGACAACATTGACTGAGACAATTTCAGCCAGTGCTGCAACTTCTGGATCAGGTAGCTATACCGCTGCTTCAAGCGTTGCCTACACATGGGTAACTGCATTGACAGCAGGTTCAATCCGTGTGATTAATGATGGAGATACCACTGACGGAACTGCAGTTGATACAGGCGTGTTGTTCACAGCAACCGTATTGGATGCAAGTGGACTTGCTCTGAGCGGCTATCCAGTTGTATTTACTGGCGATGCTGGCACTTTCTATAGCACAACAGCAAATACAGTTACGGCTTACACCACAGCTGCCGGCGTTGCAACAGCAACGTTCAAGGGAAAGACTGCGGGAACTGGAACTGTAACTGTGTCCTCTGGTGGAAAATCAGCAACTAGCGACTTCGACATTATCGCTGGCGGCTCTCGAACCGTTGCCCTAGATGCGACTACAGCGACTATGACTCCAGATGAGTCAAAGCGCATTACTGCTACAGTAAAAGATCGTTATGGCAATGCAGTAGAAGATGCGTCTGTAACAGTCTCCTACACCGGAACATCTGGCCGTGTCGTATCACTTAATGGTGTTGCGGCTTCAACCGGAACAACAGATGCTTCAGGTAAGGTTGTTATCGAGCTGTCAGGCACTTCAGCCGGCACCGGAACGTTGACAGTTACAATTACAGCTGGCGATGCTTCCACGGCTGCTAAAACTGGTAGTGGAGCTGCAATGCCAGAGAAAGTTACATCAGCTACTGCTGCTATAACAATCTCAGGCACTTCAGCCGGAATTACAGCGTCACAAGCTGCAACTGCCGCCGCAGAGGCTGCATCTGATGCAGCTGCTGAAGCTATTGATGCTGCTAATGCCGCAACAGATGCAGCAAACCTTGCTGCTGAAGCAGCAGATGCTGCGACTGTTGCTGCTGAAGAAGCACGCGATGCTGCAGATGCTGCAACTGCCGCTGTTGAAGAACTTGCAACTCAAGTTGCTACTTTGATGGCTGCACTTAAGGCACAAATTACAACTTTGGCTAACACTGTTGCCAAAATTGCAAAAAAGGTTAAGGCTTAGTTATTAAGTCTTAACCTACGTAGTAGAACTGCCACCTCATTCGATAACGAATGAGGTGGCAGTTTTTACGGGGTAGGAACAAGTTTTCAAAATTCTTGATACATTAGAGAAGTGGACGTCAAGAAAAAAGTAGCAGTAATTGGTCAGGGCTATGTTGGATTACCATTGTCTATTTCCTTAATTAATTCAGGTTATGAAGTATTTGGAATTGATATAGATGAGGCCCTAATAGCAAATTTAGGACAAGGTATTAGCCATATAGAAGACGTTAAGAATAGCGACTTGATTCGATGTTTAAATACCCAAAGATACAGCCCTACAAGTAATTTTGAAGAAGTTTCTCAGTGTTCCGTTATTGTCATCTGTGTACCAACTCCACTAGACGCTGAAAGGACGCCGGATCTAAGTTCACTTAAATCAGCTGTGGAAAGCGTAGCTTCCTATACGAATGCGAAAACATTAGTGATAAACGAAAGTACAAGTTATCCTGGTACATTGAGGGACTTCATAATTCCATTATTTCCAAAGGAGATTAGAGACACTTGTCACTTTGCGATTGCCCCAGAAAGAATTAATCCAGGTAACTCTGAGTTTAACCTTCAGAAAATTACAAGAGTGGTTTCAGGTATGACTACTGAATCAATAGCCTATGTAAAAGAATTCTATGAATCAATAAACGCTTCGGTCTATGTGGTGTCTAAACCAGAGGTAGCAGAATATGCAAAGATGCTCGAGAACGCATTCCGTTTTATCAATATTGGTTTTATAAATGAGTTAGCAATTTTAACAACCTCAAGCGGTGTAGATATATTTGAGGTGATTGATGCTGCAAGCTCAAAACCGTTTGGATTTTTACCGTTTTATCCAGGGATTGGCGTGGGAGGTCATTGTATTCCTGTTGACCCGATTTATCTTAAGTTTTATGCTGAGCAAAAAAACCAGTCTTTAGATTCGGTTTCGATTGCGGAAAACAAAAATGATTCTATGATTGGGTTCGCAGCAAATCGTATAAAGTATTTATCAGGCAAGAATAGTAAGTTAGTGTTCTATGGAGTTGCTTATAAAGCTGGTTTGAAAGACTTGAGGGAATCTCCTTCCATGCTTTTGATGTCAAAATTAAAACTTGAGGGATTTGAAGTGGTTTTTATTGACGATTTAGTGGAACAGGTTAATGACTTCTCAGTTATTAACTTAGAGTCAAATTATGACCTCATGATTTATGTGCATGGCAGAAATAGACTAGAGGAGTTTATTTCCTCTAACAAGATTAAAAAGATATTGGATTGTTCTGGAACGTTGACTGAAGGTGAAAAAGTTTATAGCCTATTTAGTCTTCGATAAATTTTGCGTTTAACTACATCCAGCGCGATACAAGCTATTGAATTCAGATTATTTATCCTAATAATATTTGATTTCAGATATGATTTCACAAACTTTTGATTTATTGTACTTAGCTGTTTTAAGAATTGTGGATGTAAGAGATCGTACAAATGCAAGACGAATCTCTGTTCACCAAACGGCATTAGAGCAGATAGCGCCGAATAGTTCTCGATTGAATTTACTAGACTTTCTAAGTCATCTTGCCCGAGCTTCCAAGAGAGATTTAGTTCAAAAGTTTTCTGTTTAATTTGATGGTAATTTGTGAAGGAAGTGGATTTAGAATTTAGATTGTAGTCAAGCAAGACCGAAGGAACGGTGGATAAAACTGCATTTTTAGACATTCTGATCCAAAGGCCATGATCTTCTGCAGGTGCATCTGCGGCAAGATAGCCACCAACATCATTGAATAAATTTTTAGAAAAGCAAGCAAGCGGGTGAGGGTTTCTTCTGGCTCGAAGTAGGCTGAGTTTAGTGGCATTATTACTGATGGCAGTTGGAATAATACCTAGCCTCTTAACACCATCCCCCCAAATAGCATAATCACCGAATACCAGTGCTGAACCTTTCTTAATTTCATGAAGTTGAAGCGCTCTCCTGTCTGGCGAATATGCGTCATCAATGTCATATCTAAAGATGATTTCATTAATTGCAAGACTAATGCCGAGGTTGAGTGCGCTGATAATTCCACGCTCTCGATTCTTTATTACAATTAAATTAGGGTACAAAGACGATAGATTCTTCAACAACTGATATGTTCTGTCGCACGAATTATCGTCAATTGTAATCAATTCATCTACCTCTTCAAGATTATTCATAATCTCATGAATCTTTTGTGGCAGCCAATTTTCTCCATTGCGAATAGGCAAAACACCGGAAACGCGAGTTACAGACTTTACCTCAGTTTCTGGAAGGTAGCGCATTTAAACCCTACAACTTAACGAGAACAATATTGCATTTTCCATAATTAGTTGAGTAAGAATATATTCCAAAGAAAACACTCTAAAGCCTCATCAACTTAGCCTGCTTTTTGAAGACCTTGACTTTGGATTTTACCTCTTCAAAAGTTCCTGAAGCAGAAATTCTCCCTTTCTCAATGTACATTATGTGGTCTGAGTGACTGATAGTTGAAAGACGATGTGCGATTACAATTAAAGTTAGGTCACTTTTTAACTTTTCAATAATAGAGATTATCTGATTTTCAGATATTGAATCTAATGCACTTGTCGCTTCGTCTAAAATCAATACCTCTGGATTAGTGTATAGCGCTCTAGCTATACCGAGCCTTTGGCGTTGCCCTCCTGAGAGATTTGTGCCTCGATCACTCAATGTGCCCCAAATTCCATCCTCTTTTCCTCTAATCTCTTCGAATAGTCCAACAGCCCTTAAGCAGCGCTCAACTTGCTTGATGTTGATATTTTCCATTGGCACTCCCAAGGCTACATTTTCAGCATAGGAGCTGCCAAACAAGTGAATATCTTGAGGGACATATTGAATTTGACCTGGAAAATTTAAAATGAATTCATTTGGAGGTTGACCGTTAATTGTAATTCTGCCGCGCTGTGGCTCCAATATTCCAAGAATAAGATCCACGAGCGTTGATTTTCCAGCTCCACTAGAGCCAACTATTGCATATTGCTTATTACGCAAAATTTCAAAACTCACACCGTTTATAACTTTTCTTTTGCCGAGTATATACTTGAAGTATACATCGCTGATTTCTATCAAACGTTTACCTTTTCCGCTGAATTCATGCAATTTGTCTTGACTTACCGCTAAAGTACTATCCCCAAGAATTTTGGAACTAACTAGAAACTCATTGCACATGTCTAAAAACACTCTTGAAGCTCCCAAGGCACCTCTCAATTGGATTAAAATTAACTGAACCCGAAGAATGGAGGGTGCTATCCGCGATGACGCTGCAACAAAGATTGCAAGCGAACTAGCCGCCTCAATAGCCGTCAAAGTAAAAAAAGAAAAAGCAGAAAAAATTAGAAGCGCGATTACGGAAGCTATTTCGAAAATATACTTCGAATATTGTCCAAGCATGGCGTGTTGAGTGGCTAACTTTGCATTTAAGAATTTAGCATCTCTGAATTGAGAGACAAAGTAGTGCATCTTTCCGGCGCTATGTATTTCACGAAAACCGCCAACCATGTTGTAAATAATGGCCGAAGAATCAGTATGCACCTTGGCTTGCAAAAAGGAAATTTTCTGAGACTCTCTTCCAAGAAATTTAGAGACTATAATCGCTATCAATGAAAAATATATTGTAGTTATTAGAAATAGTACCGGCGAATAATAAACTAGAGTGACTGCAAGTAAAATTTGCAATGTTAATTCAGAGAGAAGTGCAATAGTTGAGCCAATCATTGTCGTAATAGCTTGCGACGATCCCAAAGTTAGAGCATGCTGATATTCAGATAGTGTTTTACTACGGATTTTATCAAGCTCTTTCTTAAACAAATTTTCTAGTAGCAAGGTTGAAATCTTTGCTTCACGGTTTGCCAAGAAAAAACCAAAACGCTTAGTGAAAATAATATTGAGGACAGTCTTTAAAACTAGAAGAGAAGCTGATGCTGTAGCAAAAATTGCTACGATTATATCCACTTCTAAGTTGCTTAAACCCATAAACTCTAAAAAGTTTAGGACACTTAATGGTATTGGATTTCCTATTATGTCTTGTGTTGCAATTGTTACTACGAGTCCTATAAGAAGAATTCCAGTTAGGTCTAGGAGTGATAGGAAAGAGAAAAAAAATGTCGCACAGGAAATAATGATTTTATCACGTGCATCAAGAAGGCCTAATACGTGTCGTATTACTTCTATCTTTTTTACTTCTTTAGACTTGCCCTGTTTCACGCTACAATGATAGTCGGAGATTGAGGTGAGATTGTTCATTATTGAGGAAAGACCAAAAGAAGAGAGAGAGTTTTCGGTAGCTGTCGTAATTCCTACCTTAAATCGACCAAAAGAACTTCTTTTAACTCTGGAACAACTTAAGGGACAAACCTTAAAGCCTAAGATTGTCATCATAGTAGACTCCTCTCATGATCTAATAGATACCTCTATCTACAACACCGGGTGGAGCCTTTTTCATGTTAAGTCCACCGTTCGCTCTTCAGCAGTCCAACGTAACATCGGCATGAAGATGCTTGAGAATTCAATTTTTGACTTTCTGCTTTTTCATGATGATGATATGGACATATCACCCAATTACATTTTTCGAATGGTGGAATCATTTAAGTTGGGAGAGGGAGTCGTGGGTGTTTCTGGAATTGCATTGTCTGGCGACGAGGAAGACCTGTTAATAAAGAAAAAGAGAGAAAAGAGTACTCTCTTCATTCGTCCAGGGACGGTCACCAAGGGTGGCATTAATGTTCCAGTCACGAGATTGGACGGCTCGATAGTTGAGTGTGATTGGCTTATCGGTTGCTCGATGTGGCGAAAACTAAGTGCTAAGGTTTATTTTGAGTCAAAGTTGACGGGGTATGCTATATTTGAGGATGTTATTTTTTCAATGAAGGTAAAAAGAGAGGAAAAGGCTAAATTACTAGTAAACACAGGTATTGCTATTCGACACAGACGTGAGGGGTCTAATTCAACTGACACTTTTAGTAAAAAGCGAGACTGGATAGTAAACAGATTTATTGCTTCTAGGTTGTTACCAGAAAATATTTGGTATTCTAGAATGTGGATCATCAATGTTTTATACTTATTTTTTACATTACTTAGGATTCCACTTAATCCAAAAGTTTACTTCATTGAATTTAAGGGCTTACTAGCTGGAATCAGCATCATATTGAGAGCATATGAATAGAAGTGTGGCTTTTATTGGTTTTGAGAATGAGTTTAATTCTCAACTTCTAAGTGGACCATGGCGAATTTTTGAGGCCACTTTAATTTCTCGTGGCTATCGCATAGTTTCACCGGATTCAAATCCAGAATATTTCATTTTTATCAATCATCATCCTCGTAAATATAAGAGATATGTTAGGAATTCAAAAAAAACTGCAATCATTCTTATGGAGCCTCCCTCAACTTCTCCGCAGAATTTTAGAAGAAATCTTCCTGAATTATTCCAGAATATATATTCCCCGAGCCCGTTATGGCATGATGCAGGTATTACGTCATTGTTTAACTGGCCTATCGGTAAACCGGCGAATTTAAAGGAGAACTATCATAAGAGAATGGTGAGAAGTATATCAGTTCATGGTAATAAGTTTAGCTTGAAAGAGGGAAACCTGTATTCGCTTAGAAGAAAATTAGCAGAAATCGTAGATTTGCCAATTGATACCTATGGAACGCAATGGAGTATGCGTTTTCATGAGAAGTTGCTCAAAGTAGCTTCAGCCATTAGTGGAATTGCTTCGCCAAAAGAAATAAATCCTAAAGAAATTATTGATTTTATACTCTACCCAAGGAAAAATTTTACCGCTACGCCCATGACAAAAACTCAAATAATGAGTAAGTATAGGTTTTCAATTGTGATAGAAAATGAACCATCATATGTCTCAGAAAAATTGTGGGATGCTTTAAATGCAGAAACTATTCCCATATATGTTGGTCCGGGATTGCTCAATTTTGGAATTCCAGAAAACATCGTTGTTCAGTGCGATCATTCCGTCGAGTCAATAACGTCGACATTTAAGTATTTACTAGATACTGATTGCTACTCAAAGTATTTAATGATTCGAGAATTCAAGCAAAGTTCTCGTTGGTCCGAACAAGTCAACTTGACCGTGATAGAAAAGCTTGCAGTTTCGATAGCGAATAACTTCGATAATCAGAAATATTCGGTACTATAATTCTATGAAAAGTAGCATGCTAGTGAAAGAGAACAATCAGTTACGTTCGGTCGTCTTTTGTGTACTTTTCAGCTCTAGCGTTTTCAGCACTACCTTCCTTGATCCAGTCAATTGGCCGAAGCAAATAGCTTTATTCTCCACAGTACCAATTCTAGTTTATTCACTTCGTCAAAACATGAAAAATCTCATGGGCTTGGTAAAGCACCCGTTCCAGGCCGCGAATGTCTTTATACTTTCTTTTCTTTTAGTATTGATTGCGATGATTGTTTCAGATGAGCATATTTCAAGAAAACTTTGGGGGGTCTTTGGAAGGAATAATGGCTTTGTTACTACTTCGTGCTTATTGTTGATAGGAATTGTTGTTTCACAAATCAAATGGAATTTAAAGTCATCTACTGCCGTATTAAAATTGTTTAATGGATTTACTTTTTTAGCAGCACTCTATGGTTTGGCTCAATTCATAAACTGGGATCCAGTTAAGTGGAACATTAAAGATCAGGTATTCTCGTTCTATGGTAATACAAATTTTGCCAGCGCGATATTTGCCATAGGGTCACTTGTAGCTTTTTCTCTTTTTTGTTTCCATAAATCAAATCCTATTGAGAGATTTTTTTATTTTATGTCCTTCTTTCTTCAGTGTTTTATCTGTTATTCGACTAACTCATTACAGGGAATTTTGGGTATAGTCGTGGGCTTGTCCCTATTAGGCCTTGCGAAAATCCAGGAAATAAGCATTAAGCTTTCAAGATTTGTTATTGTCATTGGGTTGATAGTTGCCTCTGTAACTATTTTGGGATTTTTAGGTTTTCGGATAATGTCGATAGACATTACACAATACACCCTCAAGCTTCGTCTTTACTATTGGTTAGCTGGATTGAAAATGGGTTTAGAAAATCCGATGATCGGAGTTGGAGTGGACTCATATGGTGATTACTTTCAAAAATATCGTGAAAGTGAAGTTATACCCATTATGGGTGTTGATTTATTTACGAATAATGCACACAATCCATTCGTACAATCCTTTGCAACCATGGGGATTCTGGGACTAATTGCGATCCTTTTCCCATTCTTGGTAGCTTTTTTTTGTGCTTGTAAGATATTTCTTCTGAATATACCTATAGCTGATAAGACGATTTCTATACTCTTTTTCGTGTCATGGCTAATTGCCTTTTTCTCTATTGATAACATCGCTATTGCGACTATTAATTGGCTTCTTCTTGGATCTGTGATTGCAATGTCGAAGCTTCCAGCACAATCGGATATACCAATTCCTACTATACCTGCCAGATACAAGAAGAAGGTTGTGTCAAGTTTCAACTTTGGAACTTTAGTTCGAAATATCTCAATAGTTATTTTCTTCGCAATTGCATGGACATGCTCATATCCTAATAGAGCGTTGGTTAGTGAATTCTCAAATCAAATTAGCATGAATGACGCACAATCAGTGGCACTTAGAGTGAAGAGTTTAACTGGAATTGCAGAATCAAGGTTTGCGCGTGAATATGAAATAAGTATAGCAGTTCAAGGATTGGCAGCACTTGAGCGAAATAACGAAGCTATAGAGGTACTAAAATTAGGTCTAGTAAAATTTCCGCGCGACTTTATTCTTTTGGATAACCTGTCCTACAGACAAGAGCTTATTGGACGATTAAGTGACGCACGCCAGACAAGAGAAAGAGTTCTTCTAATAGAGGATCGGAATCCTCGTGTTTGGTTAAATTATGCGTACGTTCTTCAAAAACTTGATGAGGAGTCAAAGGCCCAAGGCGCATTCTTAAAGGCAGTTTCTTTATCTTCTTTTATGGATTCACAAACAAAGGCCTTAATTCCATCTTTATATGAGCAGTTTGGCCTAGAAGTCGCAAAAAATTGATGATTCAAAAGTGTTTTCATTTGGGGCCAATATGTAATTGGCCTTGCCAGAGCTTTTCTTAGCGCCTGATATGAAACTCTTAATAACACATCTAATGAGATGTTCAGATTCGGATTTGTATATTTTACACTCGAATTCTAGTAGTCGTAGGTGAAAGCACTATTCTTGGTCAAATGAACTCCATAATTATGAGAGACATTCTGTCCTGTGCAGTATAAAATGCGAATATGCATTGTCCTTGCCTTTATTGTTTCGGTACTTTCCGCAGCCTCTGAAGCATCTGCCGCAGATGTTCGCCAGATTGATGTAGCACAGATTACTTGGAGTGGGGCAAAAACCCCTGAAGTATCTTCAGCAGATGTTGTTAATTCAATACAGAGCCAAGTAATTCCTAATTGGAGATTTTTTACATCCCTTGAAGGAGATAGTAGAGATAGAAGCGTCACCTTTGCTCATGGTAGAACCCTAAGTAGTCCGATACGGCTAACAAGTGCGATGTTATGTGAACGAACTGATTTCACTGAATTTATGAACTCTATCCGCGATGAAGTCTATAGGCAGCTAGCACTTACTGATTGGAGAGATAGATATCTCATCATCCTTACTCCTGAGGCTGGATGTATCTGGAGTGGAAGAGCAAGTGTAGGAAGTTTTAATAGCAAGGGCGGGGTTATGGTTCTGCATAACACTGCAAGCGCCTTTGTCATCACCCATGAACTTGGCCACTCTCTAGGGCTAGGACATTCAAATCTTCTAAGGTGTGATAGCGGAGCAAGTGATGGAGCCTGGAGCAGGAGCTGTAAGGCAGTTGAATATGGTGGAAGCATTGATGTGATGGGAAATGTTTCAACTACCTCGCCTCTTTCAACTTATCATCAATGGCGGATGGGTCTTCTTGAAAAAGATGAGGTGAAGCAATCATGGCTCAATGAATCTATTGAGCTAAGCGCATCTGATATCTATGGCGGAGCAAGAGCGGTATTTATCAGAGATGGAAAATCAACTTACTGGATTGAA
>Ga0169931_10012032_pt1 | contig 12075 bp, 12 predicted proteins | sample Kivu_15m_20L_FD_129675 | JGI IMG/M metagenome (GOLD analysis project Ga0169931, IMG submission 129675) | Freshwater microbial communities from Lake Kivu, Western Province, Rwanda to study Microbial Dark Matter (Phase II) - Kivu_15m_20L... | ecosystem: Environmental > Aquatic > Freshwater > Lake...
GCCAAGTCCGCGCCCAAGAACACCATTCCCCTGGAGTTAGGCTCCCGTTTACGCGGTTCGGTCACCTTGGCCGGCCCCCTGCTAACCCGCACCGGCTCCGTCACCCTGCCCCGCCCCGGCGGGGACCGGATTGGCCGCCGACGACTCGACACCCACCTGCAGATTTTTTCCGCCTTGGGGGCCGAGATCTCCGACACCCGCGACGGCATTAAAATTCAGGCCAAAAAGCTTAAGGGCGCCGACATCCTTCTGGACGAAGCCTCCGTTACCGCAACCGAAAACGGCCTCTGCGCCGCCGCCTTGGCCGAGGGAACCACTATCTTTCACAACGCCGCCAGTGAGCCCCACGTCCAGGCCTTGGCTCACCTTCTCAACGCCATGGGGGCTAAAATCTCGGGAATCGGCACAAACACCCTGACCATTGAAGGCGTAAAGTCACTGAAGGGCGCCACCCACCGGATCGGCCCCGACTATCTCGAAGCCGGCTCCTTCCTGGCCTTGGCCGCGGTCACCGGCGGGGAACTAAAAATCAAAAACGCCGCCCCCCATCATCTCCGGATGATCCTGCAAACCTTTGCCCGGCTGGGCATCCAAACAGAGATTCAAGGCCAGGACATTCGCGTTCCCAAGAATCAGAAGCTGGAGGTGGAAAAGGAGTTTGGCGGAGCTGTACCCCACATCGCCGACGCGCCGTGGCCGGGCTTCCCAGCCGACATGACCTCCGTTGCCCTGGTCACCGCCACCCAGTGCAAAGGTACGGTACTGATCCACGAGAAGCTCTTCGAATCCCGCCTTTTCTTCGTCGACGGCCTTTTGGAGATGGGCGCGCGCATCATACTCTGCGACCCCCATCGCGCCGTGATTCTTGGATCCGACAAGCTTCGGGGGGCCAAACTGGCCAGCCCTGATATCCGCGCTGGCATGGCCCTGCTCATCGCCGCCCTCTGCGCGGAAGGAGAATCGGAAATTCGCAATATCAACCAAATTGATCGCGGCTTCAGCCGGATTGAAGAGCGTCTAAGTGGTTTAGGCGCAAAGATCTGGCGAGCCTAATTTATACAAAATGAGAAGAAGGCTTTTATATATTCGCAATCCAATTTCTACGCTTTCACGTCGATTTTACTGATCCCGATTGGACATAATTAAATTTCGTGTTTTGGGCCACAGAAATTTGAAGTCCGGATCATTCCATTTAATTGTAAACTGTGAGCTCTGATCGTAATTAGTATTTTGTTTATAGTGAAAGATAGCTAACTCCGACAAAACTAGGTGGCCGTTTCCGAACTTTGGAGGAATCAAGATTTGCTTTCGGTTAACATCGGACAAATTAAAGCCTTGCCATTTTCGGTATTGGGATGAGGTCACATCATTATTTACCACAATAAGATAAAATGCTCCGTAGAGGCAAGTGACCAGTTTCCAAGTATCTTGATTCCCATGAATGCCACGCAGCACATCCTTTCGTGAAACTGAGATGTCGTCCTGCTTAAATTTAATCCGGATACCGGCCTCGTTATAGATATCTTCATTATAGGTTTCCACATAGTGCCCACGAAAATCCTCATGAATCGTTGGTGGCGTAATTTCCAGTACTCCATCTAGGCCTGTTTTACAAACTTGGAACATAAAATTATTTTAATCGTTTTTTTAGTTTTTATCTGCATTGAAATAGTTCATTTTTTGTAAATGCTCAAAAGGATATTCATTAAACCATTCCCACGTTTTTTTCAACCCCGCTTTCAATCCTGTTTTCGGACTATACCCTAGTTGCGAATGGGCTTTTTTTAAATCTAAAAGTTTTTGTTTTTTGCCCGAAGGCTTGGAGGGATCAAATTTAAATTCAAAGGGTACGATTTCCTGCATAATAAAAACCAACTCACGAATAGATATTCCGCTCCCGCTTCCTAAATTCGTATACCCATTAGTACCCTTTAATATGGCTAGTACAAGCCCTTCTGCCACGTCTTCGCTGAAGGCAATATCCCGTACTGCCATGCCGTCGCCCCAGACTTCTACGCATTCGCCCGTTTTTATTTTCGCAAGTAGAGATGGGACCACCATGGCGGTGGTCGGGTCGAAATTGTCCCCAGGACCATAAACTGCGGAAGGCCGAACTATGGAAAAGTGTTTGAGCCCGTATTGCTTTTGGTAGGCGGCGATCTGCAATTCGCCCATCCGCTTGGCCCAGCCTGCAAAATCCATCGGCGGGCCTTCAAACTGGCCAAGCTCTTTTTCGACAAAGTCCGATTCCGCTTCGTAAGCCCCGATGGAGCTGGTGTAAAGCACCCTTCCCACCTGATTCACCCGGCAGGATTCCAACACATTGGTGTTCATCATTAGGGTGGGAACGAAGTGGGATGCCACCATGGTGGTGCTGATTTCCATGGAGGCTTTGATTCCGGCTAAATGAAAGACAAAGTCTTTTCTCTGCGTCAGCTCACGACAGATTTCATAGTTGGTCAGGTCTGCGTGAAGATATTCGGCACGGGGATCGGGTCGTATGTTGTCCAAGGATACGACCGTCACTTTGGCTTGGGCATTTCCCAATAGGTGGGTCACATGCCGGCCGATCATGCCGGTCCCACCGGTCACCAAAACCCGTTTGCCGGTAAATTCGGACAAAATGGAAGCATCAAGCATGGGACAATTTCGGCCTCCAAACCAGTACGGAGGCCTCATGAAATACTCCACCAACCCTTGGCCGGTAAGCCTCCTCAATCTTAATAACTCGCTGTTGTTCAATTTTTTGTAACGCCGTAAAATATCCATTTAAATAATTTCGCTTTTCCGAATACCAAATGGCCAAATAGTCCAGCCAATTGGCCGGGTCATAAAATTCCAGAATGGGTTCATGTTGCACCACCCATTTGGGTCGCTGGGACAGCATCCACTCCAGTAATCGGAAGTGCCGATCCCCGATTTGCTCCATCGCATGGATGGAAACAAAGGCCGCTCCAGGGGGCAGCTTTAGGTTTTTGTCCGGCTCCGTCATGTCAAAGATTTTCCCTGAAACATTCGGATATTTTTTTCCAATTTCCCCGGCGATTTCAACGCACGGCTCAACCCAGTCCAGGCCCACGACCTTTTTTTGGGGAAACATCTCCGCCAACAAAAGCAGGTTTTGTCCACTACCACATCCTAATTCGTAAATCGCCGAGGCATCCGCCAGGTACTTGAAAAAAAGGTGTTCCCGGGTCACGTTCAAAAGTTCATTTTCCAAAGAGAGATTGGGTGTCACCACCAGATCTCCTTGGAGGCGTAAAAATTCACTGCCCCGGAAGTATTTGGGGCGACAAGTCAGGGGGCTGGGTCCTTTGGCCCTGATTTCCGCCAGGCTTTCCGCCCATCCGACCGACCAAGCCTCACGGTTTTTTTCCCGGTCCCGCTCGATCCAACTACTCTTCAATTTGGGCAGATAGTTCATGAGGTATCTTTCCCGCTCATCTTTCCCGGCAGGTTTCCAGCGAAAATCCCCTTTTCTCAGGGTGGCCAGCGGCCGTGCCCCCAAATCAGATTCTTTACAACGAAACCAGGCGCAAAAGTCGGCCGGAGTGATATTTTCCCAGCAGGCCTCGTATGGGTTCATCTGTTTTTTTTCTTTGAGGAGGTATAAAAGGAAACTGTTTTTTGCAAGCCGTCTACCAGATCCACCTGTGGGACAAAGCCGAGAAGTTGCCCAGCCTTGCGGCAATCGACCAGACGCCGGGGAATGGTGGTGGGGCGATCAGTCCGAAAAACTGGCTCGGTTTTATGTCCCGTGATTCCGAGAATGATTTCCACGATTTGCCGAATCAGGATCGCTTTTCCATAACCAAGATTGACCGGGTCACACACCGCGTGTTTTTCCAGAACCAATAACGATCCCCGGACCAGATCCTCAATATAAAGAAAATCCCTCTCTTCGGCGCCGGTTCCCCAGACCACAAAGGGGGTCTCTCGGCCAACCGCCCGGCGGACCAGGGCCGGAATCACATGACTGGTTGCCGGTTCAAAGTCGTCAAAGGGACCATAGGTGGCGGTGGGCCGGACCAGGGCCACGCCCCGGCCTCCCCGCAGCTGGACAAACTCGGCCATTTTTTCCAGATAGCGCCGCATCCAGCCGTAGCCAAAATAGGAAGAATGGGGCGGGCCACTCCACATTTCCTCCTCAGCCACCGGGTGACTGGTTTCGGGGTACCCGGTGCTGCTGCCAAAGATCAGAATTCTCTCACTTTGCACAGCCCAAGCAGCTTCGAGCACATTGGCCGTCAGGATTAGGTTGGTAGTGATGGGGGAAAAAGGATTCGAGCCCGTGGTAACCCCGGCCGCGGAAACGGCCCCGGCGGCGTGAACGACAATCTCTTGGCCTGCCAGGGCCTCGCGGCAGGCCCGGGGATCTTCCAGATCGGCCGAAAAGGTTTTTACTTGCCCAAGCTTCCAGGCCTTGGGCTCTCTCCGGTGAATGGGCACGGACACCCTTGCGCCTGCCTCCAGCAACTGGAGTACAAAATGGCTGCCGACGAACCCCGTGCCCCCCGTGACGAGCACCTTCTTGTCCTTCCAAAAATTCATGCTCCGGCCCTGGAAAGAAAAGCGCGGATAGATTCAACATCCAGGCCGGCCATTTGTCGCACATCCTCGATAGTTCCATAAGAACAACAAAATCGGTCGGGAAGGCCAAGTCTCGCCACCGAGACCCCGGCGGTCTCGCAAACCGCTTCAAACAACCCGAAAGAGTCGTGGACCACCTTGAGGCGCGTGTGGGCGAAGCGACGGATCAGTCCGTGGTCAAATGGTTTTAGTGTGTGGAAATAAAGAATATTGATGAAAAGATCTTCGGCTGCCTTCAGAACGTTTTCCAAAATGGGGCCGGCGGCCACCACGGTTTGGGAAGCCCCGCAGTCACGCACCACCACCCCCCGCTCTCTTTCAATCTCGAATTTCCCGCTGTGTGGATGGTCGGAAAGCCGGAAATAAGAGGTTTTGCCGTCGTCGTAATGCCACCGAAGAAGACGGTCGATCTCCTGGTCGTTCCCAGGTTGGAAAATTTCCACATCCGGAATCACCCGGAGAAAAGCCAGATCGGTCCAGGCATGATGGGTGGCGCCATCCCAGGCATAGTCGAACGTGGCCCCGCAGGACACGATGTTCACGGGAAATTTGTTATAGGAACAGTCCAGCTTGATCTGCTCTAGCGCCCGTTCCGTGATGAAGGGCGCGATGGAGTGAGCAAAAGGTACCAGACCCTGGGAGGATAAGCCGGCAGCCACACTGATCAGGGCCTGCTCGCATATCCCCATGTTGTAAAAGCGATCAGGATGCGTTTTTTGAAAATCTTTGAAGAGAAAAACGCTGATGTCCCCGAAGACGAGGACAATCCGCTCGTCGCGGGCAGCCAGCTCCGTGACGGTGTCTTTAAATTGTTTGCGCATTCAACTCGCCAAGCAGGAGATCCAGTTCGGCCGCCTTGGGGGATCGCCGGTGCCACTCGAACACATGAGATGCCAGAGTGGTGCAACCGAAACCTTTCACCGTCCGGCAGACAATCACTTTGGGGCGCGGGCCTGACTTGGTTTCCAGCGCGGCGGTGATTTGCGACGAGTCATGCCCGTCGACTTCCGCCACGTGGCAGCCGAAGGAGATAAAGCGTTCGGCCGGGTTTTCGATCTGCAGACAACGGGTCTGGGATCGGTTATGGTCATAGAGGACGGTGAAGTTGGCCAATTTACGGTCCACAGCGATCATGATGGATTCCCAAACACTGCCCTCGTTGGCCTCTCCGTCTCCCACCAAGGCGAAGACCCTCCGCCGGTTTTTCTGGATTTGAAAAGCCAGGGCCATTCCCACCCCGACGGCAATGCCATGTCCCAAGGAACCACTGGAGACTTCGACCCCCTCACACTTTAGGCGGTCGGGGTGGCAGCCAAACCGGGTTCCGGTCCGGCCGAATGTCTTCACTTCCTCCCAGGGGAAGTAACCCAGTTCCGCCAAACAGCAGTAATAACCCAGCGCGGCATGACCCTTGCTGAGAATAAAAATATCCCGTTCCGGAGAACGCGGAGAGTCCGGAAAGTGCCGCATCTGGGCATAGGTCGCCAGAATCATCTCAACGACCGAAAAGGAGGTGGGAATATGCCCGTGACCGCTGGCGGCCGAGCATTCCAAAATATGCCGCCGCACGGCTAGGGACGAAGCACGATCCATCAATCAATCACGGCGTAGGAAATCCGGGCCGTGGTGGGGAGGCGCCGGACCCGCAGGTTGTTCAGCCCAAACACCTCTTGCACGGCGATCGTCTCACCGGGGAAAATGTCATCGCAAAGCTCGTCAAAGACCAAAACGCTGCCTTTGGTCAGCCTTGGTTTGATCTGCTCCAAGGCGACCTTCGTGGGCGCATAAATATCGAAATCAAGAATCGCCAGGGAGACCACCGTTTCGGGATGCTGCCGGAAATATCCGGGGATGGTTTCGGCGGCGTCCCCCTTCACCAGTTCATAGCGACGAAGATGATTCATGGGGTTCAGGCCTTCCTGGATTGCCAAAATGGCATCCAGATACTTTTCATAACCCTCGCTGACCGAAAAGGAGCCGTCCGCACAACGGCAGGCCTTGCCATCCCGGGCCTCCATACCCTTGAAGCCCGCAAAAGTGTCAAAACCCACGATTTTTCTGTGGCGGTTAAAAGGCTCATAAATGCCCCGGAGGGCTGAGAGCAGGGCCAGGGTTTGACCCCACCGGACACCAAACTCCAGAATGACCCCGTGCGTGGGCAGGATCTGACGGTAGATTTCATGAAAAAAAAGTATCCGAGACAACGTCTTGGAGGTCAGGAAGAGGCCGAGGTTGGGGAGGAGTTCGTCGTCCGCAATCGGGGCGTCCTTCAAGGCCTTGCATAAGGCTTTCTGCAGCTCCTTTTCTGACGAACTGCTGAGAACGATGGCGTCGTGCTGCCGGGTTTTTATTTGGTCCACGTGAGGAAGTTACCCTCCCACCAGATGCGGGTTTCTTCAACCCCTTTTTGCCAGTCCGCCGAGATCGGGCCGATGACCGCCTCGAGTTTGGTGATATCCAATACCCGGGAAAAAGCATCCTGGGCAGTACCGGAATCGTTCTGATACTCAATTTTCGGCCGATAGTCTCGGTTTCTTGAGACCAAAAAATCCGCAACCTCGCCCACGCGGACGCCGGTCCCGGAGCCAATATTGTAAATTTCATACCCGGATCCTGGCGCCTCCATCAGACGGACCAGGGCCCGCGCGAAGTCTGCCGAGAAAATCACGTCCCGGACCACCTCCGGGGAGCCGTGGAGTCGGAGCGGGTCTAGCCTTTCCGCGGTCTTGCGGATGAAGGCGGGGATGAAGTTGGAGACGGCAGGATCGAATTTGGCAAAAGGACCGAAAACGTTCGCCGCACGGACAAAGAGGACCTGCAATCCGCATTTTTTGTGCCAGAAAAGCGCGGCTTTTTCTAGGTAACGCGAAACCCAGCCAATTCCTAGGTAAGAATCCGGAGGTTCCTGATTCCAGTCCATTTGGTTTTCGCGGATCTTGCCGGTAAAGGGCTGGTAGCTGGTGGCCGAGCCGATCAACACCAATCGGGAAACCCCGGCACGGGCGGCTTCTTCCAAAACCAAGGCTCCCATGAAAAGGTTGTCATTCACCTGGCGCCAGGGCTCATGGAGTTGCTGGCCCCGCCCGCCGGTCACGGCGGCGGCCATCACCACCGTCTCGCATCCGTTCACCAGACGCCTAACGACTTCCCTCGCTCTCAGATCTCCCCGTACCCACCCGCAGGGAATTCCCGGCACGTTGCCGATGCCCTGCGAAAAGGCGTGGGGATGGACGGTCCAACCCCGCGATGCCAACTCGGCCGCCACCGCCCGGCCTACCATGCCACTGGCCCCCGCCACCAGCACCCGGTTATTTTTCACGGTGGAGAAAACCGGAGAGCTCGGCAGGATAGCGGACCAAGCCCCGCAGTAAAAAACCTAGGCCGCCGATTTGTTCGAAACGATGCCGCATCATCCAACCAAAAAACTGCGGCATTCTGATTTTTTTTACGGGAAGCCGATGCGCGGATCTTTTGGCGGCCCGCCTGATTTCAGCTCCCAGGGCCAACCAGCCGGTCATTTTGCCGGAAAACCGATCCATCATCAGCCGTCCGGAACCCAGGGGTCGCCACCGGGAAGCCACGTATCCGGTCTCCTCCCAAAGCTCCCTCCGGGCCGCCGCCAAGGTGGTTTGCGATTTCTCGACGGCGCCGGCCGGCATTTCGTACGTCCAGGCACCGATCGCGGGCCGAAATTGACGGACCATGATCACTTCCCCTCTTTTGGTGAGTGCCAGGATAAAGACCCCGTTGCCCTTTTTCAGGCGGTAATAAGGCGTCAGGTTCCGGTCGGAGGTCTGATAAAAAAGCTTTTGAATGGAAAACCAGGGGGTTGCGTAAACGGTCTCCTCCCTGATCTTTTTCGGAGTGCGCAAGACTTCGGCTCTTTTAGGAGACAGGGTGAAACTCCTGAACAGTGGATCCGCTGGTTTCAAAGCAAAAGGGCACCTGCAGGTAATTTTTCATGCGTCCCACGAACTGGGCCCGATCGGTGGCGGGCACGAAAAACAACATGAACCCCGCGCCGCCCGCGCCCAGCAGTTTACCCCCCAAGGCACCGGCCGCTCGGCCATCCTCATAAATTTGGTGAACCAGGGGATTTCCGATCTTGGAACTTAGCTTTACTTTTTCCAGCCAGCTTTGGTGCAGAAGCGCTCCAAACTCCCGAAAATCTTTGGAGGTTGTGAGAATTTCCAAGGCCAAATCAACTTTTCGGCGCAGGCTTCTCAGTGTGGCTTGGTTTTGGGGGATGCCCCGGATGACATCGGCTGCAATGTCGGTGGCGAGGCGGTCAAAACCGGTGAAGACGAGATGAAGGGACCTCTCCAGCTCTTGCTTTCTCTCCGGTGACAAAGCGAGGGTTTCCACCGCAAAATTGCCATCCCGCTTGAATTCGATGTAGTTGAGTCCCCCATAGGCGGCTGCGATTTGGTCCTGGCAGCCGACATTTTCACCCATGACCTCCTGCTCCAGCCGGATGGCTTCGGCCGCCAATTCCTTTTTGGAAATATGTTTGCCCTGTAGGGTAAGACCTGCCTTAAGAAGCCCGACCACAAAGGAGGAGCTTGACCCGATGCCGGATCTCGCCGGCAAATCCCCTTGGTGATGGAGTTCCAGCCCGCGGGAGTCGTCAAAGCCGAGAGAGGGCAACACTTCCCGGATGGCCGGATGCTGGACGGCCTTGAGGCGGTCGGTAAGCTCGATATGGGACCAGACAATGCGGTGGCGGTTTTCAAAAAAAGGCGGAAGGTGGCGCAAGGAAATGTGGCAATACTTGTCGATCGTGGTGGAAATCACCGCCCCTCCCTCCTGAAGGAACCAAGCCGGATAATCTGTCCCCCCTCCGAAGAAAGAGATGCGGAATGGGGTCTTGGTGATGACCATCAGCGTGAAAGGAAGCGGTTGCCCCTGGCCAACCGGTGCCGCCAGTAATTTAAAAGGTCCGTCATGGTTTTTTCGAAGGGAATGCGGGGTTCCCAGCCGGTATGGAGCTGGAACTTCCGTGTGTCAGGAACCTGCAGATCGGCATCGAGGGGGCGTAGCCGGGCGGGATCGGTTTCCACCCGGATGCCTCCCGCGCGGGTGGATTGCCGGATGAGACAATGCAGCATCTCTTTGACGGTGCAGGAAAAGGTGCCGCCAATGTTATAGTACTCCCCGGGCGTGGGACGGTGGGTGACCAAAAGATAGTAAGCCCGCACAGCATCCCTCACATCCGCCCAGGTGCGGAGGGAGGCCAGGTTGCCGGTTTTTACAATGGGTTCCTGCTGTCCCGCCTCAATCATCGCAATTTGCTTGGCAAAGCTGGATTCGGCAAACACATCCCCTCGCCGGGGCCCGGTGTGGGTGAACATGCGGGTGGTCATAACCTTCATGCCATAGGCCTCCGCGTAAAACCGGCCCATCAGGTCCGTGCCGGTCTTTGAGATCGCGTAAGGGGAGGCCGGGTGGAAGGAACACTCCTCGCTGATGGGCAGTTTGTCCCGCGGCACCCGGCCAAACACCTCGGAGGAGGCGCAGACATGAATAACCGGGGCCACCGATTTGACAGTGCGGATGGCCTCCAGCAGGCGGGCCGTACCCAGAATATTGACGTCCAAGGTGTGGATGGGGGCCTGAAAGCTGGTGGTCGGGTAGCTTTGGGCAGCCAGGTGAAACACAAAATCGGGTTTTACTTCCTCCACAACGGTCTGCAGGGAAGTGGCGTCAGCCAGGTCGCCATAATGAAAAAAAACCCGGTCACGGAGATTCGCCCTAGGAATTAGATGCTCCACATTGTCCAGGGGGCTTCGCCAGCGGCACATCCCGTGAATTTCCCAGTCCGTATGCTCCAAAAGGTAATCCGCAAGGTGGGAGCCCACCATGCCGGTAAATCCGGTGATTAAAGCCTTCATTTCAAAAGGCTCTAGAAGTTCTCAAATTTTCACGTGCAAAAGCCAGGTCCCCTGGGGTGCCCACATCCAGGAACTTGGACTCCGTCTTCCAAGCCTCCAACTTACGTTGCAGGATCATTTTGGGGAAAACGTCTTTTTCAAGGGAATAGGACTTGCCTTGGAGAAATCCGGAGGCAAAGCCACGGTCTACCCAGTAGAGACCAGCGTTGATAAAGCCATGCGATAGGTCATCGCTGTTTTTTTCAGAAAAAGAGGTAACCGTTCCATCGGGCTGGAATTCAATTCGCCCAAACCTAGCCGCGCAGGATACTCTCACGGCGGCAAGGCGAATTCCGTTTTTTGGCGGAGGAATCTGCATGAACTCTTTTAGATTACACTCTAGAAGGGTGTCTGCATTAAGAACAAGAAACGGATTCCCGCGCATGAATCCAACAGATTCTATCAAACTTCCCCCTGTTCCAAGAGGAGTGCTTTCGCGAATGACGACAGCTGGGATTCCAAAGTATTTATCTGAAACATGACTTTGAATTTTTTCGCTCAAGTAATGGGTAAGGAAAACAAACCTCTCCGCGCCTGCTTTTTTGAGGCGCGCAGCCATCAAGTCCAGAAAGACACCGCCGAGCTTTAGTGGAGCTAGGCATTTGGGAATGTTTGGCAAAACACTTGAAACCCGTGAGCCAAACCCACCCGCTAAGAAGACAACATCCACTATCGATCGAGAGTCAAGAATACCGAGCTAACAGGCACATTGTTTCTCTTGTATTTGCAAAACTGGACCCTTTTATTTCGAGAAGGTTTCCCTGCCGCGCAAATTTGGTTATCGGAAGTTTTATAATTCACTTTCAATATCTGTTCGATTAAGTAAATTTACTAACGGTTTTAGTCATTTAGCAAACAAAGATTAATCTTTATGTCAATTAGGTTGATTTTTATCTACTGCTTAAGCGAGTCGTTGGCGGCTTTGACCTGATTTTCCAGTTCGAACAGGGCTTGCCCCACCAAAGTATCTTTTCCCGCTTTTAAGACCCTCTTGGCCTCCTGTAGGGCGTTTTTGGCGGTTTTGGGCTGCCCCTCGGCCAGGGCCGTCTCCACAAAAGGAGCGATTAACCCATAAAGAAGGTGTCCGCCACTTTGCCCCTTAAATTCCTTGAGAGCCTGACGGTAGGCGGATTCCGCCCCCACCCAGTCCCCCGCTTCGATCTTTTCCCCGACCTTCGCCGCCGTGGCCCCGATGCTGAGATCGAATCGTTTGGTCCGGTTTTGCACCAGAATTTGCCGTTCGAGATTTTTGGCGGCCGGCTCATCCCCTCTGGCTTTGGCCAGTTCCAGGAGTTTTTCTTGCCCGCTTACCTTGAGATCCGGGTAGCGGGCGAAACGTTTCACGAAGGCTTGCCAAAATTCTTCTTTGGCCTGAGAAGTTCCGGTTTGATCCAGCCAAGATCCTTGGACGCTCCAAGCGGCTAAAAATTCTGGCTGCAGAGCGAGGGCGGCATCGATAAATGGGCTGCCCTCCTGCGGCCCCATGGCGGTGGCGTAATCGGTCCATAGCTTGGCCTGTCGATATCCCTCCGATCGCTCCCTCCCTTTTGCCAAA
>Ga0169931_10012033_pt1 | contig 12075 bp, 9 predicted proteins | sample Kivu_15m_20L_FD_129675 | JGI IMG/M metagenome (GOLD analysis project Ga0169931, IMG submission 129675) | Freshwater microbial communities from Lake Kivu, Western Province, Rwanda to study Microbial Dark Matter (Phase II) - Kivu_15m_20L... | ecosystem: Environmental > Aquatic > Freshwater > Lake ...
GATGGGGTCAAGGTTTTTCAGCCTTTTGATTACAGCACATTGATTTCTTTGTTGCAAATCCCTCGGTTAAATATTCAAGATGAAGTTGTGCAACGTAGTGCTAATTCTTTAACTGAGTATGACCAATTTATTGTCAATCAAAGAATTGCTTCAGCTCAAAGATGGTTAGAAGATTATGCGGATGAGGAAGAAAAGTTAGTTTTGTACTTAGAACAAGTGCCAGAAAAAGCCCGTGGGTTAAGTTCAGAACAGGTAACTTATATTCAAAAGTTAGCTGAAAATCTGGAATGTGCTACCCCTTGGGAAGCAGAAGCATTACAAACCGTGATTTTCTCCACTACTAAAGAGTTAAACATCCCTCCAGCGGATGCTTTTAAAGCCTTATATCTGGGATTTTTAAACAAGGAAAAAGGACCTAAAGCAGGGGGTTTATTCTCCTATTTGGAAAAATCTTTCGTTATTTCCAGATTACAAGAAATCACAGCCTTATACCATTAGGTTCTTTCCTTTGTTTTTAAAAACAGATTCTAGCTATCCATACTCTATGGGTAGCTTAGATTAGTTAGGAGTTTTTAGCACAATTTTCGTAGGGTTCTATTTTGGCAGGTGTAGTGAACTTTATACACGACTTCATTGCGATTGGGTGATCCCAAGGAGAGTACGGATTTATTCCCCGAATGAGGGGTAACAGTCTTGGGAAAAATATTATATGTTGCCAACTGCTTAGCCAGTTGTTGTAAAAGCTTGTCCTGTTCAGCTCGAAAACTAGAAACTTGATTACCACGATTGATAATTGTAAACCACACTAAACCGCGATCGCGTGTAGGAAGCACCCCAGCCAAAGCACTAACATCACTGAGAGTGCCAGTTTTCATGACAGTAGCATTTGGCATATTCCGATGCTGCATTGTTCCGCGATTATCTAATCCAGAGGTAGGAAACAAATCAGCTAAGCTCAAATTACTCGCCATTGCTTCTCGCTGAAGTGCCATAAACATAGCAGCAACTGCTCTGGGAGAAATGCGATTTTCCCTTCCTAGTCCAGAACCATTAATTAATTGAATTTCTGATTGAGGAACCATAGCCAATTGAGATGAGATGGATCTAACCACATCTGCACCACCTATATGCTCCGATAACATTTCAGCAATTTCATTATTACTATACACATTCATCTCTTTGATGATTTGACGGAGTGGTAAAGAAAGATGACGTATTAATAAAGTTTGAGGTAGTAGTTGATTGAGACGAGATGGTGGTGCGACCTTTATGGCACCATTAATTACCAGTTGGGGTTTCAATGTTCCCTTGGGCATAATAGAATGCTGGTAAGTTAAATTACGGTTCCAAGTTTTGTGATTGAGGGCTTGTTTAAAGATTTGACCTGCTACATTGGGATTGCTAGAGAAATTCATCGCAAACTTGCCACTAACAACCAAATTACCCTTTATCTGTTGAATACCCATTTTATTTAAAGTATTACCAATAGCAATAGCTTCTTCCCCCACAAACATAGGATCGCCACCACCACTAACAACTAAGTCACCATTGACCACCCGATTAACTATAGGACCAGTAATACCAACTAGTGTTTGAAACTGATAGTTGGGACCCAAGGTTTTAAAGCTCGCTAAAGAAGTAGCTACCTTAGTTAGGGATGCAGCAGGTAGGGGTACAGTACCTTGGTGATTGGCCATTAATATGGGACCTGATTGTAGCCAAATTCCCTGATGACCGACTAAATTGGGCTCGATTAACTTAGAAGATACTAACCCTTGAAGATATTGCCTTGTGGTCATAGCTCCTACCAGACTTGGATCTGGGGCAATCACAAAGCCCGGACTGGTTTGTCCTGCTAATGCTTCTAAAGCGCTGACAGGTTGAATTTTAATTCCCGCTAAATCCAGCCAAATAGAAATTAAACCTGAACTCAATAATTCCAGCATATTTAATTCCCTTACATTAGAATATGTAATATAATCTTATATTCAATAGATTAATATATAGATTTCCTGGGCAAGAAGAGCGCGCCCAGGTTGAAATTATAGCTTTTTTTTGCCAAGTTTGCAACAGGGTGGATTTAGACACCACACCCACAATCCACCTTTACCCCTGCTTTTGCTTTGGTGCGAGTATGTCTTCCACAGTTTTAGACAAAGTGGATTTAGGTACTGCACCTACATGTAAACCCACCTTTTCTCCTCCTTTAAAAACTATCAGTGTAGGAATACTGCGAATACCATACTTACTTGCAACATCTGGGTTATCGTCTGTATTGATTTTAACGACTTTCAGTTTTCCTGCATACTGTGTAGCAATTTCCTCCACCACAGGGGCAACCATACGACAGGGACCACACCAGGGGGCCCAAAAATCAACCAATACGGGAATTGGACTGTCAATAACTTCTTGTTTGAAAGAAGCGTCTGTAACTTCTAATGCTGCTGACATTGCTAAAAACCTTCATCTGATATAGTTGTGAGCTTTATGACAATTCTATCACACCTTGACATATTGGAGATTTGATCAGAGACTTTTGCCGAAAATGCCTCATTTTTCCTTCTAAGATCTAATAATTAAGAAACCGCCCGAAATAAAGTTCAGGCGGAGTGTGGTGTGAGGAGTGAACGGAAACATTTGTCTCCGCTATTTCTATTGTAAGCTACAGATATGGTTTTTCGCAGGTTTGTTGACAGTAGTGGCAAATTTTTTTTCCACAACCTAACTTAACTGACCTTTACTTACCCATACCCAGTTGTTGAGCTTTTTGATAAACCTTACCCTCTGTTAGTAAAGAAGGAGCAATTATAACCTCCACCTGTTGCATCTCTTTGAGGTTTTTAGCCCCTAGGGTGCCCATACTGGTTTTTAAAGCCCCTAACAGGTTATGAGTTCCATCATCCAGTCCAGCTGGACCTTTGAGAATTTGTTCTAGGGTACCTGTTGTACCAACGCGAATGCGAGTACCACGGGGAAGAACAGGACTAGGAGTTGCCATACCCCAATGATAACCCCGACCTGGCGCCTCTGCTGCTCTGGCAAAGGGTGAACCAATCATCACTCCGTCAGCACCGCAGGCAATACACTTACAAATGTCTCCACCAGTAATTAAACCTCCATCGGCAATAATGGGAACATATTTACCAGTTTCTTGATAAAAATCCTCCCTAGCTGCAGCACAGTCAGCAACTGCGGTAGCCTGGGGTACGCCTACACCCAAGACACCACGGGATGTACAAGCAGCACCTGGTCCAATACCTACTAAGACGGCTGCAGCACCAGCTTTCATTAAGTTCAAGGTTACTTCGTATGTAACACAGTTACCTAAAATAACTGGTATGGGCATAGAATGGCAGAACTGCACTAAATCAAGTGGGGTGATGGACTCTGGTGAAATGTGGTCAGTAGAGACCACCGTGGCTTGGATGAAAAATAAATCTGCCCCACTTCTAGATACCACTTCACCATATTTGCCAGCTCCTGCTGGTGTAGCACTAACTGCTGCGATCGCACCCTGTTGTTTAATTTCCTGAATACGTTTTTCAATTAGTTCGGGCTTGATTGGTTCGGCATAGAGATCTTGCATAAGGGAAACAAACTCTTCTTTACCTACAGAGGCAATCTTATCCAAAATGGGATTTGGATCGTCATAGCGAGTTTGAATTCCTTCTAGGTTGAGAACCCCTAAAGCTCCCAACTCAGATAACTTTACAGCCATACCCACATCAACCACCCCGTCCATGGCACTGGCAATAATTGGTATTTCTCTTTCGATATTACCAATTTTCCATCTAGTATCCGCCAAACTGGGATCTACTGTTCTTTTACCGGGGACTAGGGCAATTTCATCAATGCCATAGGCTCGGCGAGCCTTTTTTCCCCGCCCAAGTTGAATTTCCACTCTTGCACCTTTCTCAAATCAGTTTAAGCTAGGGTATCAAAATTAGGGGGATATTGGGAGGGGAAAAACCATAATAATTATCTTGCAGACTGGATTCTATCAAATATGGCACCATCGGCAAAGAATTGCTTCTGCACTGCATCCCAACCACCTAAATTGGAAACTGTATAAAGCTTAACAATTTTGGGAAATTTATTGGCTACCTCTTTGGCTACCGTGGGATCAACTGGTCTAAATCCAACCTTGGCAAATTCCCTTTGTGCTTGTGGCGTAAATAAAAATTCCACAAATGCCTCCGAAACTTCACGAGTACCTCGTTTATCCACAATTTTATCCACTACGGTTACAGGACCCTCTATAGAAATATTCGTTGGTGGCACTGCGTAGGTTGTATCTGCTTTACCCTGTTGTGCTGCTAAAATTAGTTCGTTCTCATAATTCAGTAGTACATCTCCCTGATTCTTTTTATAAAATGCGTCACTTGCTTCTCTAGCGTCTTTGGGTAACACTACTACATTTTTGAACACCTTTTGCACAAAGTCTAGGGCTTGTTTTTCATTACCTCCATTTCGAGTCACTGACCCCCATAAAGCCAAAAAGTTCCATCTTGCCCCTCCTGATGTTTTGGGATTAGCTGTAACTATTTTTACTCCTGGTTTAGTTAAATCTTTCCAAGTGTTAATACCTTTAGGATTTCCTGCTCGTGTTTCTATGGCTACAACTGACCGAGTAACTATAGAGTTATTAGGTGCTTCCTTTTCCCACCCTGGATTAATCAAACCTGCTTTTTCTATTCTCTTAGTGTCTAGTGCTAGTGCTAATCCTACTACATCTGCTTGTAATCCATCAATCACCGCACGAGTTTGAGTACCGGAACCACCATAACTTTCTTTGATGATTACATCTTGACCTTTTCCCTTTTCCACTTGGCTACAAACTCGGGAATAATTTTACTGTAAGCAGCTTTTGTAACTGCATAAGTTACAAGGGTAATCTCTACGGTCTTGGGTTTCTGACTAATTAACTTGTTTTGATTTGCACTTCCCGCCAATACGGGTAATACGGTGCTAACACCTAAAATAACCGCCAACACTGTATTGGTAGTTTTTAAAACCGCTACATTTTTGATAGACATGGTAACTTTTCCTCTGATTGTTGTAATCCACTGTAAGTTGATAGGCAATTTGTAATTAGCCTACTGATTGGACTCTATCAAACCGCTCACTCAAAATCAATAGTTAAAAGACTAAATATCTACCGTATAATCGGTGTATTTAATTAAATCATAGATTATAGCTTTATTATAAGTAATACTTATCTAATAATTTTCTAATAATTTTTTTGATCTAGTGGGCAACTTTTGTCCCTAACCTGCTAGAATCACCTCATTGTCTATCGTCAAAGTCAGGTTTTCTTTCCCATATTTTTAAAATTACCAAGGAGAACACAAATGGGTTGGGGTTGTAGACTACCCGTAAGCATGCTGCGCGTAAAACCGACCAAGAGTTTTATTTCACCTTGCTTAATAGGTATATTTTTAGGTGTGGTGGTTAGTGGTTGTGGAGATAGGGGAACTAATTCCTCTAGTAAGAAAGAGGTGGAAATCACTTTAGTGTCCTTCGCCGTGACAAAGACCGCCCATGAAGCGATTATTCCTAAATTTGTGGAAAAATGGCAACAAGAACATGGGCAAAAGGTGATATTTAAACAAAGCTATGGGGGTTCTGGTTCACAAACTCGCGCGGTAATTGATGGTTTACCCGCTGATGTTGTGCACCTAGCTTTGGGCTTGGACACTAAAAAGATTGAAAAAGCAGGTTTAATTCAACCAGGCTGGGAAAAAGAAGCTCCGAATAATGCTATAGTTTCCCAGTCTGTAGCTGCTTTGGTAACCCGCCCAGGCAATCCTAAAAATATTAATACCTGGGCTGATTTATCAAGGGATGATGTAAAACTAATTACTGCTGATCCTAAAACATCCGGGGTAGCACGTTGGAACTTTCTGACTTTGTGGAACTCAGTGATTAGAACTGGTGGTGATGAAGCCAAGGCTAAGGAATTTGTGAGCCAAGCATATAAAAATGTTCCCATTTTAACAAAGGATGCGAGGGAAGCCACAGATACTTTCTTTAAACAGGGTCAAGGGGATGCTTTGATTAACTATGAAAATGAGATATTTTTAGCGCAGGAAAATGGAATGAAGGTTAATTACACAATTCCTGACGTGAATATTTCCATTGATAATCCCATTGCGATTGTAGATAGGAATGTTGATAAACATAACAATAGGGAAGTAGTGGAGGCTTTTGTTCAGTTCTTATTTACTCCCCAAGCTCAAGAGGAATTTGCCAAAGTTGGTTTTCGTCCAGTAAATACTACCGTAGCAAAAAGTAAAACCTTTGTAGATAAGTATCCTCCCGTTAAGATTTTGAGTACAGTGAAAGATTTAGGCGGTTGGGGAGCCCTGCAGAAAAAGTTTTTTGATGATGGAGCCTTATTTGACCAGATTCAAGCCCGAGGCAAATAGTTGAATCAATTATGAATTTAGAATTATGACCTTATCCACACCCACAGATGTGAGCAACTCCAACAGACCAGGTTTTGCCAGAACATTGTTAAATAGCGCGACTCGTTTATCTTGGACATGGCGAATTACTATTTTTTACCTGTTGGTCATGTTATTTTTACCCGTTTTGGCTATGTTTCTCAAAGCTGGTACGGAACCACCAACAAAGTTTTGGCAAATTGCTACCAGTGAAATAGCTTTAGCCACTTATAATGTGACTTTTATTACTTCCCTTTTGGCGGCGGCGGTTAATGGGGTGTTTGGAACCCTAGTGGCCTGGGTTCTGGTCAGGTATGATTTTCCCTTAAAACGAATTGTGGATGCCACCGTAGATTTACCATTTGCCTTACCCACTTCAGTAGCTGGTTTAACCTTAGCGACTGTTTACAGTGATAATGGTTGGTTAGGCTCTCTATTGGCACCTTGGGGAATTAAAGTTTCTTTTACTCGGTTAGGTGTAGGTGTAGCAATGGTATTTATATCCTTGCCTTTTGTGGTGCGAACTGTACAACCTGTATTGCAAGAAATGGAAAAGGATGTAGAAGAAGCTGCGTGGAGTTTGGGCGCTTCCCCATGGCAGACATTTATGAAAGTGATTTTGCCACCCCTATTACCGACAATTTTAACCGGAGTGGCTTTAGGTTTTTCCCGTGCTGTGGGTGAATATGGCTCCACAGTCATTATTTCTTCTAACACACCATTTCAAGACTTAATTGCACCAGTATTGATTTTCCAAAGATTGGAACAATACGATTATTCGGGTGCAACAGTAATAGGGGTGGTCTTACTGCTGATTTCCCTGGTTTTATTGGTGGCAATTAATTTATTACAGGCTTGGGCAAGAAGATATGACAACAAATAAATCACGACAAAAATCACAATATCAAAAACAGCAAAGTTGGGTACCATCTGTTTTAATTGCCATAGCAGTTAGTTATTTATTTCTGGTACAGTATATTCCAGCTATTAATGTTTTTGTTCAAGCCTTTATTAAAGGTGTTGAACCTTTCTGGAATAACTTAACCAAAACAGACTTTCTTCATGCGGCCTGGTTAACTCTCTTGTTAGCAGTAATTTCCGTACCTATTAACGCTGTATTTGGTCTATGTGCAGCCTGGGCGATCGCACGGCATAAATTTCCTGGGCGTGCAATAGTTTTAAGTATTATTGACCTTCCCTTTTCCATTTCCCCCGTAGTAGCGGGTCTAATGATTGTTCTGCTATACGGGAGACAGGGATGGTTTGGAGGTTGGTTGCAATCCCATGATATTCAAATTATCTTTGCCTTTCCTGGGATGGTTCTAGCGACTTGTTTTGTCAGTATGCCATTTGTTGCTAGAGAAGTGATTCCAGTATTGGAGGAGTTTGGTAAAGATCAGGAAGAAGCAGCAAAAACCCTAGGAGCTAATGAGTGGCAAACATTTTGGCGTGTTACACTACCCAGCATTCGTTGGGGTTTACTTTATGGTTTAATCTTAACTAATGCCAGATCCATGGGGGAATTTGGGGCGGTTTCTGTAGTATCTGGAAACATCGCTAATACTACCCAAAGTTTACCTTTATTTGTAGAGGATGCCTATAAACAATATGAAACGGAGGCGGCTTTTTCTGCAGCAGTTTTGTTAGCACTTTTGGCAGTGGTCACCTTGGTGTTAAAAGAGATTTTAGAGCGCAAAACTCGTATTAAGGATGATGGGGAAAACTAGAAAACTAATTGTGGGATAGGCGTTCTTTCCCACCTTCACCTGGTTGACGGCTATAATTGACCAAATAACAGCAAATATATAGGCATGAAACCGTGACCGAAACTGGAAAGTACAAGGATACCGTTAATCTCCCCCAAACTGATTTTGATATGCGGGCAAACGCAATAAAACGCGAGCCAGAAATCCAAACATTTTGGGCGGAAAATAACATTTACTCGCGCCTGGCTCAAGAAAACCCGGGCGAACTATTTATACTTCATGATGGACCTCCCTATGCCAATGGCTCATTGCATATTGGTCACGCTTTAAACAAGATTCTCAAAGATATTATTAACCGTTACCAATTACTGCAAGGTCGTAAAGTTAGATACGTGGCTGGGTGGGATTGTCACGGACTGCCAATTGAATTGAAAGTCCTGCAAGCTATGAAGTCCCCAGAACGGCAAAATCTCACTCCCTTACAATTACGTCAAAAAGCAAAAGATTTTGCTTTAGTAGCAGTTAGGGAACAACTAAATAGTTTTAAACGTTATGGGATATGGAGTGATTGGGATCATCCCTATTTAACCCTACAGCCAGAGTATGAAGCTGCCCAAATTGGTGTATTTGGCAGAATGTACTTAAAAGGATATATCTACCGAGGTCTCAAGCCTGTGCATTGGAGTCCCAGTTCTAAAACCGCTTTGGCAGAAGCTGAATTAGAATATCCAGAAGGACACGTTTCTAGGAGTATTTACACCGTTTTTCCAGTAATTAAGGTTTCGGAAAAGCTGAAATCAGTTTTGGCACCTTTCATGCCCGATTTGGCACTGGCTGTGTGGACAACTACTCCCTGGACCATACCTGGCAATTTAGCCATCGCAGTTAATGGGTCATTAAATTATGCGGTGGTGGAGGTTTTACCTAATGAAACTTCCCTTTTCCACCACAAATATCTGATTGTGGCCACTGATTTAGTTCCTCGCTTGACCACCATTCTCAATGTGGATTTGAGAGTGCAGGTGAGTTTTGCTGGTGAGGATTTAGAACATACTATCTACCGTCATCCCCTATTTGACCGGGAAAGTCCTGTGCTTATTGGTGGTGATTATATTACTACCGATTCCGGTACGGGTCTGGTACATACAGCTCCCGGTCATGGTCAAGAAGATTACATTGTCGGACAGCGTTATGGCTTACCAATCCTCGCTCCCGTAGATGAAAATGGTAATTTTACTCAGGATGCTGGTAAATTTGCTGGCTTGAATGTTCTAGGGGAAGGTAACCAAGCAATTATTGATGCTCTTGCACAAGCAGGTTCTTTACTAAAAGAAGAGGCTTATCAACATAAATATCCCTATGACTGGCGTACTAATAAACCAACCATCTTCCGAGCTACAGAACAGTGGTTTGCTTCAGTTCATGGCTTTAGAGAGGATGCTTTAAAAGCGATCGCCTCAGTAAGGTGGATTCCTCCCCAAGGGGAAAACCGTATTACCCCCATGGTAGCAGAGCGATCGGATTGGTGTATTTCTCGTCAACGGGCTTGGGGTCTTCCTATTCCCGTATTCTACGACCAAGAAACAGGGGAGGTATTGCTAAACGAGGACACCATTAATCACGTTCAAGCTATTATTGCCCAGCGAGGTTCTGATGCTTGGTGGGAACTAGAAATTGCAGAACTCTTACCAGAACCCTACCGTAGTAATGGGCATAATTATCGTCGAGGTATGGATACTATGGATGTGTGGTTTGATTCTGGTTCTTCCTGGGCAGCAGTAGCTAATCAGCGACAGGAACTAACCTATCCCGTTGATATGTATTTAGAAGGCTCAGATCAACACCGAGGGTGGTTCCAGTCTTCCCTATTAACCAGCGTAGCAGTAAATGGCATTGCTCCCTATAAAACCGTATTGACCCATGGATTTGTCCTTGATGAACAAGGAAGAAAAATGAGTAAGTCAATTGGTAATGTGGTAGATCCACAAATTATCATTAATGGTGGTAAGGATCAGAAAAAAGACCCCGCCTACGGTGCAGATGTGTTGCGATTATGGGTTTCCTCCGTTGATTATTCCGGGGATGTCCGTTTAGGGGGTAATATCATCAAGCAACTAGCTGATATCAGGAATAAAATCCGTAATACGGCAAGATTTTTATTGGGTAGTCTACATGACTTTGACCCGGAAAAAAATGCGGTTTCTCTGGAAAAATTGCCGGAATTGGATCGGTACATGTTGCATCGTATATACGAGGTATTTAGTGAAGTAACAGCAGCCTTTGAAACCTTTCAATTTTTCCGATTTTTCCAAACAGTTCAGAATTTTTGCGTTGTAGACCTGTCTAACTTTTATTTGGATATTGCCAAAGATAGATTATATATTAGCGCAGCTGATAGTTTTAGAAGGCGCAGTTGTCAAACAATCCTACATATAGCTCTGGAAAACCTAGTCAGGGCGATCGCTCCAGTGTTGTGTCATACTGCGGAAGACATTTGGCAATTTATTCCCTATTCCAGAAGTGAGAAATCAGTGTTTCAAGCTGGGTGGGTAAAGGTTGATCCCCAGTGGAAAAATCCCGAATTGGAAAATAAATGGCACACCTTACGCATGCTGCGCACGGATGTTAATAAGGTCTTGGAACAGGTGCGGATGGAAAAAAGGATTGGTTCCTCCTTGGAAGCAAAAATATTGGTTTACATTGCCAATTCCCATTCCCAATTATCTCAAACCATCCAAGACTTCAATTCCCAAAGGGATGGGGAAATAGGGAATGGGGTAGATGAACTGAGGTACTTACTCATAGCATCACAAGTGGAAATCGTGGAGGATTTGATCCAATTATCCCAATTGCAATATACAACAACCACAGAAAATTGGACCATAGGGGTAGTGAATGCGGAGGGAGAGAAATGCGATAGGTGTTGGAATTATTCCACCCAGACAGGTAAATCCTCAGACCATCCCCTGTTATGCGAGAGATGTGTTTTAGCCCTAGCAGGTGATTTTTAGACATTGAGCTATTCTTCCTCCTGTTCACGAGGGGGAATAAGCTCAAATTCTTGTTCTAGCAGATCTCTGTCACTACCATAAATTACATTTTCCTTGCCAATAACTGTTTCTTGGGCAAAGTTACGGGTGAAGTCTATTTTCTTTTGTAAACTTTCACTAGGATCTGCGAGAACTCTTACTCGCTCTAAACGCTCGCGGTTGCGACTGGCAATTTTTTGGTTGCGCGATTGAATCCAAAAATAACGTCCCAAGGGTATCCCCAAAAAGCCAATTCCATAACTCAACAGTAACCAATAAATACTTTGTACAAAACCTACTAGTCCCCCCGCTTCTAAGCCAACTGTCTGAGTGAGTAAATTACCTAGCACTAAAGCTCCTACCAGATTTAGCGCTCCCAATCCTGCACTCATCATAATCTGTCCAGAATTAGCGGCACTAAATTGCCATGGGTTCTCTTCTAAGAATAAATCTACTGGTTCATCTAGTTTTTTGCTGGCTTGTACCTGCAATTCAGGAAAATAATACACAATTTGTCCATCTGGACTTACCTGAGGTTTACCATTGTACCTGACCAAAACTGGTAACATATAATCTTCATATTCCTGTTGGTATTTTTCCCCTAAATTATCTAAATAGGGGGCAATTTGTTCAGCAACTACTGCTCCTTGATTATTAGTAATTACACTGCCAATTTGTTGCCAACGTCTTTCCTCTAATTTGCTGTTAGGATTACCATCACCAAATAAAAAGGAAAATACTGCTTCCAAAAAGTTTAACTCCCCATTCCCTCGATTTTCTTTTCTTTCTATTTGTCTTTCTTGACTATAATAATTCGGACTAAAATACCAAAACAAATCTGGAAAAAAGAAGATATCAAATCCCCTAAATCCTCCATCCCTATTATCTTCATCC
>Ga0169931_10012034_pt1 | contig 12074 bp, 9 predicted proteins | sample Kivu_15m_20L_FD_129675 | JGI IMG/M metagenome (GOLD analysis project Ga0169931, IMG submission 129675) | Freshwater microbial communities from Lake Kivu, Western Province, Rwanda to study Microbial Dark Matter (Phase II) - Kivu_15m_20L... | ecosystem: Environmental > Aquatic > Freshwater > Lake ...
AGCTGCGCTGGTGGGGCGCCGGGCCGGTCCTTCAGCCGCCCCGGCGCTGGACCCAGGCGAGCCATGCGCCGAGCCCGCCGGTGACCGCCGCGTAGGTCCAGAACAGCGAGGCGCTGCCTGCCACCGTGGCCAGCAGCCCGAGGCCGATCGGGACGGCCAGCTGCATCGCCGAGAGCAGCGTCAGCCGCAGTCCCGCGGCCTCGCCGGCGCGGCCTGCGGGCGAGGCGCCGTGCAGTGCCGCCATCAGCAGCGGCTGGGCGATGCCCGGACCCATCCCGATCAGGAACGCCAGCGCGATCAGCACCGTGTAGCCGGTGGCGTAAGGCACCGCTGCGTAGGCCAGCACGCACGACACCAGCGCCACCTTCATCCATCTCGCCGGGGCCATCCGGGCCAGCAGGCGGGGCAGCAGCAGCCGCACGAACAGCGAGCCGGCCGAGTACGAGGAGAGGGCCAGGCCCACTGCGGTGGCCGACAGGCCGATCGTGCCGCCGTGCAGCGGCATGGCGAACTGGAAGGTGTCCCAGGCGGCCGAGGCCAGCAGGGAGGCAATGAGCAGCCGGCGCAGCCGGGGCGCCCCGAGGAGCGAGAAGGTGGAGGCTGCGCGCGGGCGCGCCGTCGCGTCGCGTGCGGGCGAGGGCGGTACGGCGTCGTTGTCCGGCGCGGCCGGCGTCGCTCCTGCGACGCTCGCGTCTGTGGCAGGCCCGGGTGCGGCGCGGGAGTCCGGCGCCGTCTTCGGCAGGTGGCGCTCGAACCGGAAGCGGCCCACGCCGAACAGCACCAGCCCCAGCAGCACCGCGGTGGTCGCGAAGGCGGCCTGGTGGCCGGCCCAGTCGATGGTCACCCCGACCAGCGCCGGCCCGATCAGGCCCGAGATCGAGAAGGCCATGGTCAGCAGGTTGAAGTTGGCGGTGCGCCGGCCCGCGCCGCCCATCTCGCCGGCCGCGTGCTGCAGGCCGAGGTGGAAGACCATCATGCCCAGGCCCACCAGGCCGGCGGTGGCCACCAGCCCCAGCGGGTGCAGTACCAGCGAGCAGGCCAGCGCGCCGGCGAGGCACAGCGCGGCGCCCAGGCGCATCGGGCGGCGCACGCCGACCCGGTCGACCCAGCGGCCGCCGGGCACCGCGAACAGCATCGGCACCAGCGCGAAGGTGGCGAGCACGAGCCCGATCTCGGCCGGCGAGAGACCGAGGTGGACCGCGGCCAGCGCGGTCGCGATCCGGAACCCGACGGTGGCGACGTAGAGCCCCACCCCCAGCGCCATCAGGCGGTGGACCGCCGCCATGCGGGTTCCTCAGCGACCGGTGAAGCGCGGCGGACGCTTCGCCAGGAAGGCGTCGACGCCCTCGCGGAAATCGTCGGTGCGGAATGCCTGACCCTGCAGCAGCGCCTCGGCCTCGAGCTGGTCGGGCAGGCCGTTGGCGGCGCTCGCGACGAAGGCCTGCTTGACCAGGTCGAGGGTGCGGGTGGGCATCGCGGCCAGCCGCTCGGCGGTTCGCCGCGCCTCGGCGGCCAGCTCGGCGTCGGGCACCACCTTCCACGCCAGGCCGCAGGCGAGCGCGTCGGCCGCCCGGATCGGCTCGGCCAGCATCACCATCGCGCGGGCCCGCACCTCGCCCACGATCCGCGGCAGGAACCAGGTGCTGCCGCAGTCGGGCACCAGCCCGATCCGGGTGAAGGCCTGCAGGAAGGTGGCCGACTCGCCGGCCAGCACGATGTCGCAGGCCAGCGCCAGGCTCATGCCGGCGCCGGCGGCCGGGCCGTTGACCGCGCCCACGATGGGCTTGGGCAGCTGGCGCATCGCCAGCACGATCGGGTGGTAGCGCTCGCGCAGGCCCTGCGCGACGTCGGCGTCGGCCGAGCGCATCGCGCCGGCCGCCAGGTCGGCGCCCGCGCAGAAGCCGCGCCCGGCGCCGGTGAGCACCACCGCGCGGATCGCGGGGTCGGCGCGGGCGGCGGCCAGCGCGGCGCGCAGGCCCTGCAGCAGGCCATCGTCGAGGGCGTTCAGCACCTCGGGACGGTTCAGGGTGATGGTCAGCACGCCGCTTTCGGCGGCGGTGAGCACGGGCGGGGCGGACATCGGGGGTTCCATCGGGTGGGGTGGGTCAGAGCAGGCCGAGCTGGCGGGCGGCGAGGTCGTTCATCACTTCCTCGGCGCCGCCGCCGATCATGTACACCTTGCAGTCGCGCCAGGCGCGCTCGATCCGGCTGCCGCGCAGGAAGCCCGCGCCGCCCAGGACCTGCACCGCGCCCTCGGCGCAGTCGCGCATCAGGCGCGCGGCGTGGTTCTTCGCGAGCGCGAGCTCGCCGGCCGGCGACTCGCCGGCGTCCAGGCGCTGGGCGAGCTGCAGCACCCAGGCCTGCACCGGCAGCACCTCGTCGATCATCCGCACGAGCTTCTGGCGCACCACCTGGTGCTCCACCAGGCGCTGACCGAAGGTGCGCCGCTCGCGCGCCCATTCGAGCGCGTCCTCGACGCAGGTCATCGCGAAGCCGAGTGCGCCGGCGGCCATGGTCATGCGCTCGCCGTTGAAGTTGCGCATCACCAGCCGGAACCCCTGGTCGACCTCGCCGACCAGGCGCTCGTCGGGCACGAAGACCTCGTCGAAGTACAGCGCGGCGGTGTCGGACGCCCACCAGCCGATCTTCTTGAGCGGCGTGCGGGCGAGCCCCTTCGAGCCGCCCGCCACCAGGAACAGCGAGACGCCGCCCGCCCCGGGTCCGCCGGTGCGGGCGGCCACCAGCAGCCAGTCGGCGCGCATCCCGGAGGTGATGAACAGCTTCGAGCCCGACAGCGACCAGCCACCGGCCACCCGGGTGGCGCGGGTCTGCAGCTGGGCGACGTCGGAGCCGCCCGAGGGCTCGGTGATCGCGAGCGCGCCGACCTGCTCGCCCGCGAGGATCGCCGGCACCACCTCGGCGCGGACCGACTCGCGCGCGCCGGCGATCACCGGCCACAGCATGATGGCGTGCGAGCCCAGGCTCGCGCTGACGCCGCCGATCCCGCCGCGCGACAGCTCGATCGAGGACAGCAACTTCGCGACGTGGTCGGCCGGCGTCCCGCCGTACTCGGCCGGCCAGCCGAGCCCGAGCAGGCCCACCTGGCCGGCCTTGCGGTAGAGCTCGCGCGGGAAGGTGCCGGCCTCGTCCCAGGCGTCGGCGTGCGGCTGGATCTCGCCCTCGACGAACGCGCGGACCGCCTCCTGCAGCTGCAGGTGCTCGGGCGTCACGCCGGGCAGTCGGGTGAAATCGAACGCGGGCAGTCGGGGAGCGACCATCGGCTGGCTGGCGGGAAGAGGGGGGTCGGGCGGATCGGGGCGGGGCTGCGGCGGCTCGGGGTGGGCAGGGCGGGTCAGGCCGGATCGGGTTCGATGCGCACCAGCAGCCGGCCGGGGGCGACCTGGGTGCCGGCCGCGGCGCCCACCTCGACGACGGTGCCGGCGACCGGCGACTCGAACCGGTGTTCCATCTTCATCGCCTCGATCGAGAGCAGCCAGGCGCCGCGCTCGACGCGCTGGCCGGGCGCCACGCCGAGCCGCGTGAGCTGGCCGTGCATCCGGCAGACGATCGTGCCGCCCGCGGCGCCGGCACCGGCCTCGCGGGGCAGGTCGGTGGCGTCGGTGACGCCGTCGGCGAGGCCGAACGCGTCGAGCCAGCCGCGTGCGCCGGTGAAGGTTGCGACGACCGCGGTGCGCAGGCCGTCGACGGCCAGCTCGGCGCGCAGGCCGTCGTCGGCCAGCACCGCGACCTCGACGCAGGTGCCGTCGGCGAGCGTGGCGCAGGTGGGCCCGTGGGCGCCGTACGCCACGCGCAGCGCGTGCTCGCGGCCGCCCGCCTGGAGCCGCAGCGGCGTCTCGCGCCGGCCGACGGAGCTCCAGCGGGCCAGCGGGCCGTGGATCGCCGCCGCGCGGTGCGTGCGCAGCGCGGCCGCCACCGCCAGCCAGCGGGCGTCGGGCACCGGCGCCTCCCAGCCCGCCAGTGCCTCGCCGAGCCAGGCGGTGGACAGCTCGGGCCGCGCGAACGCGGCCGCGCGCAGGCAGCGCACCAGCCAGTCGCGGTTGGTGCGCAGGCCGGCCACCGAGGTGCCGCCGAGCGCGGCGACCAGCCGCGCGCGAGCCTGCTCGCGGTCGGCACCGCGGGCGATCACCTTCGCGATCATCGAGTCGTAGTACGGCGGCACGCTCGCCGCCTCGGCCAGGCCGTGGTCCACGCGCACGCCCTCGCCAGCGGGCATCCGCCACGCGGCGATCGGGCCGACCTGCGGCGCGAAGCCCGCGTACGGGTCCTCGGCGCACAGCCGGGCCTCGATCGCGTGGCCGGTGAAGCGGATGTCGTCCTGCGCGAGCGGCAGCGGCTCGCCGCGCGCCACGCGCAGCTGCCACTCGACCAGGTCGAGCCCGGTCACGCACTCGGTGACCGGGTGCTCGACCTGCAGCCGGGTGTTCGCCTCGAGGAACCAGAACGCGCCGTCGGGCTCGAGCAGGAACTCGAGCGTGCCGGCGCCCACGTAGGAGACCGCCCGGGCGAGCCGGATCGCCGCCTCGCCCATCCGCGCGCGCAGCGCGTGGGACACGCCCGGCGCCGGCGCCTCCTCGAGCACCTTCTGGTTGCGCCGCTGGGTCGAGCAGTCGCGCTCGCCGAGGTGGACGTAGCCGCCGTGCGCGTCACCGAAGACCTGGACCTCCACGTGGCGCGCCCGCAGCACGCGGCGCTCGAGCAGCAGGGTGCCGTCACCGAACGAGGATTCGGCCTCGGCGCGCGCCGCGGCGATCGCCGCGCGCAGCGCGGCCTCGTCGTGGAGGTCGTCGAGCGCGCGCATGCCGCGCCCGCCGCCGCCGGCCGCCGCCTTGACCATCAGCGGCGCCCCGATGCGGCGCGCGTGGGCGACCAGCGTGTCGTCGTCCTGCGCCGCTCCCTGGTAGCCGGGCAGGCAGGGCACCTCGAGCCGCTGCGCGAGGGCCTTGGCGGCCGACTTGTGGCCGAGCGCCTCGATCGCCTCGGGCGACGGGCCGACGAACACCAGCCCGGCCTCGCGCAGCGCCCGGGCGAAGCCCGCGTTCTCGGACAGGAAGCCGTAGCCCGGGTGGACCGCCTGCGCGCCGCTGGCGCGGCAGGCCTCGAGGATCCGGGCCGGGTCGAGGTAGCTCTCGCGCGCCGGGGCGGCACCGATCCGCACCGCGAGGTCGGCCTCGCGGACGTGGCGCGAGCCGGCGTCGGCGTCGGAATGCACCGCCACGGTCCGCAGGCCCATCGCGCGGGCGGTGCGGATCACGCGGCAGGCGATCTCACCGCGGTTGGCGACCAGCAGCGTCTCGATCACTGCACATCTCCGCGGCGAGACCGCATCGGTCAGCCGTGCCGGGGCAGGATGCCCATGGTCTTGGCGATGATGCCCATCATCACCTCGTCGGCGCCGCCGCCGATCGAGCCCAGCCGGGTGTCGCGCCAGAAGCGGTTGACGCGGGTCTCCTCGATGTAGCCCATGCCGCCCCAGAACTGCACGCACCAGTCGGCGACCTCGCGGGCGACGCGGGCCCCCTTGAGCTTGACCATGGAGGCGAGCTGGGTCACGTCGTGGCCGGCCACGTAAAGCGCCACCGCCTTCTGGAACAGCGCGCCCACCGCCTCGACCTCGGTCTGCAGCTCGGCGAGCTTGTAGTGCACGTACTGGTTGTCGAGCAGCGGCTTGCCGAAGGCCTTGCGCTCGCGCAGGTAGTCGATCGTCTCCTGGATCACGTGCCTCGACTTGGTCCAGCCGGCGCCGGCCCACAGACGTTCCTCCTGGAACTGCTCCATCTGGTAGACGAAGCCCATGCCTTCCTCGCCGATCCGGTACCGCTGCGGCACCCGCACCGAGTCGAAGTGCAGCTGCGCGGTGTCCGACGAGTTCATGCCGGCCTTCTTCAGCTTCTTCGCGACCGACACGCCCTTCGTCTTCATGGGCACGCAGATCAGCGTCTTGTTGCGGTGCAGGTTGCCCTCGGAGGTGTTGGCGAGCAGGCAGATCCAGTCGGCCTGGGTGCCGCTGGTGGTCCACATCTTGCCGCCGTCGATCACGTAGTCGGCGCCGTCCTTGCGCGCCACCGTGCGGATCGAGGCCACGTCGGAGCCCGCGCCGACCTCCGACACGCCCAGGCAGGCGACGAACTCGCCGGTGATCGAGGGCTCGAGGAACTCCCGGCAGACCTCGTCGCTGCCGCGCTTGGCCAGCGCCGGCGTGGCCATGTCGGTCTGCACGCCGATCGCCATCGGGATGCCGCCGCAGCGGATGTGGGTCAGCGCCTCGGCGAACGCGGCCGCGTAGGAATAGTCGAGGCCCATGCCGCCGAAGGCCACCGGCTTGTGCACGCCGAGGAAGCCGAGCTTGCCCATCTTGCGGAACAGCTCGTGCGCCGGGAAGATCTCGGCCTTCTCCCACTCGTCGACGAACGGGTTGATCTCGGACTCGATGAACTTCCGCAGCGAATCCTGCAGGGCGAGGTGCTCGGGGCCGTAGAGCGTCGATTGCATGGCGGGTTCCGTCAGGGGCGGGCGACGCCGAACTGCACCGGTCGCAGGGTGCGCCGCTCGGCGGTCCGGCAGAGGTGGAAGGCGAACCCGAGCACGCGCCGGGTGTCGCGGGGGTCGATGACGCCGTCGTCGAGCATCCGGCCGGACGTGTGGAACGCGTCGGACTGACGGTCGAAGCTGGCGACGATCTGGCGTTCGAGCGCACCGAGCTGCGCCTCGTCGACCGGCTGGCCGCGCCGCTTCGCGCCGCCCTCGGCGACGATGCGCATCGTCAGCGCCGCCTGCTCGCCGCCCATCACCGCAGTGCGGGCGTTGGGCCACGAGAACAGGAAGCGCGGGCCGTAGGCGCGGCCGCACATGCCGTAGTTGCCGGCCCCGAACGACGCGCCGCACATCAGCGTGATGCTCGGCACGGTCGCGTTGGCGACCGCCTGGATCATCTTCGAGCCGTGCTTGATCATGCCGGCCTGCTCGCTGGCCCGGCCGACGATGTAGCCGGTGGTGTTCTGCAGGTAGAGCAGCGCGATGCCGGCCTGGCAGCACGACTGGATGAAGTGCGTCGCCTTGGTCGCGCCGGCCGGGTCGATCGGGCCGTTGTTGGTGACGATGCCGATCGGCTGCCCGTACAGCGCGGCGTGGCCGCAGACGGTGGCCGGGCCGTAGTCGCGGCCGAAGTCGAGGAACTCGGAGCGGTCGACGATCCGCGCGATCACCTCGCGCATGTCGAGCGGCTCGCGGAAGTCGAGCGGCATCGTGCCGGCGAGCTCGTCGGGCGGGTGCAGCGGCTCGAGCGACGGATCGTCGGGCAGGCCGCCGCCCGGGCCCGGCGCGTCCCACTGCAGCCGGGCCATCAGCTCGCGGGCGATCCGCAGCGCGTCGGCGTCGTCGTCGGCGAGGTACTCGCCCAGGCCCGAGACGGTCGCGTGCATCTCGCCGCCGCCGAGTTCCTCGTCGGTGGCGACCTCGCCCGTGGCGGCCTTCAGCAGCGGCGGGCCGGCGAGGAACGCACGGGCGCGCCCCTTCACCATCACCACGTAGTCGGACAGCCCCGGCATGTAGGCGCCGCCCGCGGTCGAGGAACCGTGGACGACCGCCACCACCGGGATGCCGGCGGCCGACAGGCGCGCGAGGTTGTAGAAGATGCGGCCGCCGTGAACGAAGCCCTCGACTTTGTACTTGAGCAGGTTGGCGCCGGCCGACTCGATCAGCTGCACGAAGGGCAGCCGGTTCTCCAGTGCGATCTCCTGCGCGCGCAGCAGCTTCTCGCGGCCCATGTGCTGGATGGCGCCGGCGTCGATGCCGGAGTCGCTGGCGGTGATCACGCAGCGCGTGCCGCCCACCACGCCGATGCCGTTGATCATGCCGCCGCCCGGGACCGAGGTCTGCGGGTCCGGGTCGTCGACCAGCCAGCCGGCGAGCGAGGAGAGCTCGAGCCACGGCGCCCCCGGGTCGAGCAGGCGCGCGACGCGTTCGCGCGGCAGCAGCTGGCCGCGCTTGTCGAACAGCGGTTTCGCCTTCGCGGACGCGGCGGCGGTGCGTGCCTCGAGCACACGCATGCGCTCGACCAGCGCGAGCATGCCCGCGCGGCGCCCGGCGAATGCGGGCGAGGACGGGTCGATGCGCGACGCGATGACCGGCACGGTTCAGGACTCGAGGTCGATCTTCATGAACGCGGGCGGATTCGACAGGTGGAAGCCGTCGAAGCTGCGCTGGGCAGGCGAGCCCCGGACGCGAAGCGGCTGCGCCGGTGCGTTCGGGCGCGCGTTGGGCACGCCGCCGTCGACCCGCAGGCAGGTGCCGGTCACGAAGTTGGCGGCCTCCGAGAGCAGGAACACGATGGCCGCGGCCACCTCGGCCTCGGACCCGTAGCGCTGCAGCGGCACCGCGCGCCACTGCCGCGCGAGCCGCTCCCGGACCGCCTCGGCATAGGTCTCCATGCCGCTGGAGGCGATCCAGCCGGGGGCCACCGCGTTCACGCGGACGCCGCTGGGGGCCCACTCGGAGGCGAGCGTCTCGGTGAGGTTGAGCATGCCGGCGCGGGCGGCGCCGGAGTGGGCCATGCCGGGCATGCCGCCCCAGATGTCGGCGATGATGTTGACCACCGCCCCGCCGTGGTCCTTCATGAACCGGTTGTAGGCTTCACGCGCCATCAGGAAGCCGCCGGTGAGGTTGGTGCGGACCACTGCCTCCCAGCCCTTGAGGGAGATGGCCTCGGCCGGCGCCGGGAACTGCCCGCCGGCGTTGTTGACCAGGCCGTCGATCCGGCCGTGGGCCGCGAGGATCTCGCCGAAGGCGGCCTGCACGGCCGGCTCGTCGCGGATGTCCAGCGGGTGGCTCGAGCAGCGCCCGCCGCCGGCCTCGATCTCGGCCGCCACCGCCTCGAGCTTGCCGGGGCGACGCCCCACCAGCGCCACCACCGCGCCCAGCGAGGCCAGTTCGTGCGCGGTGCAGCGCCCGATGCCCGAGCCGCCGCCGGTGACCACCACCACCCGACCGGCGAACAGGCCGGGGCGGAAGACCGATCGGTAGCCGGCGGCAGGGGCGCCGGCGGGGGTGTCCATGGGCGGCGTCGATCGTGAGCAGCGGTTCGTTACAGTGATCGCTGCGGGCCCGGCCGTCAAGTCGGCTTTCGGGATCCGATCGTCGGGCAACCCCAGGAACGGCCTGCCGGGCCGGATCACGGGGCCGACGGTTGACTCGTCCGTGGCCTGGCCTATACTGAGCCGAGCTCATTAAACGGCCGGCCTTCGGCCCGCTCCCATGACGGCCCTGCCCAGGCGACGCAAGTCGGTCCGGCGCGCGGAGATCCTCGCCGCGGCGCGGGCGGTGTTCCTCGCCAAGCCGTTCGAGCAGGCCTCGATGGCCGAGATCGCGGCCCGCGCCGACTGCGTCGAGGGCACGCTCTACACCTACTTCCGCAGCAAGCGCGAGCTGTTCGACGCCGTCCTGACCGACTTCTACGACGGGCTGATCGCCGACATCGAGCCGCGCTTCGCCGCGATCGACGGCACCGCCGACCGGCTGCGCTTCCTGGTGGCGCGCCACCTGCAGATCGCGGTCGACGATCCGGGGCTGTCGGCCATGCTGCGGCGCGAGACGCGCGGTCCCGAGCCCTACTTCGGCTCGAAGCTGCATGCGCTGAACCGCCGCTACGTGCAGTTCATGACCCGCACGCTGGCCGACGGGGTGGCCCGCGGCGACCTGCGCGAGGACCTCGACCTCACGCTGGCGCGCGACTTCGTGTTCGGCGGGCTGGAGCACCGGGCCCGCGACCTGGTGGGGCGCGGCCGCCGGATCGAGCCGGCGCGGCTGGCCCGCCAGATGACCGCGATGCTGCTCGAGGGCTGGGCGGCGCCCGCCCGCCCCGGCGTCTCGCTCGGCGGGATCGAGGCGCGGCTCGCGCGGCTCGAGGACGAACTGCTGGCTCGCGCACGCTGAGCCGCCACGGGGGAGGGCACGCCATGACGCACCACGACCGCATCCGGATCGGCAGCGCCTCGGGCTTCTGGGGCGACACCGCCGCGGCCGCGCCGCAGCTGGTGCGCCGCGGCGACATCCAGTACCTGGTGTTCGACTACCTGGCCGAGGTCACGATGTCGATCATGGCCGCGCAGAAGGCCAAGGACCCGGCGGCCGGCTACGCCCGCGACTTCGTCGAGATCACCCTGAAGGGGCTGCTGCCCGAGCTGAAGGCCAAGGGCATCCGGGTCGTCGCGAATGCCGGCGGGGTGAATCCGCTGGCCTGCCGCGACGCGCTCGCGCGGGTCGCCGCCGAGCTCGGCGTGCCGTTGCGCATCGGGGTGGTGCTGGGCGACGACCTGTCGGCGCAGGCCGAGGCGCTGCGGGCGGTCGGCACCGTCGAGATGTTCAGCGGGGCGCCGTTCCCGGCGAAGCTCGCCAGCGTCAACGCCTACCTGGGCGCGCTGCCCATCGCGCGCGCGCTCGACGCGGGCGCCGAGGTGGTGATCACCGGCCGCTGCGTCGACTCGGCGGTCACGCTGGGAGTCATGGTGCACGCGTTCGGCTGGTCGCCCGACGACCACGACCGGCTCGCCCAGGGCACGCTCGCCGGGCACCTGGTGGAATGCGGCGCGCAGGCCACCGGCGGCCTCTTCACCGACTGGGACACCGTGCCCGGCTGGGACGACATCGGCTTTCCCGTCGTGGAGGCCCGCTCCGACGGCAGCTTCGAGATCACCACGCCGCCCGGCACCGGCGGACTGGTCACGCCGGCCACCGTCTGCGAGCAGCTGCTCTACGAGATCGGCGACCCGCGGGCCTACCACGTGCCGGACGTCGCCTGCGACTTCACCGAGGTGCGCTTCGAGCAGGTGGCGCCCGACCGGGTGCGCGTGACCGGCGCGCGCGGCCGCCCGCCCACCGGCACCTACAAGGTCAGCGCCACCCACCCCGACGGCTTGCGCAACGTGGCGCTGCTGGTGGTGGCCGGCGAGCGCGCCGCGCACAAGGCCCGCCGCACCGGCGAGGCGCTGCTCGCGCGGATGCGGCGGATGCTCGCCGAGCAGGGGCTGCCCGACTTCACCGAGACGCGCATCGAGGTGGTCGGGGCCGAGGACATGTTCGGCGCGATCGCCGTTCCCGACGCCCGCGAGGTGGTGCTCAAGCTCGCCGCGCGCTCGCCCTCGAAGGCGGCCCTCGAGCTGTTCGCCCGGGAGTTCGCGCCCGCCGGCACCTCGATGTCGCCCGGCACCACCGGGTTCGGCGGCGGGCGTCCGTCGCCCTCGCCGGTGATCCGCCTGTTCTCCTTCCTGGTCGACAAGCGGGCGGTGCCGGTCGAGATCGACTTCGACGGCACGCGCACCCCGGTCCCGATCCCGCCCGGCGGCGGCTTCCGCGACGACGGGTTGCCACCGGCCCGCCGGCACGCCGACGGCCCGCTGCCGCCCGGCGGGCGAACCGTGCGGCTGTTCGCGCTCGCCCACGGCCGCTCGGGCGACAAGGGCGACAAGGCCAACGTCGGCATCGTGGCCCGTCGCCCGGAGTGGCTGCCGCTGCTGTCGGCCTGGCTGACTCCGGAACGGGTCGCGGCGCACTTCGCGCACAATGGTCCCTCGCGGGTCGAGCGCTTCGACCTGCCCGGCTGCCACGCGATGAACTTCCTGCTGCACGACACGCTGGGCGGCGGCGGGATGGCCTCGCTGCGAACCGACAACCTGGCCAAGTGCTACGCCCAGGTGCTGCTGCAGATGGACGTGCCGGCGCCCGAGGGCGTGGGCGCCTGAATCCGGAACCGAGGAGACCCCGTGCCCATCGACGTCGCCACGCTGAAGAACTGGCCGTTCGAGCCGGTGGAGCAGCGCTACACCCGCCGTGACACCATCCTGTACGCGCTCGGCCTGGGGCTGGGCCGCGATCCGCTCGACCCGGTGCAGCTGCGCCACGTCTACGAGGACGGCCTGCAGGCGCTGCCCACCCTGGCGGTGGTGCTGGGCTCGCCCGGCTTCTTCGCGAAGGACCCGCGCACCGGCATCGACTGGGTGCGGCTGCTGCACGGTGAGCAGGCGCTCGAGCTGCACGCGCCGCTGCCCCCCGAGGCCACCGTG
>Ga0169931_10012035_pt1 | contig 12074 bp, 13 predicted proteins | sample Kivu_15m_20L_FD_129675 | JGI IMG/M metagenome (GOLD analysis project Ga0169931, IMG submission 129675) | Freshwater microbial communities from Lake Kivu, Western Province, Rwanda to study Microbial Dark Matter (Phase II) - Kivu_15m_20L... | ecosystem: Environmental > Aquatic > Freshwater > Lake...
AGTCTAACCGCCAGCTACAATTCTGCACCATGCCTATATTGATATTGGATCCAATTTTGATATCTGATTCTGGCCTTAACTGTGTCCGTATCTGTTAATACCGTTTGAATTTATAATTGCTGTCTTAGACCACCGAGAACTTCCTACTGTCCAGCTTTGAATTATAATAAATTATACCTGCCAAGTATCTTTAACTGGACAGTGCGAAGTTCTGAGGCCGTGGGGAAGGTGAAGAAAAACGGACACTCCTGTACCCCAGAGGGCCGTCATGTCCGAGACTGGCTGAAGTGATTATCAACAGCCAGACTTATTATGGAACTCTATGCATCATGAACATGCATCAGGGGGTTCTAGTTCAATCATCGCGGCTGAGGCAACGGCTGAGGTTAATAGTCGGTTAACCTCAGCGACGCAGTGCCCTGGGCGGTGGTTCTGGCCTACTGCTGGCCTTCGGGCGGCAACACTTCTTGGGTTGAGCGCTCTAGCATGGTAGCCCGGCGATTTTGCTGCTGCTGGCGATGGCGGACGAGAAGGCGACGAGCCTGATCTTGGGTAGAAAACATAGGAAGTCTCCAAAATCTTTTTGCATCTAAAGCTACCGAATACAATTTATTTTATCGCTTGGCCCCAAAAGTGGGATTAAGGTTACCTTGTCTTGACATTAATGTTTAGAAAGTTTGGGTGCCACCTCACGGCAAGACCCTTGGCTGCCATCAGCCTTCCGGCCCTCCCCTGCCTCCTAATACCGAATCCTATCTGTGTACCCCCGTTTGTAGGGAGCATTGCACTGCAATGCTCCCTACAAGGTATCGGTTTCGAATCGGGGTTGTGTGACTCGGATTTGGTACAAGGACAATTCTGGCCACAAAAATACCGAAGATGTTTGCTTCCTGGCCAGGGCGCAGAGCTCTGCGCCCCTACCGGGGGTATCTTCTTTCCCAGAAATCTCCTAACTCCTGACTCCTGACTCCTGACTCCTGACTCCTGACTCCTGACTCCTGACTCCCGACTCCTACCCCATGTCTGTCCCCCTCTCCATTGCCCTACTGACCTACTCCACAAAGCTACGGGGTAGTGTCGTCCATACCCTAGAACTGGCCACCGCGCTGACCGATCTGGGGCACCGCGTCAGCGTCTACGCCCTCGATAAAGATGGCCAGGGCTTTGAGCGATCGATTTCTGCCCCGGTGCAATTAGTCCCGGCCCAGCTTCCTCCGGCTGGGTTACCCCCCGATCAGGCGACCGACACCCTGATTCGCCAGCGTATTCAAGAGTTTGTCGCTTATTTTGAGGCCCATTCACCCCGCCACGATATTTACCACGCCCAAGACTGCATCGGAGCCAATGCCCTGGTACAGCTCCGACACCAGGGCCGGGTGCCCAATGTCGTGCGCACGGTGCACCATATCGAAGACTACCCCAGCGTCTATCTCCAGCAGTGCCAGGATCGGTCTATTCGCGCCCCCGATTTGTGTCTGTGCGTGAGCGATCGCTGGGGCCAGACCCTGCACCGCGACTACGGCATCCCTGCCCCCAGAGTGCTCAACGGTGTCGATCTGCGTCGATTCTCCCCCACGCCATCCGGCCAGGAGGCCGCCCTCAAGGCCCGGTACGGTCTGACCGGATCGCCGATTTACCTCACCGTGGGGGGGATTGAGCCGCGCAAAAATTCCTTGCGACTGCTAAAGGCCTTTGCCCAGGTCCTCACCACCCATCCCCAGGCCCAACTGGTGATCGCGGGCGGGGCCACCCTGTTCGACTATGAACCCTACCGCCAGAGCTTCTTTGCTCTGGCCAAGGCTCTGGAGCCGCAGCATGGGCCGATGATCGGTCAATCGGTGATCCTGCCGGGGGTGATTCCCGATCGCGACTTGCCCGCCCTGTACCGTACCGCCGATGCATTTTGCTTTCCCTCCACCCAGGAAGGCTGGGGGCTGGTGGTGCTAGAAGCGATCGCCTCAGGACTCCCCGTCATCACTGCCGACCAGCCGCCCTTTACCGAGTTTCTCACCCCCGACCAGGCCCTGCTGATCAACCCCGACTCGGCCCCGGCCCTAGCCCAAGCCATGGTGGCGGTGCTCAACCCTGGCGTGGTCAAGACCCTAGTCCACCGTAGCCAGGCGATCCTAGCCAACTACACCTGGGACGCCTCGGCAACCCTCCACCTAGGCCACTATCAGGCCCTGATCCAGTCGCTCTTTTAGCACAATTCTGGCCACAAAAATACCGAAGAATTTTGCTTCTTCCTCAGGGCGCAGGGCTCTGTGCCCCTACAGGGGGCTATCTTCTTTTCCAGAAATCTGCTTTTCCCGTGGCCTCAGCTATTTGGCCAACGCTATACCTTCGCTGTTCAAAACCCGCCCAGGCAGGGGAATTCTGAGTACCATGGAAGCAGGTCAATCGATGCAGCGATCAGCACGGTTGCCAGTCAAGATTCTCTAAAAGCAAAGGTTCTGGAATCTGGAACCTAAGAGGCCGTTGGCAACTGGCACCCTTGAGAGAGTGTTTGGCCCCTGGGTTGCCGTAAATTCTGCCCACCTTCCACGAGTCGTCCCCATGACCGCTGCTATGGTCAATGCTGTTTCCACCGCCCCTGCCGATACCCTGTCTCCGGTGGTTGAGCTGCCCCCCGACCAGGTGCAGCTCAGCCTGCCCGTGGAGGAAGCGCTAGCCCCAGCGCCCCCTCCCCTGTCCCCAGCCACCCTAGCCTTGGCCGCTGGCGATGTGCGCATGGTGCTCCGCGAGCAGAGTGAGCAGGGCCAAATCTTGACCACCAAACTCAATATTCTGTTTGTGTCCAACGGGGCGTTGCTGACCAGTCTCAGTATTTCGCGCCTGTTGGTCAGCGGCAGTGTGTTTAGCTTGGCTGAAATTTTGGGATTTTTGATGAGTTTTTCGCTGCTGATGGGGGCGTTTTTGCCCCGCCAGGTGGCCGTCACCCCCAACCTAGAAGACCGCAATTTTTTAGAAACCTATCTGGCGTTGTCCGAGCAAGACTACCAGCTTCAGATGCTGGTGAACCTGTCGGAAACCTACAACGCCAACAAACAGCGCCTAGAAGACACCTCCCAAAGCCTCAAATACGCGGCCTATACCATCTGGGGCACAACTGCTATCATGCTGGTACATATTCTGGTCATTTACGTAGCTAACGGGTCACCGGCTGGGATGATTTAGTCCATCCCCAAACCTCTGGCTCTAATGTTTCCTACCGCGTTCTGCGGCAACCAGTTCATGAGCGATGCACAGCAAGACACGATTCTAGAGCGGCGGGTGGCACTGCCCGAGCCCGATGTGAGCAATATCACGGTGCTTATGGAGAGTTTGCCCAACGGGCCTGTACTGCCCTGGCACCACTTTGATTCTCCTTGGCTCGAGCGAGATGACGCGGAGTCACCCGACAGTGACGTAGAGGCTTCCCTAGAGATCGACTCCGAGAGCGACTCTGATGGCGGGACTGGGGACGACCCTGGGATTAGCACCGAGCCAGGCCCCGTTGAGCAGCTCACTCTGTCTCTGGTGCTGCTGGAGACGGTCGATGACGTACCGGAAGAGTCGGCGGCCTAGGGTTGTCGAGGTGAGCAGATAAGTAGGTGGACAATATAAACGTAGTCCTGTCATGTCGAGCGAAACGGAGCGAAGTCGAGACATCTCGGTCATTGGCGGAGTCCGAGATTCCTCCCTTTGGTCGGAATGACAGCATTTAATTATGTCCACCTACTTATATAAGGATCTTCAATTAGAGGCGACTGTCGGGGCCGATCAGGTCAGAGAGCTTTTCGACGCCGTAGAGCAGCATGGCAATGCGCTCTAGGCCCAGCCCCCAGGCCACGGTAGACTTTTCGCCGCAGCCCAAGGGTGCCAGCATCTCCTGGCGAAACAGGCCCGAGTTGCCCACTTCGATGTAGCGATCGCTGGGGGGATGGTAGGCAAACACCTCTAGGGAAGGTTCTGTATAGGGGTTGTAGGTGGGCTTAAATTTCAAATCCTTAAACCCTAAACGTTCGTAGAAGTAGGTGAGGTAGCCCATCAGGGTGCGCACGCTCAGCAGTTCACCCACCACGACCCCTTCGATCTGGTGAAACTCGGCCAGGTGGGTGCGATCGACCGTTTCGTTGCGAAAGACGCGATCGATCGAGAAATATTTGCCGTCTTGGCCCTGGAGTTGGTGGAGCCGCCGGGCGGTGGAGGTGGTGGTGTGGGCGCGAAGAATGGCCCGGCTAGCTTCGGCCTCGGTCCATTGACCACCGTAGTTGGCTTCGTGCACCCGCTGCACCCGCTGCACCAGGGCCTGATCCGTGGGCAGGGGCAGCGTTTGGGGATTAGCCAGGTAAAAGGTATCTTGCACCTCACGGGCCGGGTGGTCTTGGGGGGTAAACAGAGCGTCAAAGTTCCAAAAGGCCGACTCCACGATGTAGCCCGACATTTCGTCAAAGCCCATATTGAGGAAGATATCGCGAATGCGCTGAATGCACTGGGTCAGAATGGTGGGTCGCCCGTAGGCCAGGTCGGGCACCTCGGTGTGAATGTCGTAGGGTTTGAAGTCGACCTGTCGCCACTGCCCCGACAGAATGAGATCACTGGTCAGCGCCGTCACCACATCCCCCAGCTCCAGGCTGTACAGGGCGGGCAGCACCGTGAGGCTATAGTCTGCCTCGACTCGACGGGTAATGTACCCCTGCTGTTGCAGCCAGTCTAGGGAAGCCGTCGCGTCGTCCCCCAGGGGATGTCCAGCGGCGATCGCACCCAACACCCGCTGCCGCTGGGGGTAAGCCCCGAGTACCGCCGGCCTGAGCACCACGACGACCCCTTCGCCATCGCCATCGGCCAAATCAACCGCCTGCTCGCGGCGCAGCGCCCCGTAGTGGAGACTAAAGGCAGTGCCCAAGTCAGCCTGGAGGGCGGCGCGATCGCCCAGGCCCTGCAACAGGCGGGCCGCCAGCGGAAACCCCGGCAGAACCCCGCCCAGATCCTCTCCCTTGGTCGTCAACACCCACCGCTGCTGGGTATGCTCCTGCCACTGGACGTAGCCCTTGAGAGCACCGCTGAGCAAAAATCCATTGATGAAGTTGACATCCAACCCAGCCTGGGCACAGAGCGATCGCACACTCTCCACCGTCTGCTGGCCCTGCAACAGTTCCACAAACTGTCGCTGTTTACCGGTGAGCTGAAGCAGGTCGAGCATAGCAGAGCCCTGGAAAATCTCTATACAGAGTATTCCAACTCAATACCTACCCGGGATCTCGCCGCGACCGGCCCAACGGGCCGAGTTCGCGTCCTGGAAAGGGATATTTGTTTAGTTGGGATACCCTCAGACTATTATCAATCTTCCACCGTTTCCATGGGTCAGAATTGATGAAAAGATAGACATAGCCATCGCCACGTTGGATCGGACCAGCTAAGACAGCATTCCTTGGGTGACGATGACGAGCCAGATGGCGTCCCAGTCTTGGCTATGTCAGCTTCCCGTATCCGAAGCGATCTGGCCAGCGCTATACCATTGCCCAGTTTTCCCGAGGCTCCTCCATGTCCGACGAACCGACCCTATCCGCTGGCCCCAGCTTTGGCTTCACGTTTCTGTACTATTTCTGCGGCACGGCCCTGGTCACCACCTTGCTGGCGGTCAAAACCCTCGGCCTGGGTCTAGACACCGGCTTGCCCAGCCAGTACGGCCTCCTATTTGGGGCGGTAGGGGGGCTGATGGGGGCGTTAGCTAACCGTAGTACCACCCTAGAGTTGCCGGTTAGCAGTCGCAAAACCTTTAAGCGCGAGCTCGATGCCACCCTAGCCAAAATGGGGTATACCGAAAATACAGCGGCTGGCCTAGACGGCGTTTTGGTCTACCAACGCCCCTTCATTCGGCAGCTTTTCTCCGGTCGCATCTACGTCTTGATGGACGAAAAACAGGCCCACATTAGTAGCCGGGTGCTCCACATTCGAGATATCAAAAAACGTCTCGAAACTAGCGGTATTCGTTAACGTTTCTTGACAGGGAGCGCCCCCATCCCGCGCCCGAACCCATGCCCGATCCAACGCCCGATCCAGCCCCCTCACCCCGCCCAGGGCTAATGCCCCTGGGCGTTTCCTCCCCATGGCCCGCAAACAAAAATACCCCCACCTACTCGGCTCTAAATGGACCGCCAACCACCAAACCGAAGGTTGGCGGCACTTTCAGGTGGCGAACCGCAAGCAGGAGGGCACCTGGGTGTTTGCAGAACTGGTCGCCTCTTGCGATCCCACGGTGCGGCTGTGGGTCAATGCTAAGCAGCTCAAAAACCGATCGATCTGGCAACCGGGCTGGCAACCCCTCAGCACCCCGGTCGTTGAGGGTGAAGCAGAAGAATTCTGGTTACACTAGTTAGACTAGGGAATAGTTAAGCCGAACGGTGTTTTGCGTTTCATCAGACCGCAGCGGGCTTAAACACGTTAGAGTCAATATAAGCAAAGATTGGCCAGAGGACAGCAGCTATGTGGCACGTCGTTTATATCATTGCATTTGCGGGTTTGGCCATTTTGGCGATCGCAAACCTGGTCAGAAACCTGGTTGTGCTCGGCAGTAATGCCCGCAATCCCCAAGCGTCTCGCTCCTATGGTGGCGGGCAGCAACCTCAGGGCTATGGCAGAGCTGCCGACGGAAGTCGCGCTGTACCACACCCTGAGCTACTCGACCAAGATGGTCAGGTCATTCGTGAGCCCCTGCTGGTGATGCGATCTATTTCTGTAAAAGACGCCCGAGAGCAGCTCGATGCCCTGTACAACGGCACCAGCCTATCCGTAGACGAGTCGGCTGACGACACCGTCACCGACGTCGATCGGTAGGATAGTTTTGGCCAAGACCATACTCTAGCAGGGGCGCAAGGTTTTCGCCCTTAGCCAAGATTTGTGCCCTGGAAAGAACGCAAAATTCTTCGGCGTTTCTGTTGTCAGAATTATTCTTCACATTTCAGTTTTGTATCCAACCTGACAAAGGCCACGTCATTCCTGTCCGAGCGGAAGTGACTTGGCCTTTGCATTTGATTCAAATAGGCAATGTAGATGATGCCGTGGACTGTTGCAGCACATGACTCGTGTATAGATAGAGGCATGTCCCACGACGGAAGCTAGGCCACCTGCACGGGCTGAGGCGAATTCAAGGTTTTAAGATGGACGTCTTGAACCTCCACATGGCTGGCCCCCTCGGCCTGAAGCGCCAGCTCAACCAACTGGTCAAGCAGGGGCAGGGTATCTACCTGACCACTGACAATAACCGCTGACCCTCGCTGCTTAACCGCCACCTGCGCAACGGCCCCACGACCGAGCTGCTGGTAGAAATTGGCCTGGATGCGCTTAGCCAATCCGTAGTGGTCATACTCACCATTGAGCCCAATCCGCTCCGGTGGAATGGCCGATAACTCCGTCAGTCTCTGGGCCAGATAATCGGGTTTAGCGTAGCAAACCCCACGAATAACGTGGCCTGTAGCCACCAAAGATCTCACGACTTTAACCATCTGAGCCTTCCACCTCAACTCTTGGGATGAAAATTGGATAAAAATCTCTGGATAAAAACCAGTATCCACAAGCCATGGATCCGCTATGAACTCACTTTAATAGGGTTAAGTCCCTGACCAAAGTTCGGCAGTAGATACACGAGAGCACCCTGAATCGTCGTTTAGTTCGCCTAGTTTCTGATACACCCATTGGGCTAATACACCCGGAACAAACTTGAAGATACTATAAAGTATTATACGCATTACTACGGGTAAATACGTATCCTTGGCAACTAACCCTGGCCTTGATCGGGCCAAACTCCCACGCACTGCGGCTTCGGTTCGTAAAGATTTGACAAAGTAGCTTGACCCGATCTTGACCGAAAAGTTCCTGCTGGGCCACCACCTTGCTGATCGGGGGCCTAGGGGGCTGTGGTCAGCAGCGCAACGGCATAGGCGGCAATGCCCTCCTGGCGACCCACCGGCCCTAGGGTTTCGTTGGTGGTGGCCTTAACCCCAACCTGGTCGGGGGCGAGGCCCAATTGTTCGGCTAGGCGCGATCGCATGGCGTCAATGTGGGGCTTGAGCTTGGGCTGCTCAGCCACCACCACCGAGTCAACATTGCTCACCTGCCAGCCCCGGTCCTGCACCATGGCGTTGACCTGGGCCAGCAGCTTGAGGCTATCGGCCCCGGCCCACTGGGGGTCACCGGGCGGAAAATACAGCCCAATATCCCCCAGGCTCAGGGCTCCCAGCAGCGCATCCATAATGGCGTGGGTGAGCACGTCGGCATCGCTGTGGCCATCGAGCCCCAGGTGGTGGGGAATGGTGACGCCCCCGAGAATCAGCGATCGCCCCTCTACTAGCCGGTGAATGTCGTAGCCATTGCCAATTCTGACTGCCATCGGTAATCGTCTCCACTGCTTGCCAGATCTGAAACTAACACGGTGGCCTGAACTTTTAGCCAGGGTACTGCTTAGCGAGGAGGAGCTGCTGACGTTCTAACCGTCGCTTGCACTTTTTTGTAGTTGACCGTAGGTATAGGCTTTGGCCAAGCGGCCTAAATGCTCAATGGTCAAGTATCGTTCTAGCTCGGCTTCTTCTTTTGCGGGCAGGGTACCGGCTTTGCTCGCGACCAGCAGTTCGCTGACTCGGCTTTGCAGTGTTGCAGAAGGCTGAATGGCTAGAATTTGCTCTGGCGTCGGTTGCCTCGCCAGCAGAGCAATAATGGCTTCAACATCCAGGCCGTTATCAGTGCTGCTATCGTTGAGTAGGTCTCTCAGGCCCCGCTCAAGCAACTCGGGCAAGCGATCGCGGAAGGGGGCTAACCGCTCCGCCAAGTTGTCTGAGAGCTGTAGGGTGATGTGAGCCATAGGGACAAGGAGAGCAATTATTAGACGTATTATCGCAAATTAGGGTTGGTACTGGCGCAGCCGAAGCGCGAGCAATTAAAAAGCTTTCTCCAATACTTAATTAAGCCACAGGCGACTTACTAGTAGGTGCCTCTTCTGTAAAATGTCGTTCAACACATACTAGGGCAGCCAAAAGCTGGGTAACCCCTGCAACCCCTGCCGCACAAAGCGATTGACCGCTCGCATCACCTGAATATGTGGCTCATCGGGAATCACCGGCAAAATCTCGGCGGGCTGTCCTTGGCCCAGTGCTGCAATTACCCGGTTCGCCGCCTCTAGCCCTGTCACGTAGGCTTTTTCCTGCGACCAAGAGCCGTGACCAGTGACGATCCAATCGCCCGCCATGAAGAGGTTATCGAAGCTGGTGGTGGCGGGCAGCAGGTAGCGGTAGCTGCCGGGGGCAAAGTGGGTCACCCCCTGGGGAATGCGCACCACTGCGTGGTCAACAATCTTGGCCTCGCCAAAGGCGGGAATGCACCCGGCTAGGTCTTGCTGCACCTGCCTGAGCACCTGGTCGTCGTCCAGCGCCAGGAGCTGATTGGCGTGGTAGTAGTCGGCTTCAACCACGGTGCCCGGCTCGTCGCGGTACTCGTCGTGGAGCGCGTTGAGGTCAAAGAAAGTCCACCCGGTGGTGGGGTGAAAGCCAAAGCAGGCGTTGGAAGGCAGGGGAATATCGACCTTGCGATCGAGCCACAGACGAGTTGCCAATACATCGATCGCACCCAGGTTGCGACTATCGCGAAATTCCTGGCGATCCCTGAGCGGTGCCGACTGCTCCACAATCTTCTTTAGCCCGCTAATGCCCACGGCAAACACCACCGCATCGGCCTCAAACACCTCATCGCCGCAGACCACCGCCGTCACCCGGTTGTTCTCTACCCTCACATCCGACACCCGATGATTGGCGAGAATCTGGCCTCCGGCCCGCTCGATCGCCTCCGTCCAGGGGCGAAAGATCTGTGCCCCTGTGGTGCCTCGGCACCAGCGCACGTCAAAATCGGGCTGGTGGGCCAAGATGAAGTAGTAGAGCATGCCCAGGGCCGCCGCCGCCGAACATTGCTCCCCAGGGGCAAACAGCCCCACCAGCAGCATCGGCTCAAAGGATTCGTGGTAAAGCCGGGCCGACACGCCGTACTGGCGGAAGAGCTCGCGGGCGGTGATGCGATCGTAGCGCTGCCAGGCTTCATCGGAGTTGTCGAAATCGATCAGCGCCTGGAGCAGGGGCAGGGCCGAGAGCCGATCGATCAGCGGCAGCCGCTTGAAATCGGTATAGAGAAACGTGCCCAAGGGCGTCGGCAGGTAGGGCTGGGCCTGAAACAGGGGAGACTCAACCTCTAGGCCCTGGGGCGAATATTGGGCCGATCGCGTCCAATCGGTAAAGGGTTGAATACCCAGGCGATCGGTAAGGGCAAAAATATTCCGGTAGGGGTACCAAAACCCGTGAATGCCAGCTTCCACCCCTCGGCCCTGGGGTGTTTGCCAGCCAGCAACTAGGCCACCGGGGTAGGCTCCGGCTTCCAGCAGCGTAACGGCATAGCCCTGGCGTGCCAGGTGGTAGGCGGATCCCAATCCGGCCCAGCCTGCGCCGACCACCACCACCTGCTTGCGATCGGTGTTTTCCCTTGTCATAGCTACCCGTCGTCCCATAGACCCATAGATCTTCTTTACTCTAAAGGCAGTGGCGTTCTATCGGTTTAGGATCAGGTGGGAGCCTGATTGATTAGCCAAACCTGTTAGCCCTATTCCTGACCGCCCTCTCCCAGAGGCAGCCGGGAACCGATCCATCTCTCTTAACCCATTCTTTTTAGCTCGATGAACCGTAAAAAACTTGTGAGCAGCGGCGTTTATACCGTGATGGGGGTGAAAGAGCCCACCCGCGACACCACCATTCGCACAGATTTAGCAAATCCCCAGTGGGACAAGGTGGCTACGCTGACCTATCTAGGGGCCACGATCGCCCAGGTGGCCGCCATGACCGGACTCCTGTGGGCCATGGATCTGGCCCTGGGGTACGTCAACACCGCAGCATTACCCCAGGGGGCGATGACCGCGATCGCCTGTGGCTTTTTTGCCGCTGTGACCCTGCGATCGCGGCTCTTTTCGCTGCTCGACAATAAGCGCAACAGTGGTCGCTACCAATCGCTCCAGCGGCCAGGCTGGGCACCGCCACCCCTCGCCTTCCCCATCGTGTGGATGAGTATTGCCGTGCTGCGGGTGGTCTCAGCCTATTTGGTGTGGTCGGCGATGGGGCAAACGTTTCTGTGCTGGCCCCTCGTGCTCTACGTGATCCACCTCAGCCTGGGCGACACCTGGAATACGATTTTTACGGTAGAAGGCCGCTTGGGGGCGGCGGTGCCGATGGTGATCGTGGGGCCGTTGCTCTCGGTGACGGTGGTCACTGTCAGCTACTTTCAGGTGGTGCCGCTGGCGGGGTGGATTATTTTGCCGTCGCTGGTGTGGCTGGCGATCGCCACGGCCCTCTGCATTAGCCTCTGGCGCTTGAACGGCCAAGAGCCGCTATATCCCGTCATAGCCAAAGCCGAGTCATAGGGTGCATCCACGCAGCGATGTACCGCTTAGAGACCTATCCTCAAGGACTTAAGCGGTGCATTGCGGCCCAAAGCCCAATTCTGGGAAGGTTAGCTAAGATTACGGGCCGCGAATGCACCCTACGTGCTGTTAAGGCAGTGGTTTGAGTCTTGCTTGGGGTGGCGAAAGCACCCAGAAAGTTGGTGGTGTGGGCAGTGGCGAAAGGCGATTCTCCGCAGGAGGGGCTGCGCCAACGGTCGTTCCAAAAACGCTCAGGCGGCGATCGCCGAGGTCGATCTCGACGAGTTTTGGAAATAGGGGTCAGCGCAAAGGTCGAGTGCCCCGGCACTGGATGAGGTGAGGGGCTATGGGCGAGTATTACTCGCTGAGCCTGTAGGTCTACGGGTGGACAGGGAGGACTTGCGATCGCCCTAGCCGCCCTGCCCCAAGGCTTGGCTGGCACAGGCATGAAGATATCTGAGCGATCGCCGCTAGCGGTGAGGGGCTGGTTATACTGATTTTGTCAGCCTAATCACCCCCATAGGGCAATTAGGCTGACAAAATTCCACCTAATCATCCGTTTGGGGTATATAGGCTGATGTATTTCTACCTAATCACCCGCATCAGGGAGTTAGGTGGAATGGTTCCCTCTAATCAAGAGTTAGGC
>Ga0169931_10012036_pt1 | contig 12074 bp, 11 predicted proteins | sample Kivu_15m_20L_FD_129675 | JGI IMG/M metagenome (GOLD analysis project Ga0169931, IMG submission 129675) | Freshwater microbial communities from Lake Kivu, Western Province, Rwanda to study Microbial Dark Matter (Phase II) - Kivu_15m_20L... | ecosystem: Environmental > Aquatic > Freshwater > Lake...
AAATGATGTGCTTCTGGCAATATCAACCTCTGGAAATTCAGAAAATGTGATAAACGGAATTCTAGCAGCCAAAGAAAAAGGAATGAAAGTAATCGGTTTAACAGGGAAAGATGGTGGTAAAATGGCTGAATTGTGTGATGTTGAAATTCGCGCACCACATAGCCAATATGCGGACAGAGCTCAAGAAATTCACATTAAGATTATTCACTCCTTGATTGACTATATTGAATCAGAATTTTTAACTTAATCGGACTTTAAAATGGCTAAGAAAACAAAAACCCAAGAAAAAGTACCAAATTCTTTGGATCAAAATAGAGGAGTCATCCTAAATTTATTGACACTAAAATCGGCCCTAAAACAAGATGTGGCAGATGATTCCGAAAAAGTTTTCGAAGCATTAAAGTCCATTATAATTTCTGAACTTGAGGAGCTTAAAAAGAAAGTAAATGATGAGCGTGTTCGTTTGAGTTACGAGGATAGAGGTAAATTTGAATTTATTGTATTTGTGGGTAGCGACATGTTGGTTTTTCATCTTCATACCAATATTTTTCGCCTGCCTGATTCAAATCCATTATGGGGAACACAGTATTTTGCATCAAATGAAAATAACGGGTATTTTGCTGTTATTCATATTTATAACTTCCTTGCCGAATCTTATTTGAGAAATCGTTTTGAAGACCGTGGAAATCTTATCGCACGTGTAATGATGAATCACGAGAATCATTTCATGGTGGAAGGGCGTGGTCAGTTAGGAACGCTTTTTAGAGATCCTGAACATGCTATTTTGAATGAAAATTACATGAGATTGGTTATTCAATTATCTTTTGCATTTGCCCTGCAATTTGACTTATACTTGCCTCCTTATGAGTATTTGGAGGAAATTACGGTTGCACAAGTAAAAGAAATTAGTGACAATTTGAAGATAAGCACAGCTAAAAGAATGGGTTTTAAACCTTAAAATGGCGATTAATCCCCTCAGCATCAAAGAATCCTAAAAAAAATAGGACTCACTATTTGTATCAATTGAAAAAACCCGTATATTTGCAATCCCAAAAAATACGGGATTTTTTTTGGCCCATTCGTCTAGTGGTTAGGACGCCAGGTTTTCATCCTGGAAACAGGAGTTCGATTCTCCTATGGGCTACCAAAGTTTTTTGGCCCATTCGTCTAGTGGTTAGGACGCCAGGTTTTCATCCTGGAAACAGGAGTTCGATTCTCCTATGGGCTACAGGTAAAATGTTAAATACAATTTAAAAATGGCAAACCATAAATCGGCACTTAAGAGAATTCGTTCAAATGAAACGAAAAGACTGTTAAACAAATACCAGCACAAAACAGCTCGTAATGCTGTAAAGAAGCTAAGAAGCTTGAAAGATAAAACGGAAGCTTTGGCATTACTTCCAACAGTGGTTGGGATGTTAGATAAACTAGCAAAGAAAAATATTATTCATAAAAATAAGGCGGGAAATTTAAAATCAGGACTTCAGTTACAAGTTAACGGTTTGTAATCATCTGATTTTTATTATCATTTAGGGGCTACTTCGCCCCTTTTTTTGTTATGTTTGTTTTCTGAATTTAAATAAGGAAAATGCCTCAAAAAATTCTTTTTGTATTTTGTTTTTGCCTAGGTATTTTTCATGGTATCATCTCTCAGCGCACTTTTACAGAAATAGACTCCCTCAGACCATCCTATTCAGTAGCAGGAAAACTATCAACTATTGATTTGTCTTCTGGGTATTCGTTAACTACCTTAGGATTTGCATCTAATCAGCCCTTTCTTTTTGATCCTCACCAACTTTTATATTCTGGACTTCCATTTAAATCTTTGGAATCAACACGATCAATACGCTACACTTCACTACCGCACCTTGGCTTTGCGTATACTTTTGGTTCATCGGGGTTCCAATTTGCTAAATTTCAATATTCACAAGCATTTGCAAAAAACTGGATTATAAATCTTGACTATAATAACCAGCAAACCAACGGAATTTTAAGAAACTCTGCAGTGCGAAATCAATTAGTAACTATAAAATTGGCGAAAAGAACAAAAGTTATAGAGTCTTTATTCACAGCCGATTATTCGATTCGTTCATTCGCTTGGAATGGTGGAATTGTTAACGATAGTTTGGCGTTGAATTATTCACCAGAACTTATTCCTGTTAATAAAGATGACGCTATTTCTACGCGAAAAGAAGCATTAGTAAGTTGGTCTAATTATATAAATTTTCTTGCTGATTCTACTAAAAAAACTGGTTTATATTTTACGACCAATTTTGATTCTAAAAACAGAAGATTTCGTGAGACAGGTGATTTAGCCTCTCAATATACTACTATTTATGTAGATAGTTTTGAAACAAATGATCATCTTCAAATTAGCAGTCAAACCAATGAATTAGGGATTTTTACTACCAGAAATAAATGGAATTTTACGCTTGGAGCACTTGAAAACTTTTGGAATTACAGAAACGGATTGTTCTATCGTGACACCATAGAACTAGATTTAGCTGAATCATTTAATTACAAATCAAATACATTTTATCTTAATCAAAAGTTTAATTTCAATTTGATTGGTCGTGGTCAAAGTTGGAAAAATGAAATTTCAGCAGAAAAAAAGTGGCTGAAAAGTAATATCAAAATAAATTGGAAAATAGAAAATTCATTTCCTGATCTTTTCCAACGACATTATTTTTCCAATACGGTTAAATACCAACTTTCTACCTATGAACTTCAATTTAAAAATAAATTGGATATGGCGTATACTTTCCAACTTTGGAAAAAAGACTTTAGTTTGAAAGCCGGACATTTGTACCTAAGAAATCCATATTTCTTTAATGGAACTACTTGGACAAATTCACAGATTACTGAAATAAATTCATTAAATGCATCTTTCAAAACGGATTTGAACTACAAATCATTTACTTTTTCGCCTTCCTATTCATTCTATTCATTTCCAGCAACGTGGAAGTTTTACCCAACTCATCTTGTAAAATTCCGAATCACTTCAGAAAGAGGGGTGCTAAAAAAACGAAAACTCCGAAGTTATTTTGGTGTTGAACCTCAACTAATAAGCGGGTTCAATCCACTTGTAATTTATCCAGCCCTGGATGTTTTTATTTTGAATTCAAATCCGATCGAACAACAATCGTACATAGATTTATCCGTATTTGCGGGTTTTGAATTGAAAGGGGTTAAGTTTTTTGCTAAAGCAGAAAATTTAGGTTATTTTTGGAATAGTCGAATGCTTCAATTGGCTCAAGGGTATCCGATTCCACCGATGCAAATTCAAATTGGAATTACGTGGGATTTTTGGAATTAATAAAAATGATGAAAAAAATACTCTTCATATTATTCCTAGTTTGTTGTTCAAATATATATTTGGCCGCAAAGCTTTCGCTTGAAGGTGTTTATCAAGGTAAAAATATTTTTATTCAAAATCCCAATGATGCTAGTGGATTTGGTTTCTGTATTTCCAAGATCTATGTTAATGGTGATTTAATGCCGATTTCGCTGAATTCTTCTACGCTAACAATTAATCTCAAAGCCTTAAGAATGTCCGTGGGTGAACCTGTTTTTTTAGTCATTCACCATAGCGATGATTGTACGCCAAAAATAATTAATTCAGAAGTTCTACTACCTAAAAGCACCTTTCAATTAACTGCCATTTCAGTAAATAATTCCAATGATTTGACGTGGTCAACTACGGGTGAATCGGGGAAATTGAATTTTCTTATCGAACAATACAAATGGGATAAATGGGTTGTTGTTGGTGAAGTTATGGGCCAAGGAACGACAACATTAAATACGTATTCATTTAAATTGTTTCCACATTCAGGAAAAAATGAAGTGCGTGTTTCACAAATCGGCAATACATTACATAAACGGTCTTCAAAAGCGGCCATTTTTACATCGTCTGTTCCTGTGGTTACAAAAACCCCAACTAAAGTAAAAGATTTTATTATGTTTAAAGCAATGAATGCTGAGGTAGAGACTTATTTTGAAATTTTTGATGCTTACGGAAACATTTTAAAAAGTGGTAAGGCCTCGAAGGTAGACTGTCGAAAATTGCTCAATGGTTTGTACTACTTAAACTTTGATAATAAGACGGAAAAATTTATTAAAAATTAATATGTTTCGAAAAATTGAACACCTGGGGATTGCGGTAAATAATATTGAAGAATCATTAAAAATCTATGAAAATTTACTTGGGCAGAATTGTTACAAAATTGAAACCGTTGAAAGTGAATTTGTTAAGACTGCATTTATTCAAGTTGGAGAAAGTAAAATAGAGCTTTTGGAGGCTACTCATCCTGATAGCCCAATTGCAAAATTCTTAGAGAAAAAAGGGCAGGGATTTCACCACGTTGCATTTGATGTGGAGAATATCGATACTGAAATTGAAAGGTTAGTAAATATGGGGTTTGATTTGATACATAAAACGCCAAAAGACGGAGCAGACAATAAACGTATTGCCTTTTTACACCCAAAATCTACAAATGGGCTCCTTGTAGAACTTTGTCAAGAAAATAGTGTTTTTATATAGAATTATGTAATTCTAATAGGTAAGAATGACACTAATTTTGAGTAATTTACACGACAACAGTAAATTTATTTTACATTAGAATAAATATATTGATTATTTTAATTCGCATTTAAATTTTGAATTTTGTATCATGCAGCACAAAGGAGAAATACTGGAAAAAGCGGTTAGGGACAGTGGTATACCACTTACCAAACTAACCAAAAAGCTCAGTAAAAGCCGTAGATGGATTTACAATGCTTTTGAAAACCCCAATGTTTCAATCGATTACATCTTGGAAATCGGTAAGATTATCCACCATGACTTTTCGGATGACATTGCGGAACTTAAGCGTTATAGAACCTTTGCAGCTATTACGAATCTGGAGGAAACTGGTTCAATTACCGGTGATACTCAGTCTGTTGATTATTGGAAAAATAAGTATTTACGCCTATTGGAAAAATACAATGAAATTTTGGAAACAAAAGTTCCTAAATAATCACCGACTACACTACTACGCAAAAGGAAGCATTGCTTCCTTTTTTTGTTTCTAATAAAATTGGCTAAAAACAAGCTTTAGCCTATCTTTGTATTCCTTTCAATAGTATTGATATGATAAACATTACATTGCCCGATGGGTCAATTAGACAATTTGAAAATCCCGTGTCTTCCATGGATGTTGCCAAAAGTATATCCGAAGGCTTGGCAAGAAACGTTCTAGCAGCGAAAGTTAATGATGAGGTGATAGATGCAAATCGATTAATTACCTTAGATTCAACGCTTCAATTATTAACCTGGAACGATCAAGAAGGCAAGTCAACCATGTGGCATTCATCCGCCCATCTTATGGCTGAAGCACTTGAATTTTACTATCCTGGAATAAAATTGGCAATAGGTCCTCCTGTGGCAAATGGTTTTTACTATGACATTGATTTTGAAAATCATTCAATAAGTGAAAAAGATTTGGAGAAGATCGAACAAAAAATGAAGGAATTGGCGAAACAAAAACTTCAATTTATTCGACAAGAAGTCTCAAAAAAAGAAGCAATTGCCTATTTCGAAGAAAAAGGTGATCCTTACAAATTAGAATTATTATCTGAACTCGAAGACGGAACTATAACATTTTATACGCAAGGTAATTTCACTGATTTATGTCGTGGGCCACATCTTCCCGATACTGGATTTATTAAGGCGGTGAAGCTGACTGCAATTGCTGGAGCCTACTGGAGAGGAGATGAGAAAAACAAACAGTTAACTCGAATTTACGGTATTACCTTTCCAAAACAAGCTGAATTAGAGGAATATTTGATTAAAGTTGAGGAAGCAAAGCGTAGAGATCATCGAAAATTAGGAAAAGAACTTGAATTATTTACTTTTTCTCAAAAGGTTGGACAAGGATTGCCGATGTGGCTACCGAAAGGTGCAGCTCTACGTGAGCGTTTGGAGAATTTCTTGAAAAAAGCACAAAAAAGAGCAGGATATCAACAGGTGATAACACCACATATCGGAAATAAAGAATTATACGTTTGTTCAGGTCACTACGAAAAATATGGAGCAGATTCTTTTCAGCCTATCAAAACGCCAGATCCAAATGAGGAGTTCTATTTGAAACCGATGAATTGCCCGCATCACTGTGAAATTTTTAAGTCAAGACCAAGATCTTACAAGGATTTGCCAGCGAGGTTTGCTGAATTTGGTACGGTTTATCGCTATGAGCAATCAGGTGAACTTCACGGTTTAACTCGTGTTCGTGGATTTACGCAAGACGATGCGCATATTTTCTGTACGCAAGAGCAAGTAAAAGATGAATTTAAAAATGTGATTGATATCGTCTTGTATGTTCTTAAAACTCTAGATTTTCAGAATTTCAAAGCACAAATTTCACTTCGAGACAAAGAAAACCGCGCGAAATATATTGGCTCTGAAGAAAATTGGGTGAAAGCTGAACAAGCAATTATTGAAGCCGCAGCAGAGAAAAACTTGCCAACTGTTGTAGAATATGGAGAAGCAGCATTCTACGGTCCAAAATTGGATTTTATGGTTCAAGATGCTTTGGGTCGTGAATGGCAATTGGGTACAATTCAAGTAGATTACAACCTGCCTGAGCGTTTTGAATTAGAGTACGTGGGCGCTGATAATCAGAAACATAGACCTGTTATGATACATCGTGCTCCCTTCGGATCAATGGAACGTTTTGTGGCTGTTTTATTGGAACATTGTGCCGGAGATTTTCCACTTTGGCTTTCTTCTGAACAATTTGCAATTCTGCCAATATCAGAGAAATACAACGAATACGCTCAAAAACTTTCTGATTTGCTAAATATTTCCGATATTCGCGGATTCGTTGACGACCGAAATGAAAAAATTGGCAAAAAGATACGAGATGCAGAGATTGCAAAAGTACCTTTTATGTTGATTGTGGGTGAAAAAGAAGTTGAGTTGAATCAAGTTTCTGTGCGTCAAAGAGGTGAGGGTGATAAAGGTTCTATGTCGGCTGAAGATTTTGCACAATTGGTTCAGCAAGCGATAGAAAAAGAATTAGAGTAACAGTATAAATTTGAATGAGAAATAACAACAGAAAACCTTTTGTAAAAAGAGAAGAAGAGGCGCTTCACAAGATTAACGATAAGATAACTGCCTCTGAAATTCGTTTGGTTCAAGACGGTGAAGAGCCACAAATTTTGTCGATAAGACAAGCGTTGGCAATGGCTGAAGAACAAGAGCTTGATCTCGTTGAAATTGCTGCTAATTCTGTTCCACCAGTTTGTAGAATTATGGATTACAAGAAATTCTTGTACAACCAAAAAAGAAAGCAAAAGGAACTAAAGGCTAAACAAAGTAAGGTTGTTGTTAAAGAGATTCGTTTTGGTCCAAACACGGATGATCACGATTTCAATTTCAAGTTGGCACATGCACGCAAATTCCTTGAAGAAGGAAGTAAAGTTAAAGCCTATGTGTTTTTTAGAGGTAGAACGATTGTATTTAAAGACAGGGGTGAAATTCTTTTGCTAAAGTTTGCGCAAGAATTAGCAGATGTAGGTGCAGTTGAACAACTACCAAAATTAGAGGGTAAGAAAATGATTGTAATGATCAACCCGAAGAAAAAATAAGTAATAAAGAAGCTGATATAGAGTTAATCTAAAAATTGACGAAAAATGCCAAAAATGAAAACCAAATCCAGTGCGAAAAAACGCTTTACTATCACTGGTACTGGCAAAATCAAGCGTAAACATGCATTTAAGAGCCACATCTTAACAAAGAAGGCTACTAAACGTAAGAGAAACTTGACGCATGCCGGTTTAGTTCACGGAGCTGATATCTCCAATGTAAAATTGCAACTTTGCATGAAGTAAAGAGCAATTGGTTTAAATTGTTTAACCCGATAATGAGTAACTAAGATTCGCTATGGCGAGCACTTCTTATCAAAAAACTTAAAAATTATGCCTAGATCAGTTAATCATGTAGCATCAAGAGCTAAGAGAAAAAACTTGATGAAGCTTGCCAAAGGATACTTTGGTAGAAGAAAAAATGTCTGGACCGTTGCTAAAAATGCAATTGAGAAAGGACTTGGCTATGCGTACGTTGGCCGTAAACAAAAGAAACGCAATTTCCGTTCGTTATGGATTACTCGTATTAATGCGGGTGCTCGTCTACACGGAATGAGTTATTCTCAGTTTATGGGTGCTATACACAAAGCTGGAATTGAATTAAACCGCAAAGCGCTTGCAGATTTGGCCCTAAACCATCCTGAAGCGTTCAAAGCAGTGGTTGACGCAGTAAAATAGTCTTACATTAAACTCTATATCGCTACAAAGGCTGTCTCAAAAGGACAGCTTTTGTTTTTTGTATCAGTGCAATTCAAGTTTAAAATTTAGATTAAAGGATAAGGTTTTTCCCTGTTTATGTTCATTTCATTTTTCAAAGCAGTACATTTGTTCTTTATGAAAAATTGGTTTTTTCTTACGTTTTTTCTAGGCGCTTGTTTAACAGGTAATTATGTATTTTCACAATATAAAATTCAAGCTGAGGAATTAACGGAGTCCATTGAATTAGATGGAAAGTTGAATGAGGCTATTTGGAAAAAAGCACAAGCTGTAGGTGATTTTACCCAGATAAAACCACGTCCAGGGGTGGCTTCTGCAAAGAAAACCACTGTTCAAATTGCTTATGATGACCAAGCGATCTATTTTGGAGCTGTTTGTTACGATCATCCAGATTCTATTTCAAAAGTTTTGTCGCTCAGAGATGATTTTGCTCCAACATTAGATATTTTTTCCATCTTTTTAGATACCTATAATGATAACCAAAATGGATTTTATTTTGGAGTAACCAGTCGAGGCGTGCAAGTAGATGCTAAAATTGCGGCTAATGATTACAATGATCAATTAAACTTGGTTTGGAATTCAGTGATACACATTACTGATTCTGCTTGGGTTGTCGAAATTAGAATTCCCTACTCAGCTTTTCGTTTTCCTAAAAAAGAAGTGCAAAATTGGGGTGTAAATTTTTCTCGCCAAATATCTAGATTACGTGAAGAAAGTACGTGGGCGCCAGTAAATCCTGATTTAGAGAATTTTCTTTTAGAGAGTGGCGATATTACAAATTTAAAGGGAATTAAACCACCAGTGAGACTAGCTCTTATGCCTTATTTATCAGCATACCTAGATCGAATCCCACAAGACGGAGATGATCCACTTTGGACAAGATCCATGAATGGCGGAATGGACATTAAGTATGGATTGAACGAAGCATTTACATTAGATGTGACTTTAGTTCCAGATTTTGGACAGGTTGTTTTTGATCAGAAGGTATTGAATTTATCTCCTTTTGAAGTTCAGTTCAATGAAAACAGACAGTTTTTTACGGAAGGAACAGAATTGTTTAACAAAGCTGGTCTTTTTTATAGCCGTCGAATTGGAATTCAAGCTCCCTATTCTATTTCCAATGCGCAGGTTGGTCAAAATGAATATTTATTGGAAGAGCCATTGCCTTCTCAGTTGTATAATGCAAGTAAAATCTCTGGTCGTATGAAAAACGGGTTGGGAATTGGGTTTTTTAATGCAATTACTGCTGAACAAGAAGGCCTTGTTTTAGATACAATCACTGACTTAACAAGATCGGTGACAGTTTCACCATTGACTAATTACAATGTTTTTGTCCTTGATCAAAATTTAAAAAATAACAGTTCGATTACCTTCACAAACACGAATGTTTGGAGAGCGGGCGATTTTTACGATGCCAATGTTTCGGGGTTAAATTTTGTTCTCAATTCAAAAGACAATAATTATTATGTAAATGGAAGCGGAGCGTTATCAAGTAAAAAATATTCTAATTCATTAACCCTTGGTCATCGATTGAATTTTAATATTGGTAAGCAACGCGGCAAATGGGTATATGGATTAGGTGTTTTACAAGAGTCAAATACCTATGACCCAAATGATTTGGGTTTTTTATATAATAATAACAACCAAATTCTTGAAATTTCTGGAGGATATCGCGTTTTTAAACCCAAATGGGATTACCTGAATCGTATTATGATCGGAGCATCTGCGAGCGTTGCTGCATTGTACGCGCCTAAACACTACACAGGGACTTATTTAAATGGAAATATCACTCTTGTTTCAAAAAACTTTAATGCAGCTGGAATGCGTTACAATGGTTCTTTGACGGAGAGTTTTGATTTTTTTGAACCTCGTCAATGGGGAAGTTATTTTATTCGACCAACTTGGCATTATTCTTCAGCGTGGATTTCAACGAATTATCAAAAGAAATTTGCTGTTGATGCTGGAGTAGGATATGTTGTTGTAGGAAGACCAAATTGGTGGGAATGGGATTACCGTTTGAGTCCTAGATGGAGGATTTCTGATCACGTTTCAGTAATTTATTCGTGGGATCAAGAATTTCAGACGAACAGTCAAGGATTTGCTGTACAATTTGGGCAACCTACCCAATCAGTTTCAGGAATTTTATTTGGTCAGAGGGATCGAATTAATACAACTCAATCTATTTCTCTGGATTGCATTTTGACCAATCGAATGGGAATAACGTTTCGCTTGAGGCATTACCGTTCAGCGTTAAACTATACAGCATTTTACGAACTTTTAGAAAATGGAAGATTAAATACATTAGATACATATACAGGCACAGACATCGACGGAAATTCTGCCTATGACATCAATTACAATGCATTTACAATTGATATGCAATATCGTTGGGTGTTCCTTCCGGGAAGTGAATTGAATATTGTTTGGAAAAATTCGATTTTCACTGCGGATAATGCTGTTCAAGAATTGTATTGGATGAACCTGCGAAATACGTTGGATAATGGTCCCGTAAATAGTTTTTCGTTGAAATTGATTTACTGGTTGGATTATGCGGCAATTACTAAGAAACTTAAACAAAAAAAATCTTAATAGTCCCTATTCCGCTAGTGGATTTTATACTGCTTCGTCAAAGAATGCTAATGTTATTATAAAGAAAGCTTATATACAATTCTAATACATTTACATTTTATTGGCACTAATTTACATTGGGTAAGAATTTAATTAATATATTTAGATTCAATTAAATTATTTAACTATTATGTCTAAGATTATCTTGTTTTTAACGTTAAGCTCACTATTAACGTTTACAACCTTTTCCCAAATTGTCAATCATATTGGAGTTATTCAAGATGATGCATCAAAAACACCTGTTCCATTTGCTAAGGTAATTATCAAAGGACAGAACAAAGGAACTGTTTCAGATGAAAAAGGAAATTTCCAAATTTCATTGGACTATAGCAATAATACAGAAGGATTTTATTTGGTAATTCGTGCTGATGGATTCAATGAAAAAGAATTTAAGGTAACGAAAGAAATGACTTCCTTAAGTTTAGAAATAGGAACTACAAATTCAACCCAAACATTCAATGATGTCGTTGTTTCAAGCTCGCGTGTTTCAGAAAAAATCTTTGAAGCTCCTGTGAGCATTCAAAAACTTTCAGCTAAAGAAATTCTAGGAACCTCAAGTGGCAATTTTTATGAGGGGTTTAAAAATCTCAAAGGAGTGGATATCTCAACCTCAAGTGCTGGATTTCAGGCCATAAATATGCGTGGATTTAACACCACCGCTCCTGTTCGTGTAGTGCAATTTGTCGACGGAATGGATAATCAAGCGCCTGGATTGAACTTTCCTGTTGGGAATTTAGTCGGGGCAAATCCTTTGGATCTCCAGAGTGTTGAAGTTATAACAGGCCCAGCCTCAGCTCTTTACGGCGCAAATGCTTTCCAAGGAGTGGTAAATATGCTTTCCAAAGATCCATATAAGTACCAAGGTGTTTCGGGAGAAATCAAAACAGGGAGTAGAAATTTAATCGAAGGTAACTTTCGTTTTGCCCAAGCTTTTGGAAAAAAGGAAAAATTAGGAGTGAAATTTACAGCTTCATACATGCAAATGAAAGATTGGTTGGCCAAAGATACATCAGCTAACACCTATGGAGATATTAGTGCAGATGTTAATTTAAGCAATATTGTTTCCCAATTGCAGTATGACCAAAGCCTCTCACAAGAAGATCAAG
>Ga0169931_10012037_pt1 | contig 12072 bp, 10 predicted proteins | sample Kivu_15m_20L_FD_129675 | JGI IMG/M metagenome (GOLD analysis project Ga0169931, IMG submission 129675) | Freshwater microbial communities from Lake Kivu, Western Province, Rwanda to study Microbial Dark Matter (Phase II) - Kivu_15m_20L... | ecosystem: Environmental > Aquatic > Freshwater > Lake...
ACTTTGGACCGATTACTTCAAGCCCAACCACTTCGAGGCTTACCCACAACTCCATGCTCTCTTCAACGAGGCAACCAAGTTGGCTGGCGCTACCGGCACCAAGGGAACAAATGATGTTGCTGTAGCCGAGAAGCTAATCTCGAAGATTGATGAAATCGCAGAGATTTTCTGGGCAACGAAGAAGTAAAGCGGTCAACACATTTGTTACGCGCGACCCGGTAACTCTTAATCACCGGGTCGGGGGTTCGAGTTCCTCACAACCCACTCTATGATCAAGCCAGAATCCTAATGAATTCGTAAAGTTGTTTATCTAACTTAATTGTATTTTAAAGTGAACTTTTAAACTTTCGGAATTTGCTTGACTCACCGAGTTAGTGTTAGACATAATATCTACATGAAAGAGCTTAGAATTCCCACATACGGCTCATCACTTCATTACTCCGGTGAGTCTGGGGCGAAATACTTAGCCTGGCAAGATGCTCAAGGGGAAATAAATGGGAAAATTAATGCGAAAAAATTCAAAGAATTCAATTTTCGGGATAGCGTAGTACTCGACTTCGGTGCAGGTACCGGAAACCTGTTACAAAATATTGATGCAAAAAAGAAAATTGCAGTTGAGATTAATCAGGATGCTCACGAACTAATCATCAAACGCGGGATAGTCGCACAGTCACAACTTGAAGAGATTCCTTCAGGAACTATAGATTTTGTAATCTCCAATCACGCACTCGAACACGTACCCTTCCCAATCCAAGCTTTAAGGGAAATATATAGAACGCTCAAACCAGGTGGGTTACTCATATTGGTAGTACCAATTGATGATTGGAGAAATCAAAGAAGATATGATTCGAAAGACATCAATCATCACTTGAATACTTGGACACCTCTTCTACTAGGAAACTCGCTAAATGAAGCAGGGTTTTCTGTCGATAGAAACAGTATTGAAGTACTTACTCATGCTTGGTTTCCTGGATATAGAAAACTTCACCGACTCCCCGGTTTTGATATTGCATGCTATATTTACGCGATACTTCGGCGAAGACGTCAATTGATGGCAAAAATTAGAAAATAGATAACTTCCATTTAAGAGATCAAGATATTGGTGTAGTAAAATAGTGTTTGGTATCTATGGTTTTTGACTTTCTCCAAAAACTGTAGTTATTTAGATTGAAACCATATCAACAAGAAAATTCGGCTCGTTATACCGTGACCAGGAATACTCTGCTACAATTCTGACCAAGAACACACTTGTACCTTTAGCAGAGGTAATTAAATGGCATCGAAGTTTATGTCTCCTAAAAATTCCAGTTCTAGCTTTGTTATGTCGGGCCAATTAGGAAACCAGCTGTTTCAGCTCATGGCTGCTCAGTTGTACACCTTGAAAACTAATAGTAAAACAGTTCTAGAGTACAAAGATTACAAATATTCAAAAAATGAAGCGATCAGCATATTGTCTAACGTTGAGAAGTCAATGCCTATAGTTTTCCCACAAGAGCGCTTGGGGATCTTTCGGTACTTCGCGCTTAAGAGTTTTGTACTCACTCAAAAATCTGAAATATTTAGGAAATTTCGAAGTATTGTATTTGGAGATTACTTCGGGTCAGATATTGGCTTCACTTCAGCTTTCAGTTTTAACAAAAAGTACAGGGAGGTTCACGGATATTTTCAAACTTACTTGATCCCAAGGCAACTTGAGGAGCTAGGGCTATTCCCCAAATTTGAAATTTCAGATCCTACTAATTGGTACAGCAATCTAGTCTTGGAAGTTCAATCAAAATCGGTGCTGGTGATTCATATTAGGCGAGGTGACTACTACCAATTTAGAAATACAATTGGGATTCTGGCGGAAGAATATTATTATAGAGCTGCACAAATTGTGTATTCAAGGATACAGATAGATGAGACCTGGATCTTCACTAATGACACGGAAGAAGTGAAAAATTCTTTTAACCTGCGTAATTTTCAAAATCCCAAACTGGTGATTCCGCCAAGTTGCTCGCACCCAATGGAGTCACTTCTTCTCATGTCTCTTGGTCGGGCAATAGTCATAGCTAATTCTAGTTTTTCTTGGTGGTCTGCCTTTTTGTCTAGAGAAGCGAGTTTGATTTTAGCCCCTAGACAATGGTTCAAAGGAATTCAAGATCCAAAAGATTTGCTACCGCCAGAATGGATTACCTTGGAGAGCGACTGGATAATTTAAATCTCTTTTGTATGTGAGAAATACATTTGTGCAGTTTTCTTCCGTGGTAGAAATAAAAGTAACCTCGGATTTTTGAATCTTGGTATCCTCCCAAGAACCAATGAACCGTACTTAAAACAAGAATGGACCGAATCACACTAGTTCCAAATTTTGCTCTTTTACCCGCCAGCCTGTTTCCGATCAAGCTTTCCAAGTTTGACTGTTGAATAATTTTCAAGGGTGCTATTTCAAAATTTACTGAATCGGCATAGAACAATGGGAAATCAGCCTGGAAGCCTTCAAATCCATAATGTGTGTACCCATTTAGTACTAAATCTAGAGCAAGTTTATTGACTGCATATGCATGTGTCAGAGTGGGTGTACAAAAAGATCTTTTTGAGATTTTTTTGAATGGCGTTGGGATTACCAGTTTAGAGGAACCAGGATTAGGGAAAGTCCAGATTTTGGGTTTCAGTAAGTCCAATTCATTTAGCCAAGCCTTTAACTGACTCAAATCAAGAACTTCTGCGTCGTCTTCCATGATTAGCGTGATGTCTGTTGGGCTTCTTTGAGCTTGCTGCAATATTTCAAAATGTCCTAGGGCGCAAGCAATCTCAGAGTCTCGAAGGACCCGACCATAAATTCGCATCGAGCGACTGTCATTCCTGAGGCTATATTCTACGGGATTAACTCGTGCGTCAATTCCCCAAGTAATGTGGACATTGGAAAAGTTTGAATGCAAATCTCTCAATAACGCTTCGCCCCTGAAAGAGTTCTGCAATCCGAGAAGATAGATACTAACTGAGGGCAACAAGATTTGGTTGTGATCTCGAGGATGAACCAGAGTCAGTTCTTATCATTCGGCTATTCTATACCAGTGGTGACCAAGAACAAGTTGGAGTACATATTACCCCTGTCAAGTCGTGCCACAACTATGGTTACTGGTTTTCTGTTTAATTTACTAATTGCAAATTTGATTCTGCATCACTTAGGTGGGGAATTTTTTGCTACCTATGCAGCTATTACAGCTATCCCACTATTGTTATCCTTCCTAGATCTGAGTCTGGGTCAAGTTGTTTACAATGTTTTGACCGACAGAAGAAACTCAAATTGGGAAGAGAAAGCAAAATCAGACATTTCTAGAGTTTTCTTTACTCTTACCTTAATTAGTATTTTATTCTGTATTGTGACTATTGCAGTTGTTTTCCCACTTGATTTCAGTGAACAATGGAATTCACCTGGCGGTCGCAACTTTACTTCTGTGCTTGCTATAAATCTCATGTTCTATTTTCTCTGTTTACCACTCAATCTTGGATTCAGAATCTTAAACGCAATCAGTAAAGTGAATGCGACTATCTGGATCCAAGCCCTTCCTCCTCCTATAATACTCTTAGGGAGTTTTCTGCTCGTAAATACTGGTCGAAATTTAAACGTGTTCATTTTTATCCTCCCAGCATTCACTACTTTCATCGTCAGTCTGTTGGGATTCTTCAAAGCTTGTACTTGGAGATATCTTGAAGAAATTAATCTTAAAGGACTCGGAATGTGGTTAAAACAGGAAGCAATACCTGTGGCTTTTTGGTCTACTACATTAGCAACTTTGGTCATTTTTATGGTTCAATTTCCGCGATTTTACTTACTTAAATATGGTGACACTGAAAGTGCAGTAAGCTACAATTATTTTCTGCTGTTCCTTCTGCCAGCTCAATCTTTAATTGTCACTTACTGCTCCGTGTCCGGGCCTAAATTTCGAAGGAAAATTACATACACCGAGCAAATCAACCATTTGAGGGATGCACTGGTTACTGCGGTTTCACTAAGCGTTGTGATTGGTATTTTCTTGTTATTTACTACACTTTTAGATCTCAGCGCATTTGTCAAGTATCTCGATTTCAGTGAAGCAAAATACATCTGGATTTCTCTCGTCCTGTACAGTCTTTGGTTTGTTCCGATAAGTTTACTCACTGAGGCCAAATCAGCAAAGCAATTTACTTTTGATTTTTTACTTGCCATTTTTTTTGTAGTAGGAATGCTATTAATGTTTCATCAAACTAGTTTTCAAGAATTTATAGAACAAGTATATATTCCTGCGAATCTCCTGATTGCAATTCTAATATTGTTTTCTCAGTCTAGATTGCTTAAATCTGAACATTCTAAAGAGGCGATACATGGCCCCTGATTTGGAAGGAGCTAGAAAATCATGTTTGAGCGCTAATCATGTTTTCTGTTTTTTCCTGTTTGCCAGTGCTTTTTTTAGGACTTATAGATTGACCAGCTATTTTACATATCAGGATATTTTGATCTTATTTGGGTTTATATTTGTATGTTTCTTAAATTTAGACTTTGTGCGATCAAAAGTAGGAGTTTTTCTAATAGTAATACTCTTTACATCTACTCTTGCCATAGCAACTTCTTCTAATTCTGTTGACCTATTCCATAATTACATTAATATTTTAAAAGTAGTTCATTGCTATGTTTTATTCCCTCTTCTTTGCCTAAGGATTCTGCAAACACAATCTTCTATCAAATTTGCTATCCTAGGATTTCTTAGCGGAGCAGTTGTTTCAGGTGTAATCACAGTTCAGCCAGATCAGATATTATCTAGCGGGCCAGCACTTAGATTTAGCGGAACTCTTGGACACCCAGTTTTTTCAGGGGTCATGTTTGCTTTTGCTATCATCTTGGCTTCAAGTTCGTTCTTAACTGAAATCCAAGGGTGGAAATTCATTCGCCTTGCCTTGGTAGTTTTTTTCTCAATTGTTGTGATAGGGACACAATCGGGAACGGCGCTACTTATACTTGGGATGGCATTCCTGTGCTGGGTAATCTTTGTCGTGTTGTCAGATTCAAAAATTTCTAAAAAGATACTTTTTGTCACCTCATCGACTTTAGCTCTAATTCTCCTGAGTAACTACCTACAGGGTCTCCTAACATTCCAAAGAATTATTTTCAATCTCACATCTAACAGAACTTCGTCCTTCATACCCATAAGCGCCGAGTCATCCTTAGCAATTCGTTGGCACGGTATCGCGCACGCGTGGGACAAAATCAAAATGGCGCCAATCCTAGGTAATGGTCTAGATCTGCCTGGACAATTTAATTTGTCTGGGATGCAGCCTCACTCGATATTTCTACTCGCGTGGCAAACAGGTGGAGTATTGTTACTTCTTGGTTCAATTTTTCTTTTGATGGACGGTATCAATCGAATGGCAAAAAGTGTTACTAATGGTATGATGGTGCCTCTTACTTTATTGATGGGAACCTGGTTAGCGATGTTTACTAATCCGTTTTTTTATGATGTGAGTTTCATTTCAGCGTATTATTTAGGAATTTTTATTTTTCGATTTCGTATTCAAATGCAAAATTCAGCTTAATGTAGTTTTCTTGACCAGGGCCCTTTTCTGATTCTAGTTTTTGGCAATTTCCTTAAGTGTATCGATAAGAATTTTTGAAAAAGCGGAAGTGTCATATTTCCAAATTTCAGGATTATCGATTTTCCCATCATAATCCATAGAACTCTTTTTCAACTGCTTCACAAGTGAATCGACACTGCCATCTGTGATGTAGACGCCCTTCATATTCCGAACAAAACCAGCACTGCCGCATTTGTCTGAGACCACTACATGAAGTCCATTCGCTAAAGCTTCATTCACAACTAAACCCCATACCTCTCGGAAACTAGGGAGCACTAAAGTGTCAAATTTTGGATAATAATTATTCATCTCTGAGGGTTCTATTTGACCAACCAAAGCCACGTGGCTATTTAGGTCCAATTCATCCACTAGTTCCATAAGGATTGACTTGTTTTCGCCCTCTCCAACTATCGTCAAAGTGTCTCCTGCATCGCGCATTACTGCGAATGCCCGAATTAATCCTTCCACGTTCTTGCGAGGTATCAGTTGGCCCACAAAGAGATACCTATGAAAGTTAGTTTCTTTCTCTGATGCCAACATAATAGAAGAAATCTTTGGAACCGGATTGAATAACTCTAAGATTCTTGTACGAGATACCCCCATGATCACTAGAGCCTCGGTGCTCTTTGGACCAAAACTAATTACCAAATCACCGCTTTTGAAAAAGGAGGAACGAATCAAGTGAACGATTTGGTTCTTATACCGCTGGCTTTCAAGTGTCGACTCATACACAAGAATCAACTTTTTTCTCATAACACTTGCTACTAGTGCCGTCCATAGATACTGCGGAGCTTCCCAGCTCCCTATAACTACGATTTGAGAGGCAAAAAGTTCTTTCCTCCTAATTCTAAGTCCAGGTATAAACTCAAAATCGGATATTTTCCTATAACTAAGGTTTAAATGGGAAAAACTGAAATTTACATTATTGGGAACAATCCAATTTCGCCAATTTGTTCCCGAGAGTAGAAAATCAACGTGCAAAAAATACGTAGCACCAATTTCACTAAAAATCGGTATTCGATAAGGTGCTGGTAAATTTGTTAACCAATATACTCTCGATTGGATTTTCATTTCAAGTGACCGCCCATCAATTCAAGATATATCCTGTCTATTTGACCATAGAGTTTTACAATTCCAAAATTTTCTCTGCAAAATTCCATAATCCTGACGCGATTACTTGAGTCAATTGGCTCGGCCAAGATTGATTTAAGTGAAGAGTAAAAACTTTCTGGGGTCAAATCTAATGGCACAAACCTAGAGTCGATTTTCTTAACAATTTCTGCTTGTCCACAAACATTAGAGATAACAACACGTGTCCCGACACTGAGCGCTTCAAGAACTACCATCGGATAAGGGTCATAATTACTGGGTAGAACGAGAATATCTACTTTTGCGAGAGTTTCTTGAACAAGATGTGGCTGGAGTGGCCCGAGGTAATTTAAGAAGCCGGATAAGCCATTTGATTCAATAAATTCAATGATTTTTGGCAATTCACCGCCATCAGGTCCATAAACTTCAAAAAGGACTTGTAAGTCCTCAGCGTAGCAACGTTTAACAATATCAAGGAATAGATCTATGCCTTTCGTTCGAAAAAGTCGTCCACAAAAAACTATCCTGGGAATTTGCTCTCTATTTGCATTGAAGTCAACTGTTGGAATGCTAATTCCATTCGGCTGGATGACAATGTTTTTTCTAACACCTAGCTCTGATAATTTTTTCACTTCCTCCAGGCTGAGAGCCAATTTTTTGTCAGCTAATGTCATGATTGGGAGCACAATCAGAAAGTCAAGGATCCGGGTAAATCCCCTCGAATCTGGCACCACCATTCCATGAGTTTGTAGAACTATTGGCCTATTCAATGTGAAACTTATAATTGAGGCAAGTATCGAGATTGTATCTCTGCCGAAATGTATATGCACCAAATCGGTCCTTTTAATCTGAGTAATCAAGTTTGAAATGAATTTAGCAGATATCAATGAACTTATTTTGTACCTTTTTGAAAGGGGTGCTACTGCTATCGCAAGTTCAGGAAATTTACCAGTACTGGCAGGCACGACTTTGGAATCTATTCCAAATAGAAGTACAGCGGAACCGCCTCTTCTAGTATGCTCTCCGCAAAGTTCTCGAGCCACTCTTAATGGGCCACCGTATTCTCCATTAGGTCCACCTAGTGTGACAACATGGAGAACTTTGATTCCAAACATTTTGCCTCCTAGTCGAATTTGACTTGTATATTGTATGGTCTACAGAGTTCTATAGATATAGTTTACGTTAAGTGGAAATGAGGTATTCAAATTCTAAGAGAAATCTTCAGAGCAAATTCTTTAGCGCGTAGAGTAAAATTGAAGATGCAATTCATGCGGGAGTACAATCGGTCAACGATATCCGGAGTGCTCAGGCACATCGGCTTGCTTGATATTTCTACCGTTCTGGATGTGGGAGCAAATGTCGGGCAGTTCGGGATAGATTTACGAATCAGCGGATACAAGGGTCGGATTATCTCCTTTGAGCCAGTAGCCGAATACTTTGAAGGTTTGAAAAAGATTTCAAATAAGTTCGGCAACTGGGAAGCGATTCAAATTGGAATTGGATCCCAGGAAGGAAACATGAATATTGCAGTTGCGGGTAATTCTGGCTTGAGTTCATCCTTTCTGAGAATAAATGAGCTGCACCTTCAAGAATTTCCCCGGAGCTCTACTAAAAGAACTGAATTTGCAAAGATTCAGACTTTGGACCACGAAATTGCTGCACTGGGGATAGATCCAACCAAGATATTTCTTAAGGTTGACACTCAGGGATTTGAACGAGACGTGATGTTAGGTGCAAAAGAATCGTTACCCTTAATTCCCCTGTGCCTATGGGAAGCATCCCTAACACCACTTTACGATGGAGAGGCATCACTACTACAACTTATGCACGAACTATCAATCTTTGGACATGAAGTAGTGGATATTTTTCGAGGCACGGTTTCAAATAGTGGAAAATTACTGCAAGTTGATATACTTTCACGCAACATTACAACTTAGTGTAATTTCGCTATGAAATTAGTTGTCGTTGCAACCAACTACTGGCCGGAACCAACAGGTATCGCTGTCTACACAACTGACCTAGCGGAGATTTTAAAAGCTCATGGCCATCTAGTTTCTGTTTTAACTAGTTTGCCTCACTACCCCTGGTGGAAAGTTCCTGTGGAGTTTTCACATCTTGGTGAGGGCGTTACTTCACATAATGGTATTGAGGTTATTCGCGCCAAACATTTCATACCGCAAAAGATGAATGCTTTGCTTCGGATCAGGTTTGAAATTTCTCTATGGCGGAATTTAAGGCGGGTATCAAAGAACTTTATCGGAAAAGAGATTGATGTGGTAATCGCTTGTATGCCTACGGTGGCGGCAGGAATTGTAGGAAAGAGAATATCTAAGAGGCTGGGTATACCATTTGGTTTGATTGTGCAAGATTTATCTGGTGCTGGTGCCAAGCAATCAGGGTTGCGCGGTGGCGCTCTGATATCAAAGATTGCTCATGCAGTGGAAGGTAAAGCTTTGCATGCAGCAGATAGCTTGGTTGTGGTCTCACCTGCCATGAAAGATGTGGTTATTGGTTTAAGTGTTGAATCAAGACGAATTAGTCAAATACTTAATTATTCAGCTAGGACAATAGCGAATGAAGATAAAACTAGTGCACGGCGTAAGTTTGGCTGGGCATCCGATGATTTTGTTGTCATCCACACGGGCAACATGGGTGCTAAGCAGGATCTTGAGAATGTGGTGCGAGCAGCAGATACTTTTATTGGTGAATCTAAAATTAAGATTTATCTTGTGGGTCATGGAAACCAAGAAAACAATCTGAAGGCGCTTTGTTTAGGCAAAAGCAATATTGCTGTTATGCCTGCAGTCTCTGATGAAGATTACTCAGCGCTACTCTCAGCTGCTGATCTGTTATTAGTTAATGAAAGAAGTACTCAGATGGAGATGAGTCTTCCAAGTAAATTGACTTCATATCTTTACAGCGAGCACCCAGTACTTGCCGCCGTGCCAAGGGGTGGTGCAACATGGAAGTTTTTAGAAGGTGTGGCTGAATTAGTCGATGCAGGAGATCCAAAAAAACTAGCGACAAAAATTGAAGATCTAAGTAAAAATCAGAGCAGGCTTGATCAATTGGCAAAGTTAGGTAGTGAATTTGCCGTAAAACACCTTGATCCAGAAATTGGAAGGGCAAAATATCTAAACTGGGTTCAGGCGCTTCTACACTCAAGATAAAGCCCATGAGCCCTACCCACTATCAAGGCTTCTCTGATAACCCCTAGGAATCTAAATATTGGCTAACACCTAACTTGATTTTGCAGTCTATGGACCAAACTTAGCGATAACATTTACTCACTAGAGGAGTATATGCCAATTTTGTGGGATAATTTATCTAAACAATTGAAAGAGAACAATAAGCTTTCTGTTGTAGCGGTATTAATTCTTTCAGATTTTATTTGTGTCAGTCTTTCAGCAATTACCGCGTTCCAATTTAGATTTCCTCAAAATAGCCTGGATGCAGATTCCAAGCCCGCAATCGCACAATTTGATTACAGAGATATTTTACTCCTTATTATCATCAGCTGGTTATTCTTATTTCTACTCACAGGTATATACAGATTTAAGCATGCCAATTTATTTATATTAAATCTTCAATTAATTATTAAAAGATCTGTGTACTTTTTTTTCTTTCTAGGATTTATCTCATTTATCCTTAAGGCATCTTTTTCACGCATTGTCTTCGGCGTAATGCTGGTCTCTGGATTACTCTACTTAATTTCAGGACGTCTAATAACTTACTTTCTAGTTCTAAAACCTTTGATATTAAAAAAGAAAGTAATTTCAAAAATGATGATTGTTGGAGGATTGGCTAAAGATTTAAAAGACCATAGCGAGTGGATTATTGAAAATAGAAGTTTAGGCTATTCCGTTGTATCAAGGGTTATTTGTAATCAAATTTCAAGTGAGTGGATTGAGGAGTTTGACCGTATTTTAAGGTATGAGAAAATTGATGAAGTCTTACTGCTTCCAGGCATGGAATCTGATAAGAATTTTTCAAAATTTATTCATTACTGCGAAGATCTTGAAATAAATATCAACTGGATTCCATTGGACTCAGGAAACCTTGGTTATTGGTTAATCCCAACCCCTCAAGAGGGCATTCCTTTTTTAACCTTTGAAAAATCAGCGATCTCAATACCTTGGCGCATAATTAAGCGTACATTTGATTTACTCTTCGCTACATTAGCTTTGATAATCTTCAGTCCGCTTTTTCTTTTGATCACACTTTTGGTTTTAATCTCAAGTGGCTATCCAGTTTTATACTCTCAAACTCGGGTCGGGCTGAATGGTAAAACCTTTAAATTCTATAAGTTTCGTTCAATGATTAAGGATGCTGATCAAAAGTTATTAGATGTAGAAAATATTCATAAACGAGATCATGTGATTTTTAAAAATAAAGAAGATCCACGTATCACTCCAGTTGGAAAAATTCTTCGCAAGTACTCACTCGATGAACTACCTCAATTCTTCAATGTGATAAATGGTTCTATGTCTGTGGTTGGTCCTCGCCCTGCGTTGACTAGGGAGGTGAGTCTTTATGACTCAACCTATGAGAGAAGGCTAAATGCAAAACCTGGTATTACTGGACCCTGGCAAATATCTGGCCGATCTGATTTAGATTTACAAACTAGCATCTCATTAGATTTAAATTACTTAACTAATTGGAGTTTTACCCGAGATTTGTGGATCATTATTGCAACTATCGGAGCGGTATTTAAAGGACGCGGTGCTTACTAGCAGTTATCCTTCATTTTGATTATTTCTGGGCGCACTAGAGATTGGGAAATGAAAGTTAAGCTACCTGTACCGCCTTTAAACTGGGCAACGATCACTTCACTTGCATCGGGAGCGAGATCAATATCCTCGATGAAGATTGGACGGCCACGTTCGAAACCATTGCGAGCGTTGCCAACCGAGCCTGATCCGAGGGATCCTCCAATAAGTTCTGATTTGTAGGGTCCGTAAATAAAGACTTTGAATCGGTGTTGTCCTGTGACTAGTTCTTTTGGTTTTCCTTTATCCGCTCTAGTTAACACATATGGAGGCAGGTCTTGGGCGTTTACCACTCGGTTCATAAGGTAGACCGTCACTTGGGTTGTTGGGTTTGGCGAGCAGGTAAGAGTTTCTAAATCTACCTCTCGGTCTAGATAGTAATCAAGCTTGCTGGCATCAGTATTTTGAATGACCACTCGATACTCGTTATTGACCTCCTCTTTCAAGGAGCCGGCTAACCTTGTTCGTTCGTTCTCTATTTGTGCCTCCTTGTTGGTTACAAAGAGTAAAAATCGATTATCTTCTATTGATTTAGAGAGCGCTTCTGGCATTTTTCTAAAGGTAAATTTACCTGCTAAGAGTTGGTCGAAAGTTGACTTCATTATCGTTACGAGAAATTCCT
>Ga0169931_10012038_pt1 | contig 12070 bp, 9 predicted proteins | sample Kivu_15m_20L_FD_129675 | JGI IMG/M metagenome (GOLD analysis project Ga0169931, IMG submission 129675) | Freshwater microbial communities from Lake Kivu, Western Province, Rwanda to study Microbial Dark Matter (Phase II) - Kivu_15m_20L... | ecosystem: Environmental > Aquatic > Freshwater > Lake ...
GGGCTGTGACGACAGGTCGCGTCGCGCGCGTCCCATCCGGGAAGTGTAGGGGTTGAGACAGGCCCGTGCCGATCTAGACTCCGGGTCCTCCTGCCGCGCGTCCCCTCGCCCGCGGCGTACCCCCAAGACGCCCCGATCCATGAGCGAAGTCCACGAAGTCATCATCATCGGCTCCGGTCCCGCCGGTTACACCGCGGCCCTCTACACGGCGCGCGCGAACCTGCGCCCGGTGCTGTTCCAGGGGATGCAGCCGGGGGGGCAGCTCACGATCACGACGGACGTCGAGAACTTCCCCGGGTACCCCGACGGCGTGATGGGCCCGCAGATGATGGAGGACTTCCGCAAACAAGCCGAGCGCTTCGGCACCGACATCCGCTTCGAGATGATCACCGAAGTGGACCTGTCGCAGCGGCCCTTCAAGCTCAAGACCGACTTCGGCGAACACCAGGCCGAGTCGCTCATCATCGCGACGGGGGCCTCGGCGCGGCTCCTCGGGCTCGAGGCGGAGTCGCGCCTGATGGGCCACGGCGTCTCGGCCTGCGCGACCTGTGACGGCGCCTTCTTCCCCGGCAAACACGTCGTGATCGTCGGCGGCGGCGACACGGCGATGGAGGAGGCCCAGTACCTCACGCGCTTTGCGTCGAAGGTCACCGTCGTGCACCGCCGCGACGAGTTCCGCGCGTCCAGCATCATGCTCGACCGCGCGCGCTCGAACCCGAAGATCGCGTGGAACCTCTTCAAAGCCGTCAAGGACGTGCTCGCGGGCCCCGACGGCAAAGTGCGCGCCGTGGTCCTCGAGGACACGCGCACGGGCGCGCTCGAGGAGTTCGCCTGCGACGGCCTCTTCGTCGCGATCGGCCACACCCCGAACACCGAGCTCTTCAAGGGCAAGCTCGACCTCGACGAGAACGGCTACATCAAGGTGCACAAGGGCACCTACACGTCCGTCGACGGCGTCTTCGCCTGCGGCGACGTGATGGACCACGTCTACCGTCAAGCGATCACCGCGGCGGGGACGGGCTGCATGGCGGCGATCGACGCGGAGCGCTGGCTCGAGGCCCAGTCCGCCAAGGCCGCGGCGAAACCCGCGGGCGCCCGCGCCTGAGCCCCAGAGCCCCAGAGCCCCAGAATCCCAGAACTCCGGAGTCCAGAGCGAGCCATGGCAGCGCGCTTCCAAGGCCAGCACATCCTGGTCACCGGTGCCGGCACCGGCATCGGTCGGGCGATCGCGCTGCGGCTCGCGGCCGAGGGCGCGACGCTGTCGCTCCTCGCCCGGGACGCCGCGCGCCTCGACGCGACGGTCGCGGACGCCGTGCGGGCGGGCGCCCACCCGGGCCACTTCAGCCGCTCGTGCGACGTGCGCGACCGCGCCGCCGTCGACGCCGCCGCCGCGGCCGCGGTGGCGCGCCACGGCCCCTTGTACGCGGCGGTCGCCAACGCGGGCGTGGGCGGTCCGAACGCCGCGGGGCCGGGCGACCGCTTCGAGGAGCTCGTCGCCACGAACCTGACGGGCACGTACAACGTCTTCCGCGCCGCCGAGCGCCACCTCGCTCCGCGGCCCGAAGCCGGCTCTGGCGCGGGCTCCAGCGCGGGCTCAGGCGCAGTCTTCGGCGCGCGCCACCTCGTCGCGATCGCGTCGATCCTCGCCCGCATCGGTGTGGCGGGATACTCCGGCTACTGCGCGTCGAAGGCCGGCATCACGGGCCTCGTGCGGGCCCTCGCGATGGAGCTCGCGCCGGCCGAGGTGCAGGTCAACGCCATCTGCCCCGGCTGGGTCGACACCGCGATGGCCCGCGAGGGGGTCGCGGGTTTCGCCGCCGCGCTCGGGGTGCCCTACGAAGACGCCTACCGGCGCGCGATGCAGGACGTGCCGCTCGGGCGCATGAGCGCCCCCGAGGACATCGCTGGGGTCGTCGCGTGGCTCCTCTCGCCCGATGCGCGCGGGGTCACGGGCCAAGCGCTCGACGTCAACGGCGGCGCATTCATGCTCTGAGCCGCGCGGGCCGCGGTTCCCGATGGAAACCGCACCCCGCGCCCGGCTACCCTCGGGCCCATGAGGGGAGTCACGGCATGAGGGTCGCCCTGGTCGCCGACGGCATCGCGCCCCACCTGCGTGGCGGCATCGCGGACCACACTGCCGCGCTCGCGCGCGCGCTCGCGCGGGCTGGCATGGAGGTCGAGGTCTTCGTCCCGCGCGCGCTCGCGGGGCACAACCCGCTGGCCCAGCGCCGCGAGGAGCGCTTCCCAGGGGACGACGGCTACGCCGTGACCTGGGTCAACGCGAGCCCCGCGGAGCTCGCGGCCCCTGACGGCGAGCGCCGCGTCGCCGAGACGTTCGGCTCGTTCCTCGACCGCGAGCGGCCGCAGATCGTGCACTTCGAGCACCTCGCCGGCTTCGGGCCGGACGGTGTGCACGAGGCGCGGCGGCGGGGCCTGCCGACCGTCTACGTCGCCCACGACTGGTGGGCCGTGCACGACAACCGGCGGCTCGTGCTGCCCGACCTCACGACCTTCGAGCCGGGCGACCTCGAGGCCGAGGCCCGCGGGCGGCTCGCCCTGCGCTGGCTCGAAGGGCCCCAGGGACCGCCGCGCGGGCGGGCGCTGGCGCGGGTCGGCGCGGCCCTGCGCAGCGAGCTCGACGACGCGACCTGGGCGCGCCTGCACTCCTTCCTGCACCCCTCGCGCAGCCACGCCCGCGGCGGCCGCGTCGAATCGCGCGCGCTCGAGGCGGTGCTCGACGAGGTGCGCGCGCGCAACGCCGCGAAGCGCGCCGCGCTCTCGCTCGTCGACGCGCGCTTCGCGTCGTCGCGCGCACTCGCCCGGCGCCTCTCGGCGCTCGTGGGGCGGGCGTTCACCTTCCGCGCGCCCGGGGCCCCGCGCGAGGAGCTGCTCGCGGCGCCCCGCGCCCCGCGCGCCGAGGGCGCGCCCCTGCGCGTCGGGTTCGTCGGCGCCGTCGAGAAGGTCGGCGGACTGCACGTGTTGCTCGCGGCGTGCGCAGGGCTGGAGGACGTGCTGGAGCTGCACATCCACGGCAGCGGCGACGACCGCGCGTACGCGGCCGCGTGCCGCGAGCGCGCGGGCCAGCTCGGCGCCGTGTGGCACGGCGAGGTGCGCGACGGTGAGCTGCCCGCGGTGCTGGCGGGCCTCGATGTGCTCGTCGCGCCGACGCTCTGGAGCGAGAGCTCGCCGATCGCGCTGCGCGCGGCGTTCGCCCTCGGACTGACCGTGGTCGCCAGCGACGGCGACGGCCAGCGCGAGTGCGTCGAGCCGCCCGTCGCCGACGACGTGCGCGGCGGCGAGGGGCTCGTCGGACCGAAGCTCGGCTTGCTCGTGCGCCGCGGCGACGTCGAGTCGCTGCGCCAAGGGCTGGTGCGGGTCGCGGAGGACCACGCGCTGCGCGCCGAGTACGCGCTCGCGGCGCAGCGCCTCGACGGGCCTTTGACGAAGCGCCTCGGCCAAGAGGCCGGGGAGTGGGTCGCGACCTACGCACAGCTCGCGGGCGCCGTCCAGCGCCGCCGCGTCGCGCCGGACGTGCCCGCGCACCTCGCGCCGTTCGCCCGGCGCATGGCGGCGCTCGAGGCGCTGCCGACGCGCGAGCTGTTCCGCGAGGTGACCGACGGGCTCGTCCGGCTCGGCGCGTCCGTGGGCCTCGACCTGTCGGCGACGGAGCTCATGACGCTCGCTGTCGGGCGCGGCTCCGAGGTCCGCGACGAGCGCGCCGCCGACGCCCGCGCCATCGAGTGGCTGCGCACGAGCCTGCGCGAGCTCGGCGAGGCGCGCAGCGCGCTCGAAGCCGGCACGCGGTGGCGCGACGAGCGCTTGCGCGCGCTCGGCAGCGAGCTCGCGGCCTTCGAGCGCGCCGTGCAGGAGCGCGAGCGCGAGCTCGCCGGGCTACGGGCCGAGCGCGCTGAGCTCGGCGCGGCGCGCGGCGCCCTCGAGGGCGAGCGCGAGCGCTTGCAGGCCGCCGTCAGCGAACGCGAGCGACAGCAGCGCGAGCTCGAAGCGCGCCTCGCCGACGCGCGCGCCGCGCTGCAGTCCCTCGTCGAGGAGCGCAATTGGCTGCGCGACACGCTCGACCGCGGCACCGAGGAGCTGCGCCAGCTCCGCGAGCACGTGGCGGCGGACGTCGAGGGCGCGCTCACCGACCGCGAAGCGCTCGAGCTGCACTTCGAGCGGCTGCGCTCCGAGCACGAGGCGCTGCGCCGGCACGAGGAGTGGCTGCGGAGCGAGCTCGGCTCGCTCGTCGGCGACCTCGTCGGTGCGCCGCTATCCGAAGGGTCGGAGCTCGAGCGCAACGTCGCCGAGGGACGCACGCGGCTCGACCGCCTCGTCGCGGAGCTCACGTGGCGGCGGCGCGAGATGGAAGCGGCGCGCGACGCAGCCGCGGGCCTCTTCGCGCGCTTCGCTGGGGGCGAGCTCGCCCTGCGCGCGCGCACTTGGGCGGCGCCCCCGAGCGCGGCCTTCGACGAGGTCGACCTCGACTTCGACCTCCCCGCGGCACCCGCGGGCGCAAAGTCCGTCGAGGTCGTGATGCAGCCCGCACCCCGCGGGGCCGTGCCCACGCCGCCTGACACCGCTGCGCGCGCCGCGCGCGCCGAGGAGCGCCCATGACCCGCCCTGTCTCCATCGTCATTCCGACCCTCGGCGACGTGCCGCTCCTCGAGCGCGCGCTCACCGCCCTGCGCGAGGAGGTCCGCGCCCGCAACGTCGAGGACCAGATCCTCGTCGTCGACGACTCGGGCTACGGCGCGCTGCGCGGCGCGCTGGACCTCGCCTGGCCCGAGGTCCGCGTGCTCACCCGCAAGCAGAGCGGCGGCTTCGCGGCGGCGGCGTTCGAAGGGGCGCAGGCGGCCGACTACCGCCTCCTCTTCCTCATGCAGCCCGATGTGGTCGTGCGGCCTGGGGCGCTCACGGCGCTCGTCGAAGCGCTGCAGGACGAGCGGGTCCACGCCGTGACCCCGCGGGTCCTGGTCGACGGGCGCGAGGACCGCGCGGCCGCGCTGCGGGTGACCGTCGAGGACGGGCGCCTGGCGCTGCTCGAGGACGCCGATGCGGAGGCCGCGCGCGAGTCGGGCGAGCCCCAGCCGGTCGCATACGGCGCGTCCGCTGCGCTCCTCCTGCGGCGCGAGGAGTTCGTGGCGCGCGGCGGCTTCGACCAGCTCTTCGCGCCGCTCTGGTTCGAAGACGTCGACCTCGGCCTCAGCGCGTGGCGCCAGGGCCAGGAGGTCCTGCTCGTCCCCTCAGCGGTGGTCGAGCACCACGTCGGCGGCACTCTCCGGCCCCGCGTACCCGAGGCCCTGGTGCGCGCCGCCCGCGAGCGGAACCGGCTGCTCGTGCACTGGAAGCACCTGTCGACCCGCCGCGAGGCCCACGACCACATGGTCGCGCTCTGGCGCGATGCGCTCGACGCCGGCCTCTGCGGTCGGCGCGAGGAGCTCGTGCACATGGCGCTCGCGCTCGGAGAGCTCGAGGCGGTGCACGCGTCGCGCGCCGAGCTGGCGGGCGCCGGCGCCTCACTCGCCGACGTGCTCGCGTGGACCGCCCCGGGCGCGACGCGGCGCTCCTGAGGCGCACCGGCGACGGGGTAACGGGGCGACGCCGCCCCGCCGCCCCGCCGCAGAGTCTCAGCCCCCGATCGTCATCAGGAACTCGCCGTTGACGCGGGTCTTGCTCATCTTCGCGATGAGCATCTCCATCGCCTCGACCGGGTCGAGCTCATTGAGGACCTTGCGCAGCACCCAGACGCGCTCGATCTCTTCGCGGGTGAACAGCAGCTCCTCCTTGCGCGTGCCCGAGCGGTTGATGTCGATCGCCGGGAAGATGCGGCGGTCCGACAAGCGCCGATCGAGCACGATCTCCATGTTGCCGGTGCCCTTGAACTCCTCGAAGATGACCTCGTCCATCTTCGAGCCGGTCTCGATGAGCGCGGTGCCGAGGATCGTCAGCGAGCCGCCGTTCTCGATGTTGCGCGCGGCGCCGAAGAAGCGCTTCGGGAACTGCAGCGCGGTCGCTTCGAGGCCGCCCGAGAGCAGCTTGCCGTTGCTGGGCGCTTCGACGTTGCAGGCCCGCGCGAGGCGCGTGATCGAGTCGAGCAGGATGATGACGTCCTCGCCGGCTTCGACGAGGCGCTTCGCCCGTTCGATCACCATCGTCGCGACCTGGATGTGCCGCGCCGCCGGCTCATCGAACGTCGAGCTGACGACCTCGACACGCTCGCCGGTGATCGAGCGCTGGAAGTCGGTGACCTCCTCGGGCCGCTCGTCGACGAGCAGGATGATGAGGTGCGCCTTCGGGCACGAGCGCACGATCGACTTCGCCAGCATGTGCAGCAGCACGGTCTTGCCGGTGCGCGGCGGCGCGACGATCAGGCCGCGCTGGCCGAGGCCGATCGGCGTGATCAGGTCGGCGATGCGCATCTCGAGCGGGTTCTCCTTCGTCCCCTCGAGCAGGATCCGTTCGTTCGGATAGATCGGCACGAGCTCCTTGAACGGGGCCCGCCCCTGGGCCTCCTCCGGGTCGTGTTCGTCGATCCGGTCGACGTCGTGCAGGCACAGGTACGCCTCGCCTTCACGGGCGGCCCGCAGCCGGCCGCGCACCGTCATGCCCTCGGCGAGGCCGTACCGGGTCACGACCGACGGCGGCACGTAGACGTCGTCCTCGGCCGCGGTGTAGTCGTTCGCGCGCGAGCGCAGCCAGCACATCTGCGCCGTCTGGAACTGGACGACCCCTTCGACGTTGACGACCTCGTGGCGCTCCAGCCAGAAGGTCGCGATCTTCCAGATCGCGTCGCGGCGGTTGCGGGCCGCGAAGTCCTCGAGGCCCTCCTCTTCGGCGAAGTCGTGCACCTCCGAGAGGTTCATCGCCTGGACCGCCGAGAGGTCGTGCTCCGGGTGCTTCTTCTTGCGCGACTTCGGCAGCGCGGCGACCAGCTCGTCGTACTCCTCCTCGGTCAGGTCCTTCGGGAGCTGATCGAAGTGGATGAAGACCCCCGTGCCCTTCTGCACGGACTGGCGCTGCTTGAACTCCTGCTTCTTGTGCTTGAAGCCGTGCTGCTTCTTGAACTTGTTGAACTTGTGGGGGGCTTGGGCGTCGCTCATGGTGCTGGGGCGCCGCGGCGCGCCGGGGTGCGACGCGGGCGCTGAGGAGGCGCAGAGGAGGCGCAGAGGGGGGCAGCGTGCGATCGGGTGCCTCACGCGAGCCCGAGCTCGGCGAGGGCGGCCGCGACAGCGGCTGCGAGGTCTTCAGGGGTTCCGTCGTTCGGGACGACCACGTCGGCGCGGCGCCGTTTCTGGTCGAGGGGGAGCTGGGCGGCTTCCCGGCGCAGGACCTCCCCCGGCTGCCAGCCGCGGGAGCGCGCCGCGCGCCGCTCGCGCTCGGCGTCCGCCACCTCGATGAAGACGAGGTGGTCGCACGCACGCGCGAGCCCGTGCTGGGCGTCGTGCTCGAGGAGCAGCGGCACGTCGAGCACGACCCGGGGTCGGCCCTCCACGCGCGCCGCCTCCAGCGCGGCGCGGAGTGTGGCACGAACCCGCGGGTGGATCCACCCCTCGAGGCGCCGGCGCGCCTCGGGGTCGCGGAAGACGACGGCGGCGAGGGCGGGCCGGTCGACGGCGCCGTCGGCCCCGATCACCCCTGGGCCGAAGGCGGCGCGGATCGCCTCGACGACCTCGGGCTCGGCGAGCGCCGCATGGGCCGCGGCGTCCGCGGAGAGCACGACACCCGCCGGCCCCGCGAGGAGCCGGGCCGCCGCCGACTTGCCGGAGGCCACACCGCCGAGGACCCCGAGGACCACGGTGCGCGAGGCGCGGGGGCGGGCCGGGGTGGGCCCTCGGGCGGCGGGGTCTTGCACGCCGAGAGTGTGCCTCCCCGGGGGGGGCGGGGGCCACCTTCCGCGCGGACCTGCGTCCTGGGCGCGCGGGCCCTTGCCCCTGAGGGTGCCCTGGGTCATCATGCGCACCCCTCGCGCACAGCCCCGCCGGCTGCGGCCCACCCCCCGGGTGGCTGCGGCGGCCCCGGGCTGCGCCCGATCCCCCCGAATCCCCCCGACCGCCCCCCAGAACGCCGCTGCGGTGCCCGCGCCCCCTGCGGCCCCCCCAAGGCGACCTTCCAGCGACTCCACTCCATGTCCACCAAGAACTCCCGTCGCGGCGCCGCCCGCCTCAACGCGATCTGGACCATCGTCGCGTTCGTGCTGTTCTTCGTCGCCTTCGGCGCGAGCTTCGTCATCTCCGACGATGCCGCGCAGCTGCGCCGTGAGCTCACCACGGTGAAGGAAGAGCTGCAGAAGGCGCAGGACTCGAACGCCGTCGAGATCAAGAAGTGGCAGGAGGTCTCGACGCTCCTCGGTTACCGCGGTGACTCGAGCAGCGTGCCGTCGAACCTCGAGGCCGCCGCCGCTGCGCTCACGTCGATCAAGGCCGCCTTCCCGAACACGGACGGCGTCAAGACCTTCCAGGACCTCCTGCCGCTCACCCAGACGGCGCTGCTGAACCAGCAGAAGGAGAACGAGGCCCTCCGGACGCGCAACGCCGACCTCGAGTCGCAGGTGCGCCAGGGCATGGCGTCGCTCAACGACGTCCGCCGCGAGAAGGACCAGAACATCTCGACGCTGCGCTCGGAGCTGGGCGACGCGCAGAAGACTGCGAGCAGCCAGATCTCGAGCCTCGAATCCGACAAAGCGAACCTGATCCGCGACCGCAACCGCCTCGACGAGTCGGTCAAGGCGCGCCAGAACGAGCTCGCCGAGCTCAACCGCAAGATCGACGAGACGAAGGCCCAGTACCAGTCGTACGTGCGCAACAAGACGCGCGAGCTCAACGACATGCGCCGCGCTGCGGAGCGCGCCGACGGCGAAGTGACGGCGGTCTCGACCGAGCTCGGCAAGGTCTGGATCAACCTGGGCGCCAACGATCGCCTGTCCGCGGGCACCGTGTTCCGCGTGACGGGCAGCGACCCGGCCGACGTGAAGGGGTTCATCGAGGTGCTCGAGGTCGAGCCGAACCGCGCGGTTTGCAAGATCCAGTCGCTGACGAACAAGTTCAGCCCGATCGTGGTCTCGCACCAGATCTGGAACGACCTCTACGAGGCGAAGGGCCGCCGCTACGCCGTCCTCGCGGGTCGCTTCGACGGCACGTGGAACGAGAAGGAGATCCGCCTCCTGCTCGACGAGATCGGCATCACGGTCCAGGACGGCATCGACATCAACACGGACTTCCTCATCGCCGGCGCGGCGCGCGCGGTCGAGAACGAAGAGGGTGAGTCGGTCATGGAGCAGGTCGCCGACACGACCGTCTACAAGGACGCCGTGAGCCGCGGTCTCACGATCCTGTCGATCCGCGACATCGAGCAGTACTTCAAGCGCTGACGTCGCGCGGGCTGGACCGCGCCCCCGACGTGTCCCATGCTCTGCGGGCGGTCCGTGCCAGACACGGGCCGCCCGCAGCGCCATTTCCAACCGCCCCGCCGTGACCCCCGCGCCCGATCCGCGTCCTGGAACCCCCGAGGACGATCCCGTCGAAGCCTCGCGGATGACGCTCGCCGAGCACCTCGACGAGCTGCGCCAACGTCTCCTGCGCGCGACGGCCGCGTTCGCGATCGCATTTGTCGCGCTCTGGAGCTTCCGCGCTGAGGTCTCGCGCTTCATCACGCGGCCCTACGACCAAGCGATGGGGTGGCTCAACGGCGACCTCGAAGAGCTCTACGCCGCTCGCGTGGCCGCGGGGGAGGACGCCTCCACGTACTTCGAGCCCGGGTACCCCGTGACGGTGCGGCTGCGCGACTCCGCGCGGATCCAGTCCAACCTGACCCAACTCGGGTTCGGCTCGAACATGATCATGCGCCTGCGGGTCAGCTTCTGGCTCGCGCTGTTCGTCGCTGGGCCCTTTGCGCTCTACCAGGCGTGGGCCTTCGTGGCGGCGGGCCTCTACCGCAACGAGAAGAAGCTCGTCCTGAGCTACTTCCCCGCGAGCGTCGCCCTCTTCCTCGGCGGCGTCGCCTTCGGCTTCTTCGTGCTGATCCCGTACGCGGCCTACTTCCTCTCGAAGGAGGGCCTCGGTGAGCCGAACTTCAACCTGACGGTCACGAACGACACGTACCTGCAGTTCATCAAGGCGCTGTCGCTCGCGGTCGGGGCCGTCTTCCAGATGCCGCTCGTGCAGTTCGTGCTCGCGCGGCTCGGCCTCGTCGACCCCGCGCAGTACGCCAAGTATCGGGGGCACATGGCGGTCGGCACCCTCGTCGTCGCCGCGATCCTCACGCCGCCCGACCCCGTGACTCAGCTCATGCTCGCCATCCCCGCGCTGATTCTCTATGAGGTCGGCGCCGTGATCGCGCGCCTCGTCTGGGTGCCCGTGCCCGGCGCGCTCCCGGCGAGCGCGAGCGCGGGCGCCGCCCCGACAGGAGCGACGCGGTGAGCGCCGACGTCACAGCGGTCGAGGTGGTCGCCGTCGGAGACGAGCTCCTCGAAGGGGTGCACCCCGACCTCAACTCGCCGTGGATCGGCGCGCGGCTCGCCGAGTACGGCCGCCGGCTGCGCGGCGTGCAGGTCGTCAGCGACGACGAGCCCGACATCGAGCGCGCCGTGCGCGCCGCCGCTGCGCGCGCACCCCTCGTGATCGTGACGGGCGGCCTCGGGCCCACGCTCGATGACGTGACGCGCCACGGCGTCGCGCGCGCGGCGGGCCTGGCGCTCGAGGAGTCCGCCGTCGCCCTGGCGAATGTGCGCGCGTGGTACGAGCGCGCGGGCCGCGAGATGCCCGCGGCGAACCTGCGCCAAGCCCTCACGCCCGTCGGCGGCACGGTCATCCGCAATGACTTCGGGACGGCCCCCGGGTTCCGCTGTGCGGTGGGGGCGGCTCAGGTATTGGTCCTCCCAGGCCCGCCCCGGGAGCTGCACGGCGTGTGGCAGGCGGAGGTCCACCCCTGGCTGCAGGCCCACCCGGTCTCGGCCGACGCGGTGGCGGTCCGGCGCCTGCACTTCTCGGACATCCCTGAGAGCAAGTTCGCCGAGGTCGTCGGGGCGTGGATGGACCGCGCTGCGAGTCCCCTGCTGGGCTGCACCGTCAAGGGCGGGGTCCTGACCGCGCGCATCCTGGGCCGCGCCCCGACGGGGGCGGCGGCCGAGGCCTTGGCCGAGGCGCGCGCGGCGGAGCTCGCCGCGCTCTTCCCTGGGCGCTTGCTCGGACGCGGGGACGAGGGGCGCGTCGCCGCGCTGCTCGGTGCAGAGCTGCTCGCGCGGGGCCTGACGGTCACCGTCGCGGAGTCCTGCACGGGCGGGCTCGTCGCGGCGGAGCTCACTTCCGTGGCCGGCATCAGCGCCGCCCTGCGCGAGGCGTTTGTCACCTACGCCGACGCCGCGAAGGTCGCGCGCCTCGGCGTGCCCCCTGGGCTGATCGCCGAGCACGGCGCCGTCAGCGCACCGGTCGCGGCCGCGATGGCCCGCGGCGCGCTCGCGGCGGCCGGGGCAGACCTCGCGCTCGCCATCAGCGGCGTGGCAGGTCCGGGCGGCGGCAGCGCGGAGAAACCCGTCGGCCTCGTCTGGTTCGGCGTGGCGCGCAGGGCGGGGCTCGAGGGGGCGGGGCTGGCGGGCGCTGACTGCGAGGTCTGGACCGTCGAGCGCCGCTGGCCCCCGGCGCCGCGGGCCCAGATCCGCGATTGGGCCGCGCAGAAGGGCCTTGCGCTGCTCCTCGAGGTCGCCCGCGGGGGCGCTCCGGGCTGACCCGCCTCAGCTCCGAGGGCTGCCCCGCCCGGCGCTGTCCCCGGGATTTCGGCTGGACAAGCCGGCGGGGTCACCCTATCCTCTGCGCCCCGTGGACGGCCGCAGGGCCGCCCGCTTTGCCAACTGGTACCCCGTGGTGTAATTGGCAACACATCTGGTTTTGGTCCAGACATTCATGGTTCGAGTCCATGCGGGGTAACCAACTCCGGCGCTGCCGCGCCGGTTCCGGCGCCGTCGCGCAGTGACGCTGCGCGCGGAGTGACCCCCGCGCAGAGTCACCCCTGCGCGGAGTGACCCCCGCGCAGAGTCACCCCTGCGCGGAGTGACCCCCGCGCAGAGTCACCCCTGCGCGGA
>Ga0169931_10012039_pt1 | contig 12069 bp, 9 predicted proteins | sample Kivu_15m_20L_FD_129675 | JGI IMG/M metagenome (GOLD analysis project Ga0169931, IMG submission 129675) | Freshwater microbial communities from Lake Kivu, Western Province, Rwanda to study Microbial Dark Matter (Phase II) - Kivu_15m_20L... | ecosystem: Environmental > Aquatic > Freshwater > Lake ...
AAACCTTTTTTTAATATGATTATCAAAGTATAAAAATAAATATGTAATACCAAATTCTCTAACTTAAATAGGATATTTAAAATTATATTTATTATGTATAAACTTTTAAAATTAACGAAGATTTAATGCTTGTCTTTTGTTATTCATAACTTATATTAGAAATGTGAATTGAGTTTTAAAGAAATACTAAATTATTATTGATTGTATATTAGTAAATATCATATAAAAATAATTTTAATTAATGGATACGATAAATGCAAAACAATCTCCATGCTTTATGGGGATTTGGGATTGGGGATTGGCCCAATCCCCAATCCCCAATCCCCAATCCCCAATCCCCAAAAATACACTTTAACAAGACTTAATTAAATTCATCTAAAAAATCAAAATATATAAATAAATTCAATTTCAAAAATATTAATAATTTTCTTAATGATTATCATATATTGATCGTTATTATTTTATTAAAAATTTAAAATATCAAGTTTATCTATTAACATATTTCAAACTGAATTCTTTTTAAAATCCAACTCTTTTACTGATTTCTACATTTCATGTTCATAGAAATCTTTTTTACCACCCTTATTCCCTGCGTCAAAATTTGAGACACTACCGTCTACACTACCAACGTTAATTTTGGGACCAGTATAATTACTAACATTCACACCTCCTGAGTTATTATAACCAATATTTTTGTTATTAAAATAATTTAGTAGAGGCACATTTTTACTTCCAGAATTAGTTCCTGGTACAGCATTCGGATACTGATTATAATAGTTATTATTTATATTTATCGAATTAGTATTTACATATCCAGGTTGATTTTGAAGTGGAAATTGATTATTGTTATTATGGAAAATTTGTTGTTGCATCATTTCGTTTAGCTTGAAATAATTCATAAGGTTACCCATATAGTTATCAAACAACTTCTCTGATTCTGTTTTGGGTAATTGACATCTATTACATATAATTCTAAAGGAAAAGTTCAAATTCTTGCATTTTATGCATACCCAGTCTCCAACCCTTTCTGAAAACGGTTTCTTCTTTTTTCTATCTGAAGATTGCGCATCCTCAGAAGTTGAATCATTGGAAGCCGTCTTTTCAACATTTGAATTCTTTGCAGTTTTTCCTTTCACATTTCTTTTTGGGGATTTATTTACACCACATCTATTACATTTCATTCTTGCTATATAGGTATATTCAAATTAATAAATATTTTACTTTCGTAATTGAAATTGTTGCATAATTCACAAATCCATCCTTTTCTTCCAAACATTTCTACAATATAATCCTCTTCACTTGTAACTGTAGTGTTGTTATTTGAAGTAGCCGAAAAATCTGTGTTGACAGAGTTGGGTTTTAAGTTATTTGGATTTTTCTTAGGTGTGTCATTATTCATCATGTAATTTAATATCATTTGTTGCTCTGGAAGGTTAACAGGAAAATTCAAATTAGAATTCATGTAATTGCTTCTAGGTAGGTTATGGTCATCTATATTATTATCTCCTTCCAGTTCATCTCCAGCTTGGGGTTTTATATTATGGTAATTAGACTGAAAATTTTTGTTAACATCAAAATGTTTGACGTTATTTGTTTTGCTGTTATTGTGATTGAAATTTTCTATATTCATCATTTCATTATTGTTATAATTATGCATATAATTATTACTATTATTGATTTTAGGATTCATTTGATTTTTGTTGCTTGTGTTTACGTCTGTTGGAAATCTGTTAGGTTTTAGAATACTTGGGTTAATATTCATATTATTACTATCCAAGTTAAATTTATTGTATGTTGGATTATACATCTGTTTAGGATTGTTTGTGAATGGGGGTTTATTCGACTTATCATTTTTAATTTCATCGAATTTGTTTATGACTGCTGGGGTTACTTTCTTGATATAATTGTTAGTATTATCTAAGTCGATGAAATTTTTATCCCCCGGTGTTGCCCTATCAGCATAAAAATTCTTATTAAACTCATCGTAAAAATTTTGAGAGAGATACTCCGAAGTGTCATTATAGTAGGAATATAACGGACTTGAATCTTTTCTGGTGGTTGATCTTAATTGTTTAGTATTGTATGTCGGAGATATCATAGAATTTTGCGTATAATTCAAATTTCGGAAATTCATCATGTTTTCAAACAAGCTATTCGACTCTCTGGGTATTTGATTTTCATATATAATAGGTCCATAGTTTGAATGGAATTGATTGTTGGTCGACTCTTCAGATTCTTCTTCGGTAATGTAATATTCATTTTGAGGTTTTAGTATTTGGGTTTTTAACATAAAATTCTTAGCTTTTAAATTTTTTGTCGCATTTAATACATGTTCTGATTCGCTTCCCATCTTTTCTTTTCTTTCAACTCTAATAATTCTGTTTCCCGCCTCTTCTTTTAAAATAAAATTTTTCTTTTCTGAATTCATTTTTTCTAATTTTATAACCGCATCGGGGTTGTTGCTGTTCAAACCAGATTCTTCATCATTTTCTTCGTTTTTATTTTCACAGTTAACTAAACACAATTCTGAAAATTTTCTAGTAAGATCAAAAGACGCATGAGATTTTATAGGACTGTTTTCTTCAAGTCTCCTCATCAGATCACTCGATATGAAATTCTTGAAATTGACCTCACTCGTTCTTGGAGTGATACTAGGAGTATTGGAAAACTCAATAGCTCCTACCTTATATTCAAGACCTTCAGGTTTAGGAACATTGAGAAATAATGCTGTTTTGAAGATGCTCTCTTCTGTCTGGTTGTCATTGTTTAACTTTAGTTTATTTTCACCTTGCTCCAACATTGAAAATTTATGCAAAATTAATTTTAAAGGATTTAACAAATAATTAAATATATTAATTATATAATGAATAATATATTCAATCTTTTAATTAAACTTTATATTGTTCTAGGTTGTAATTTTCTCCGTATTTTTCTAAATGTGATTTCAATTGTTGCTTTTGAGCAATTAAATGAGCGGGAATTTCATCATAAACATCTTCGAATAACGAATCGATTGATGGTTTCCTAGAATTCATTGCTTTTTTTAGAGATGAACGAACCTCAGTTCTAGCCTCTTCAACTAAATCTTGATATTCATTTTGAGTCGTCCACCCTTTTTTAAGGAGATATTCGTAAAATCTTTTGATGGGGTCTCCAATGAGTTGTAAATATTCATGCCATTTTTTCATTTCTTCATTATCTCTGTACATTTTGCTATAATCTGAAGTGGAATGATCTCCACCTCTGTAACTCATACATTCAATCAAAACAGGTCTTTTAGTATCAATTATGACTTGTCTTGCAGATTTTACTGCATTATATACAGCAAATACGTCATTTCCATCTATTCTAACTGTATTCATACCATAAGCAATACCTCTAGCAGCAATACCATCTCCATTATATTGTTCATCTATGGGTGTGGAAATCGCATACATATTATTTCTGCAGAAAAATAGGGTTTGTGATCTCAAAACAGAAGCGAAGTTTAAAGCAGCATGGAAATCCCCTTCAGATGCTGCTCCTTCTCCGAAATAAGTCAGGGCAACTTTATTCATATTTTTTACCCTGAAATGATAGCCCGCTCCGGATGCCTGTGGAACCTGGGTACATAATGGCGAAGAAACCGTTTGAAAATTTAATTTTTTAGATCCGTAGTGAACTGGCATCTGTCTACCCTTCCCATTGTCAAATTCGTTCGCAGTTAATTGATTTGCCATATCTTGTATAGTGAATCCTCTATAAAGAAGGCATCCTGCTTCTCTATATTGAGGATATATATAATCTTCATCACTCAAGGCTGCTGAACTGGCACATGTCGATGCTTCTTCTCCAGTACATGTCATATAAAACGAAATGTTTCCTTCTCTCTGAGCTTTTAAAAATCTTTCATCACATTCTCTGATTTGAATCATTGTTTTTAAGATTTTTAATGCTACTGTCTTGGGTATATTTTCATACTCTGAATTTATTATCTCACCACATTGATCCATAACTCTGAAACATTTGAATTTATCTGTTGCTCTATTTTTAAATTGAAGGTCAGAATCGAAGAGATCTTTGAGAAAATCAAAAGAATGACTGGAATTCGCAGAGCATGTTGATTTGCTAAAGTTTTGTTTTCTAAATTTCAGAAAATTCAATTTTAAAGAAACTCTTTTCATTTTGTTAATATAATAAATTAATGTAAAATAATTTTAATAAATTTAATAAATTTTTATTTGCTATTCTTTAATATTTGTAAAACATCTTCATCTTCCAATATATGATTGAGACCACATTTTTGTGGTGAATATTTCACAGATTTGCCCCAAACGATTGCTCCTTTAAAGCTTTGAACAAGATCCCTATGAATTTGATTAATAGCCGAAAGAACGCTAAAACCTCCTTTATGTTTTCTTAATACAATAGGTTCCTCAAAATCAGGAGGATTTCCCTTTTTCTTTGTGTAAATACGTACTAATCCAAGATATTTCCACATGATTTCCAGGAAGTATTCAGTCCCTAAATTCAACTGACAACTTAGAATGACACTGTCAGGTAATTTGGCCAAGTGATCGACATCTTCCATAGTAATTGTGTCTATTTTATTGTAGACAAATAATCCCTTGATGTATCTTCTGTTTCCTTCTAGGGTATCTATAAGATCATCAATATCGTAGTCGTCCTTGAAAACTATCTGGGCATTGAGTACTTTATACTCATGACAAACTAACCTTACTTCTTCCTGAGATACTTTTGTCAGCTTATATGGTGACATGAGTTGAATTCCTCCTCCTGATGTAGGTTTAATCAAAATATGTGGTTTTTCTTTGTTCAATCTGATTCCTACTAAATCCAACTCTTTCAAAATTTTTTCTTTTTGCTCCTTAAATTTTGCAGCATCTAAGACAATTAGAATAAGATCAGCAGATTTGGCACATGCAATAACTTGTCTTCCTTTACCACGGCCTTCTGAAGCTCCTTCGATAATTCCTGGTAAATCTAAAATTTGTATTTTACAATTTTTGTAATAAAGCATTCCAGGAATGCAAGTCAAAGTAGTGAAATCTCTTTCATTAACTTCTGATTTAGTTTCTGTAAAGTGGGAAAGAATGGTAGATTTTCCTACTGATGGAAAGCCTATCATGGCAATCCTGGCATGCCCATGTTTCTGTACGTCAAAACCTTCAGATAGTCCTGTTTTCTTTGGGGGTTCAAGAAGTTGCGATCTCATCTTGGCAAGTCTTGCTTTCATTAGACCAAAGTGATGTTCTGTCGCCTTGTTTCTCTGTGTTCTTTCCATTTCTTTTTCAAGTTCTTTTATTTTTTCAAGAAGTCCCATTTAACAAGAATATAATATATTTTAAACATATATTTAAATATAATTAATTTGAAATTTTGAAAAAGTTATTTAAATAAAAGCAAAGCATATTGTAGGGAGCTAATATTAAGAATTTGTTATTTGTTTTACTCTCTTAACTGAGCTAAGAAAATCAACATCTAATTTTTAATTTTTTAGAGTTTACCATCTAAAAGTTATTTGATCAAACATAAAAGAAATTTTCATATAAATACTTTTAGATATATTTTAGCTACTATATATCTTAATTCAAAATAACCATAAATTGAAATTTTAATGAATTCTAAAATTTAAATTTATGTAATATTGTTCTTAAGATAATCTATTTTCTAATCTGAAAATCGAAATTCTAATATATATTCTTTGACAAAAATGTATATATTTAAAGTTTAATTCACTCTACATCAATATAGAAATATGATGTTTATCCATTCTTATTTCATTAACCCCAAAATATATATAATTCGACCAATTTATATAGGACAAATTATTTATCTCAATATTTATTCAAATTATTTATAAAAAATAATAGATGAAAAACCAATCCGCAATATGTTCAATCTGCAAGACTAATCTTAGCGAGGGAAAAGTTTTTACTTGCATAAAATGTCAAAGAAATTGTCATCAAGTAAAATATGAAAAAATAAATTTTCTAGTTATGCTTATTATACTCGGACGAGGAAATAAAAAAATTTAAGATAACAAGATGCGATGTGTGTCGGACCTTGGAAAATTTGGAAGAAGATAGCGAAGCAGCGAAAGAAAAGGTGATGAAGGAGATAAAATGTCTTTTTTGCGGAAAAAAGGAAGGAATTTTAAAAATACTTAAAGAAAAGAAAGATAAATGGACACACATAAACTGCATGAAATGGTTTTTGAATGTGAGATTGGAATCAGAAAATGGATTCACAATTTTCAAAACAGAAAAAAATCTGCCAGGCTCTATTTGGACAGAAGAATGTTCCTCTTGCAAAAAGACAGTTAAGGGGGATTTTTTTATCAAGTGCAATAAGCTAGGCTGTGAGAAATATTTTCATACAAAATGCATTCAAAATAATTGTGTTGAAGAAATCAAGGCAAATGGCATCAATTATTTTCTTTTCCACTGCCAAGAACACAGTAAAAATTATATATTTACATTATTCTTTTAACTTTGATTCTTAGAAAATTCAAAAAAAGGATGCGGAGTTTTTTGTGACGTAAAAACATATGGAAAAAACATTAATATAAATTCTAGCACTAATGCCAGTGAAGCTGCTTCAAATATTAAGTAAAATAGAAATTAATTTTTTATTCTATTTCTAGAGTCTTAAAAGACTTCGAAGAATCAAAAGTTATCACTCAAGATATCATTTTAAAAACTTTTAAACCTGTTATAATCAACGACGAGGAAAATAAAATCAACAAACTAAAAATCAAGATGAAATTTACAGACGAAACCTGTAGTAGTAATGGAAGCATAAATGGAATTCGGACTCATGCTGAAAATATGTTACAAGAAACACAATCGAAATTGCAGAATTTTAATCCGAATATGAATTTTCGGAATAACAGCAGCCAGTTCAAATCAAATGAGAATTTTAATAATAATAAGCTAAGTGTAAATACTAATATTAGAAACTATGAGAATATTGAATTAATAAATGGTAAAAATGTCCTGAACAACTCTTGTCTAAATATCAACAAAATTAAACAATCTCTGAATGGGAAGCCATTCAGCCAAGATAATACTATTGCTAATGTATCGTCTATCTGCTATACGAAAATCAACAAAAGTTCTGTTCAATTTCAAGAATCTCATAATTCTGAAGATGATGATGATAACGATGGAGCCTTAGAATTTGTTAGTTCTTTTTCAAAATGCGATATATGCGCCAAGCTTCTGGAAGGAGACGAAAGTGAAAAAATGAAACAATGTAACAACTGCCTTACCCATTATCACTCTATATGCGCAAAGGATTTTGGGGACAAACTAGATTCAGAATTCTGCAAAAAATGCCAAAGTGACAAATTCTTCGAAGAAAGTTGTTTTGTTTGTGGAAGATTTAAAGGTTCGATGATAAAATGCGACAATAACTGGGTCCACATATTCTGCATGATGATGTTGAAAGGCTACTTCTATAAAAAGAATGATTATATGTTTCAAATGGGTTTAGACAAGTATAAACTTCCTAAATCTATGAAAAATGCCTATTATGCAATATTTCTAATGCATTTACCTTAAAGTGTTCCTACTGTGATTTAATGTACCATCCTTATTGCGGTTTGATTTCAAATTTCGATTTTTGTACAATAGAAAAAAAGATAAGCGGATCCTCAGATTTGTTAAATAAATTCGAAATAAGCTGTGCTTGTGATAATCATTTTATGTTTTTAGATAAATTCAAAATGTTATCTAATAATTTTCCTATTGTTAGCAAAAATTCAATGAATTCAAATGGGATTGGTGGGGGTACTTGTTCTAATGCATTTCAAAGTGATAGTATATCAAAATCTAAATCAAATACAAAATCCTCTAATAAGAATTCTATCAAGAATATTGAACCACATTCTGTAACAACTTTCACTAATAAAAAAGGAAACGATAGAATTAAATATAAAAAGCCTATGATAAAATGCAAATTGAGTTCTGTAAATAATTCCTCTACTTACAATACTTCTTATTACAATCTGATTTTATCAATAAATTTAAAAAATTTAAAAAAATTTCTGAACGATAAATTTGACTTTAATTACTTTACCAAGGTTACAGAGTGGAACTGGAACATTACAGATTCTTTTTTTTATAAGATAGATGAAAAAATTTTATCTTGCCTAGATACTAAAGAACACGATGACTTCAAAAACACACCAATAAATGAGGATTCAATGTGTAAAGAAATAATTGATAATTACAAAAGATTGAAAGATAATAAAACTCTTTCAGTGAATCAAAAATGGTTTAATGAAAGAAGAAATCATGTAATCTGCGAATTTAAAAATAAAAAATCGAATTCAAACTTTATCGGCATTTATGACACAGCTAAAATATCTGACATCAAATTGGATTCCAACTATCTAAGTTTTTTTTATGATTTGAACAACTTAAAAGAAAGCGAAAATTTTTCATTTTTATCGAAACGCAAAAGATCAGAGGAAGACGACAAAATTTTCCCTTCGAATCCAAATTTTATTTTTACAAAGAATTTAAAGATTATTGAAGATGAAGAAGAAGTGAGCCAATTTAAAAACGAATTTCAGATCAACGGAAATTCCATCGAAAGTATCTCTAAAGAACATAAAGCAAATTCTACTACCACTTCCACTAAAATGAAAATTCTTATAGAGGATTCAATGGATGTTGTAAAAAATAATGGGGAAGACTCTTACAACGATTTTGAAACTTCAGAATACCATCAGACCAATTCAATACACAGTAATAAAATCAACCCTCCTAAATTTTTGAAAAAACTTCGATTATTTTCCTATTTCAAATTAAGGAAAAAAGATAGATTTGCAATTATCTGTGAAGAATATGCAAGACAAAAGATCTTTCAGATGTTGAAAGAGAATAATTTATGTTTTTCTAATTTGGAAGATTTCGATGCAGAAATTCTTATAAAAAATCAACTCCTTCATGAAGTTAACCAAAAAAATAAAAAAAATTTAGAGAACTTAAGAAAAAAAATCGCTATCCAAACAGAAAAAGAAAAAGATAAAAATCTTGATAGTAGTATATATCTTAACTTCCCTAATTCTGAACTTTTTATGAATTACAAATTAATTATCAAATGGGGATTCATAAAGCGTCGATTGGCTCTTGGTGTTAAGCCCAAATCTCTTGAGGAAATATTAAAAAATAAAATTCAGAATTTAAAGCCAGAAAAATCAATGAATACAGATAAAGCAGAATATGTCTCACATTTTAAAAGCTCATGCGAGGAAATAAAAAGTATAGATTCAGAATGTTGTGTTTGTTTCTATTCTGATGCAGAAGATACTACGCCTATTGTTTTTTGTGATTCATGCAATGTTTCTGTTCATCCGTTATGCTACGGAATAAAAGAAATTCCAGAAGGCGATTATTTTTGTGATTTGTGTCATGGAAAGAATAAAACTCTAACAAATAAAATGAACATTCACACGCAGCTTCAAAATCAATCACAGAGTCAAGTAAATTTACATTCAGCAATTAGTAAGGAAATGGACCAGAGAATTATTAATGATTTTAGAAATATAAAATGTATGTTGTGCCTGAATAAAAACGGAGCTTTAAAACAATTAGACAGGAATGGGGAACACTGGGCTCATGTTACATGCATATTATTTTCAAAAAATTTGAATTTCAAGGATTTTCTTTTAATGGATGAGGTTGAGGGCATGAAACAAAGTAATATGCTTGATATATCAACGGATTCGATATGTATCTTTTGCAATAATACATCGGGTGATCTCTTCTTTTGTAGTCACTCTGATAACTGTAGCCGTTCGTTTCATTTCTTCTGTGCGTATCTTAATGGCAACTTTATGTCTATAGAAGATATTGGGAATAAGAAGTTACTTCCTAGGATTTACTGTGATTCACATATACCAGATAAATCCTTCAAGCCTTCTGAGCAAAAAGAATTAAGAGTTCTAACTTATCATAAAGAAATGCCTGAGCGCATTGATGATTCTAATAGAAATTCTGAATTTGAAAATATAAAAGATAAATCAAGATATGTTAGGAATAGAGAAGATAAAATTTCCCCTAATAAATGCGAGAAACCTGATAAATACATAAATTACAAAGATGAACTCTTATTAAATTGGCTAGAAATACAAAACCCCATAGATGATTTTTCTAATAATATTTCAGATTTTTCATATCAAATTGCTACAGACAATAAAATGGATGTTGATTCAGAGGAGACTGAATTCATAAAGCCTTTTGATATCCCAGCAAATTACGATGATTCTAAATGTGCTGTATGTTTTTCCGGAATTTCAGAGAATGGATACACAAATTTTAGGGATATGAAAAATAGAGATGATGTACTTACCACGAAATGCTCAAGATGTGGAATAAGATTTCACAATGTATATTAATTTTAACCTTAACAATTATTAGAGATGCTATTACATTGATATAAACGCTTCGAAAATACTTTGTGATTATTGCAAGCAAATCGCTAGATTCAAGCAACCTGATAAACCGGGAATGTGTCTGCTATGTCCTAATACAGGTGGAGCATTGAAAAAATGCAAGAATAAAAATAATAGAAAAGTTTTAAGTGCTAAATCTCAAAATATATTCCAATCAGATTGGATACATGTTATTTGCGCAAACTATACAAAAGAAATTTATCTTAATAACAATGTAAAATGAAATAAATAATTAAATTTAATTAGTTGTATTCAGGTTTTCACAATATTCCTCCTACTAAATTTGATAGGCACACTTGCGAATTATGCAAGAAAAACAAAGGATTAGTAATAAAATGTGCAGTGAAAAGTTGCGATTCATATTTTCATTCTTATTGCAGCATAACAAGAAAAATGCACAAAGAAAAGAAAGGAGATGTAAATATTTTAAAATTATAATTATTATTAGAGTTTCGTTATTTATTGCTCATTTCACACCAAATTATACGATGAGTGTTTAAGTGGAATTGGAATAGATATGCATTCTCTTTCAAACAGTTTGAAGAAAAATCTAGAATATGCACGTGAAGAAAATTCAAAAATTAATCTGATTAAAAATATCAACTATTTCTCAAATAATGAAAGCTCCGAAGAAAATTTAGACAATAATGAAAAAATTTCACTTTTAGTGTCACCTGTTATAAAATATATTTTAGACAAATTTCAAGCAGAGGAATTATTTTACAATCTTCTAAAAATTGGGATATAATATTGGAAAATCAAAATGCCAATGATGTTACCTTTATTATATTCTATCTTCACTCGAAAATTTCTTTTTAAATAATGATTAATCTAAATTTATTTTGAACAGTAAATTATAAACAAGTCAAGGCATAATAATTAACAGTAAATTTTTTTAATAATATTAAACAATACAAATATTTTATAAATTTACTTTAATTTATATATTAGTGAATGGAATATTTTTATTTATTCCTCAAGAGATTTTTAATATTTTTTACCAGCAGTTAACGTTGTGGCAGATGTTTTTTTCTTATTCATCTGGGCTGTGGTCTTATCATTTAAATTCAATCTGCTAAATTTTCTTTTAATGTATGGTGTATTCTTAATTGTTTTATTGGGTGTCTCTTCTGCTTTGATTCTCTCATATCTATCGATGTTTTGAATTTTAAGTTTTTTATTCTTTAGCTTTATCAGAAATAAGAGTAAACATATTAATAAAATAGCAAGAGAAAAAACCGATATTATACATATCATAATTATTTCAGAAAGATCAGAATGTTTACATTTTAGAATTTTTTCTCCCTTGGGGTTGAAGTAGGTTAAGCAAACTTTGCAGTTTTCGTCGCATTCTCTTAAATTCATAAAAAAGTTGAATTTTATTAATTATTTATTTATTGTATAATGAATGAGTATTTTAGGAAAATTTTATTTTATATTGTTTATTTTATTGGGGATTGGGGATGGGGGATTGGGGATTGGGGATTGGGGATTGGGGATTGGCCCAATCCCCAATCCCCAATCCCCAATCCCCAATCCCCAATCCCCAAACCCCCCATCCCCCAACCCCAATACACCTAATAAAATAAACACTATAAAATAAA
>Ga0169931_10012041_pt1 | contig 12067 bp, 12 predicted proteins | sample Kivu_15m_20L_FD_129675 | JGI IMG/M metagenome (GOLD analysis project Ga0169931, IMG submission 129675) | Freshwater microbial communities from Lake Kivu, Western Province, Rwanda to study Microbial Dark Matter (Phase II) - Kivu_15m_20L... | ecosystem: Environmental > Aquatic > Freshwater > Lake...
CATGGCCGGTGCCGGTAGCCAGTCCGGCTGAGCTTGACCATGCCGCTTCTCAGTGTGGGGGTTGAACGGCTCCAGCTTGCCCTGCGGCGGCTGGCGCAACTTGTACTACGGTGCCTCGGGCGCCTGCAGGTAGCGCGCAAATGTATTGCGTGAAATGCCCAGCTTGCGGGCTATCTGACGCTCCGAAAGCCCATGAGCCTTGAGAACATGAATTTCCATCCACTCTTCCTTATGTAACAATCAGATCTCGCGCAAAAAGATCTGACTTTACAAAAAAGTGGCTCAGATTTACTTCGCGAAAAGTGGCTCATTTTTACTCCGCGCGTAACAACACCAAAACAGCGACTCGCCATGGTCGCTTAGTTCCTACTTCTAACGCCCCTGAAAAAAGGGGGTATTACCGCACAGGCGCGGCGCCGCTTTGGGTACCGGCGTATTCACGACCTGCTGTGTCCTGTTTTCACAGGTGTTAATCACATGCGGTAATTTATGCGTTATTGCCACTTTTTGGGAAAGATCATGAACGCTCATGTAGGCCTTGACGTTGCTCAGAAAATCTATGGTCGCCCCACTTTTTGCAACCCTGGCGTCTGATGAGCGGTGAATAGGGCTTGCTTAAATCTATCCGGCGTCGTTATGGGGACTCATATCCCAGCGCCACGATGAGAGTTGCGCCTGACGATCCTAAAAACGGAAGCAGTCTCAAGGGCTTATTTTCTGAGCAGGGTTTTCGTCAGGCCACTATGGCGTTCACGTCATCAAATTTCAGCGTCGCAAAACCAGTTGGGCCTATTGTTACAGCGAAAAGAAAATAAAGGTTCAGGCCACTATGCCTGCACCGTCTGCGTTAAACATCGACTTGTTTCTCACCAATGCCCATCCAATGCGAGCAAGTTTATTGGCAAGGGCACAGGCCACCACATTTGAGTGCCGTCGGGACAACATTCCTCTAACCCATTCTGCAAGCCTACCTGTTCGACGGTTCAGGTGCAGCATAAAGGAGTGGGCGCACTGTATCAGCAGGCGTCGTAGATGTTTGTCGCCTCGCTTGCTGATGCCAAGAAGATTGGCCTTGCCGCCAGTGCTGTACTGTCGGGGAACCAACCCGAGAGAGGCGGCAAAGTTCCTGCCGCATCCGAACTGTTGGCCGTCTCCCATCTCCGCAGCCAACGCGCTGGCGGTCAACAGACCTACCCCTGGAATGCTCAACAGGCGCTGTCCCATGTCATTATCTGCAAGCTGATCAGCAATTTCCTTTTCTATTTGGCCGATTTGCTTATCGAGATATTTGTAGTGCGCATGTAAATGTTCCAGGATGGAGACAAAGCGCGGGGGCAATGGGTGCTCAGTAAGCACAACAGGCAGCCGCTTGATGGCCGCCTTGCCTACCGGCAGGCTGATGCCAAACTCTAACAGAAGGCCATGCAACTGGTTAGCCGTCTTGGTACGGTCACGCACCAGCGACTCGCGCACGCGATGTAGTGCCGAAAGCGTTTGTTGGGCTTCATTTTTTGGGGTTACAAACCGCATAGCTGGGCGCGAAGCCGCCTCGCAGATCGCTTCCGCATCCACAAAGTCGTTCTTATTGCTTTTTACAAAAGGTCGGACAAACTGAGGTGAGATGAGTTTGACATGGTGGCCAAATTCAAGCAGCTTTCTTGCCAACCAATGCGCCCCGGCGCACGCTTCCATCGCCACGGCACATGGCTGGAATGTAGCTAGAAATTCAACCATATGTTTGCGAGACATCTTTTTGCGGAAAACCTCTCTTCCACACCGATCCTGCCCGTGCAGGTGAAAAGAATGTTTACCAAGATCAATCCCGATGAGGGTGACGGTCTTCATGAGCAGTCTCCGATTAAATATCCCTCAAGCGTAATCGGCTGGTGGGTGTGGGGCGACCATCTCATTACGGCTGTCTGCATTCTCGACGACGCCGGGAAGGTAGTTTGTCACGGTGAGGTTGAAACGCGGCCTGACCTAATCAAGGCATTTTTGGAAGCCAGAGGGTTTGTCGATGCCAAGGTCGGCATGGAAACTGGCCCATTGGCGGTGTGGCTGTACCATTCTTTGCGGCGACTAAATCTGGACATCGACTGTATCCATGCGCGCCACGTTCATGCCGCGCTCACGGTGCAGTTAAACAAGACGGATCACAATGATGCGCGTGGCATCACCAACTTGGTTCGATCACGTTGGTACCAGCCGATCTACGTCAAGAGCCTGGAGTGCCATAATCAACGATTGATGATTACTGCGCGGGAAAAGTTAGTGCGTACACGCGTCTCGATTAACAACCAGATACGTGGCTTACTCAAGACGTTCGGTGTTGTGCTTTCACCTGGAAGGAACGACGTTTTTCGACGCGAGGTACTTGCCGCAGACCCTTCTGTGGAAGCGGTGAAGTCTGTCATCCTCATGCTGCTAGATACCTGGAGACACATCAGTCGACAAATCAAGGAGTGCAGCAAAATGCTGGACAAGCAAGCGAGACAGGACCCCGTATGCAAAGTGTTGATGTCAGTCCCGGGCGTGGGAGTGCTGACTGCTTTGTCGTTCAAGACCGCAATTGGCGATCCCTCTCGCTTTCGGCGCGTGGCAGACATTGGCGCCTATCTAGGCATAACACCTCGAAAGTATCAATCCGGAGATGTCGATAAAAACGGAACGATTTCCAAACAAGGCAATCGACATACTAGATCACTTTTATACGAGGCTGCGTCATGCTTGCTGTCGCGCTATGGCACTGAAACCAGCTTGGCGCGTTGGGCGAGCATAATTCGGCAGAAGAAAGGATATAAAAAGGCGGTCGTCGCCCTTGCTCGAAAATTGTCGACTGTTATGCTGAGCATGTGGAGATCGGGTGAGCTTTATAGAGACCCAGTTGTAGCAACATAGCTTCAAGCGCGGTTTTCTTATTGTCACGGTCAACGATCAAACTGAGTTCGTCGCCATGCTCGATTCCGAGACTCGCTTTGCTACCAGCTAGCTGGATAGCGTGAATCACATAGGATCGGGTGCGACGTCTGGCTGCATGTTGTAGCGCGAATTATGCGACTACGAAGACGACAAAGACCACAGTGGATCGGTGTTGACCAATTAGACGACAAGCGGGTTTATGGTCTTTAGAGCGAGGCCAATCTGGCGGTGAGAAGACGCAGAAAAACCAAGCAGCCAGAAAATAAGCGCGTGCTGCTACAAATCTCGCAGTGCGTCAACGTTATGAGGTGTGGAGCATGGATTTTTTGTAAGCGACAGTCTTGCAATGGGCGATGCATCAAGTCCCTGACGGTGTCTGACGACTTCAGCCGGGCGAGTGGTACGGTGGTAGGGGGCAGATCACTTCAATCAAGCTTACCAGGCCGAGGTGTTTGATGCACACCTGTTTGCCAATCATCGAACAAGTAGAGGTAGTCACCAACCAATGGTTGATTGATTCAACGAATACCGCCCGGAGTTTGCATGAAGCGTCACGAAAAAAGTCAAAGCCACCGCGTTGCTCTCTTTACTGAGCGTACGGTGCTTAGCACCGTACTCGCTCTACCTGGCCGACATCAATGCAATAGTGGTATCGAGCATGCGATTGGAAAAGCCCCACTCATTGTCGTACCAGGAACATACTTTAACCAGTGTGCCCTCAACTTTGGTTAACGACGCGTCCACCGTACCCGACGAGGGATTGTGGTTAAAATCTATCGAGACCAACGGTTCTGTGGTGTAGGCTAAAATACCCTTAAGCTCTCCTTCAGAGGCGGCTTTGAGAATATGATTTACTTCTTCAGCCGAGGTGGCTCGCTTGGCCACAAACGATAAGTCAACCAGAGAGACGTTGAGGGTCGGGACCCGGATGGCATAGCCATCAAGCTTGCCGTATAGTTCGGGTAGAACCAGGCTCACCGCAGCGGCTGATCCTGTTTTGGTAGGAATCATATTAGACGTGGCTGAACGAGCGCGACGCAGATCTTCGTGGGATACATCAGTTAATACCTGATCGTTGGTATAAGAATGGACCGTGGTCATAAAGCCTGAAACTACGCCCAGCTTCTCATGCAGTGGCTTAACCAACGGTGCCAAACAGTTGGTGGTACATGAAGCATTAGAAATAACCGTATCACTTGCTTTAAGTACGCTGTGGTTCACTCCAAAGACAATGGTGGCATCCACATCCTTTCCACCAGGGGCAGAGATAATGACTTTTTTTGCACCGCCTTGTAAGTGAGCATTGGCTTTTTCTTTACTAGTGAAAAAGCCAGTGCATTCCAAGACCACGTCGATTTTCAACTCACCCCAAGGCAATTCAGCTGGATTACGATTGGCCAATACGCGGATTTTATCACCGTTGATCACTAGGTATTCGCCGTCCACTGCAACCTTTCCGGAAAACTTACCGTGGGCGGTATCGTAGCAGGTGAGGTGGGCGTTGGCCTTAGGATCACCCAGGTCGTTAATCGCAACAATTTCTATATTGTGCTTCTTACCGCTCTCGTAGTGGGCACGCAGAATATTGCGACCGATACGACCATACCCGTTGATGGCGACGTGGATAGTCATAGCTAAGCTCCTTTTTATAAAAACTGCTTGACGGTCTCGGCCACCTTATCGGGGGTCAGTCCGAAAAACTTGAATAAGTTAGCCGCTGGCGCCGATTCGCCGTAGCGGTCTATCGACACTACGGAACTTTCTATGCCTATGTACTTTTACCAAAAGGCTGTAACTCCGGCCTCTACGGCGACGCGCAGCAAGCCTTGCGATAGTACCGACGATTTCCAAGCGGCGTCCTGCTGATCAAAGATCATCGCATCGACGCTTGAGATGGAAACCACGCTGTAAGAGAAGGTGCAACCAAGAGGCAGGTAGAGCCGTCATGCAGTTCTAAGTCGTTCATCATCGCAGCCATGCTAAGCTCGCGCAGTCGGTGAAATTAAAACCCATAAATTCGGCTGACGCCCGTAGCAATTTCACCACCAGCAGCGCCATTCTTACCGGATTGCCTAGGCCTTGCTTCAGCGAGCCAGGATTGATTTTTACCTAAGGCGTACGGGGATGAAACTGAGCAGTAAAGGTTTCAAAAGAAAATATTCTAGCATTAAGTAATTGCGAGATAAGTGTGCGAATTACTTCTTTTTAGCACTGCTCAGAAAAGTTGACAGCATATTTATTTAATAAAAACTGAGATTGAAATATAAAAAATTTCTTAGAGTCACACTCCAGGAGTGCTAGAAGGGATGCCTCAAGAAATGACATAGTCGATCGCTTTATTACAGTTCAGAGAAAAGATCGTTTTATCGAACCATTACAAGTGCAGCGAACAATATGTACAAATTCCAGTCTCAAGTTGACGCAGGGTTATCTCCGGCTGGCGTAGCGCACCTACACAAACACCGGCGGGGGTAGCTCGTCTTCGGGGTAATGGGTTAGATTTTTCTGGCGTTCTGGAGTCAACCCCTGAGGCTGAACCAGAAGCCGAAAGCAAAGTGATACGCTTGCTGGGCCTTCATCGAAAGGAGAAAGTCCATTTCATCCAGAGATTCGTATCGTCGCCACAGCGGTGAGTTCAAGCTTCAGTTGTGTGCCGATATCTGCGCCAGCAAGGTCGAACGCTGGGAGGCGTTGCGCACGTACGGATTGTCGCAAATCTGTTGCAGATGTGGTTGACGCAATACGACCAGGGATCGCTTAATGAAGTCGCTGCTGCTAGCCTGGTCGGGGAGTATGAGGCGAAGATCGCCGTGATCGAGCGCAAAGTCGGTAGCTGACAATGGAAATCGACCTCCTCAAAAAAACGCCTCACCTGCGTCTCGTGAACGACACGGGGCATCATCGATTGTCACCGGCCCGCGTCCTGCTCCATCCGGGGAGGATGCAAAGTGATAGAACTGCCTCGCAGCACCTACTACTACCGGTCAAGCACCTCTGACATGGGCTGACTGATGTGCAGCTGGTTTACCTAATTGGCAAAATTCATGAAGAATTCTCCGACTATGGCTACCGACGGGTGACACTTGAGCTTCTGGCACGCGGATATTGTGTGAACCACAAAAGAGTCGCGGTAAGCGTCCGCCGAATCTTGCGATTACCCACAAATATTTGGTCGATTGCCTCTGTTAACGTTGTTGCGTGTCCATATGACGATGATGAGAGATGGCGAACGGAAGCGGCAAAGGCAATGGGGCCATGGCGTTGACTGCCGAGGCGTGGCTGGATGAAGAGACTAGACGAAATCAATTCCGCGACGAGCGGTTGGGAAAGAGGTTTCGGTTAGTTCTTGAACGTTTGTGGTCCTGCATGGGGCGGAGCATTCCGATGACTTGTCAGGACTGGTGCAACACGAAGGCAGCCTATAGGTTCTTCTCTAATCCCAAAGTCAATGAACAGGATATTCTGAGCGGACACTTCGAAGCAACTCGGTGCCGCTTCACCGCCTCGCGGGGCCATGTTCTGATATTACAAGATACGACCGATTTCTCATACCAACGAGAGCGGCCAGAGTTGATTGGATCGATGCATAAAGTTTCAAGCCGCAAGGACCATTCGGGGCGAAGTTTGATGCGTACGGTTTGCGGAATTCTGATGCATTCTAGTCTCGCGGTCACCCCCCAAGGCGTCCCATTGGGTCTTGCCGCTGTCAAATTCTGGATGCGCAAGAAATTCAAAGGATGCTGTCACCTTCCGTCGTATAGGAGCCAGGTTTTTTCGGCATATAGGCGCCATTTTTAAGCGGTGTGACGGACATTTCACGGGGTTTAAGGATGCGTGTTTTTGAGGTGTTTGCAAGCTTATTAGAAGGGTTTGAAGGTAGCATTTTTGGGGTGCGGTAGGACTTGCCATCTAGGGTGAGGCAATAGGCGTTATGATGCAGTCGATCCAATGTGGCCGAAGCGAGCAGGCGATTAGCTGGGAAGGCCTGGTCCCACTCGGACAGATCAAGATTGCTGGTTACGATAGTAGAGACGGCTTCGTAGCGTTCGGCGATGAGCTCATGCAGGTCTTCGTCGGCAGGTGGTCGCATTGGTTTGAGGGCGAAGTCGTCGAGTAATGTTGTGCGCAACATTACTCGACTCATGTTGAGCCCTCGGTAATGTGAAGTCCGACCATCAGCGCTCGCTCTAGTGGGATGTATGACGGATCTGAACTCAACATATCTATGTCCCCCCGGGCTTACCTTGACTGCTTTACCACGGTCAAGGAGACCCGCATGCTCGAACAACTGTTCCCGAAGTACCACTACCGCTATACTGCGTCGCCGCATGCCAATGAGCTGCGCGCGTTCGCATGCTGGTTAGACGAAGTCGGCTACGGTCACGATCCCGCGCATGATCACGTCCGGCGACTCCGCGAGGCGCTGGACCGCCAGCGCAGATGGCTCGATGCACCGATCGACCGCGCCGGTATCGATGACCTGTTCGCCGCGCTGCCCGACAACGCCAATTACCGCGCCACGCGCCGAGCGTTCTGCCACTTCATGCAGGCCTGTGGACGACTGCTCCCCGAACCGGATCGGCGGCCACACGCTGCAACGCTCGTCGCGTACGAGGATCAGCTCAGGACCGTACGTGGCTTGCGCGAGTCCACCATCGAGCAGCACCTTGCTACGGTTGAAGCCTTCTTGCACGAATTGCTGCCAGATGGTTTGCCGTTATCTGCGCTGACGCGCGAACGCATCGAGCGGCATGTGGTGACGACCGGCCGACGCATCAGCCGCCAGAGCCTGCAGCATTGGGTGGCGCGGTTGCGCTCGTTCATGCGGTTCTGTCATGTGAACGGTCTCTTGCCGCAGCCGCTAGATGCCATCGATACGCCACGCGTATACCGCGACGAGCTGCCGCCGCGGGCATTGCCCTGGAGTACCGTCCTGGCGCTGCTTCGCTCGGTGGACCGAAGCGACGCGATGGGCTGGCGCGACTATGTCATCCTGTACCTGATGGCGCACTATGGTCTGCGGCCCAGCGAGGTTGCCTCGTTGAGGATGGATGCCATCGACTGGTAGGCGCGCACCCTACGCGTCGCCCAACGCAAGACTCGCTCGGAGCTGACGTTACCGCTGGCCGACCGGACGCTGCGGATCCTCAAGCGCTATCTGTTTGAGGGCCGCCCCGGCAACGAGCGTCCGGAGTTGTTCCTGCGCACTCGCGGACCAGTCGGACCGATGAAGCATTACGGCGTATGCGATCTGTATAGGACCCGCGCCGCACGCAGTGGTCTGGATCTTCAGGCCACGTCGGCTTACTGCTTGCGGCACAGTTTTGCGATGCGACTGCTCGATCGGGGCGTTGGTATCAAGGCCATTGGCGATGTGCTAGGCCACCGCGGCCTGGAGAGCACCTGCGTGTACCTACGGCTGCAGCTCGATGCATTGCGTGATGTCGCGTTGCCGCTGCCGCGCGGTGCCGATGCGCGCACGACGGAGGTGGAGCAATGACCCGCGCCATCACATGCAACGACATCGACCCTAGCATTGATCGGTACCTTGAGCGTCAGCGTGCCCTCGGGCGGGCGTATCGCGCCGAAGAAGATGTGCTCAGGTCATTGAGCCGTAGCCTGGGGACCAGCAGAACGCCCGACCTCGATCTCGCCGCCTTCGATCGGTGGTGTGCGTCGCATCAGGGCCTGACTGGCAACGTGCGACGCAACCGTCAGCGCATCGTGCGCAACTGGTGCCTGTATCGCCAGCGCACGGAGCCGTCGTGCTTTGTTCCGGACTTGAACCGCTTCCCGCGGCCACATCAGCACCAAGCGCCGGTGATCGTTGCGCCCGAGCAGGTAGGCCGGATGCTGGTGGCCGCGGGCGCGGTCCAACCGACGCCCGACTCGAGCTTGCGACCGCAGGTGCTGCGCCTGGCCACGGTGCTGCTCTACACGGCTGGTCTTCGACGTGGCGAGCTGCTTGGCCTGCAGCTCGGTGATGTGAACCCGCACGACAGCGTCCTGCGGATCCGGCAATCCAAGTTCCACAAGTCCCGTTGGGTACCGTTGTCGCGCGACGCGGGCAACGAACTGCGACGCTACCTTGTATACCGACAGCGTCGTTGGCAAAGCGAACAGCCCAACGATCCGCTGCTGTGCCACGGCACTGCCCAATGCAGGGGCTACACCGGTACCGGCCTGAGCCGAGGGCTGCACGAATTGATGGACGAGGCCGGGGTGCGCGGATGGGATGGACGGCACCCACGCATCCACGACTTGCGCCACAGCTTCGCGATCCAGTGCCTGCTGCGCTGGTACCGTGAAGGCGCTGACGTCCAGTCGCAGCTTCCCAAGCTCGCGATGTACATGGGCCATGTCTCGATCGCCTCCACTGCCTATTACCTGCGATGGATTCCAGAACTTGCCCAGGCAGCTAGCGAACGCTTCGAGGCCTCGTACGGCGAACTGGTGGCGGGAGGACGCCATGAAGCCAATATATCCCAACAACCTGGGTCGCACGTTGGTGAGCTTCTTCCAGGACTACCTGCCTGCGCACCGGGGGATGAGTGCCAATACGGTGCGCAGCTACCGCGATGCAATCGTTCTGTTCCTGCGCTTTCTCACGCAACACACCGGTCAGCCCGTTGAATCTTTGGAAGTTGGCGACCTGCGCCCCGATCGTGTTACCAGCTTCCTGGCGCAACTGGAAGACAAGCGCGGCAACCGCGTCGCCACGCGCAATGCGAGGCTGGCGGCCCTGCACACGCTGGCCAAGTTCCTCGTCACGGAGCATCCGCAGCACATGAGCACGCTGCAGGCTGTGCTGGCCGTGCCGTTCAAGCGGGGCGCACGCAGCATGCCGATGGAGTACCTTGAGCAGGAAGAGGTCGCGGCGTTGTTGGCCTCAATCGATCGAAGTACGGCGCTTGGGCAGCGTGACTACGCGTTGTTCGCCTTGATGTTCAACACGGGCGCTCGCGTGCAGGAGATCCTGGACCTGCACGCGTCGGACGTGCGACTCGACACTCCTGCCCAAGTGCGCTTGACCGGCAAGGGCAACAAGGTTCGCATTTGCCCGATCTGGTCCAGCACCGCCTAACTGCTGCGGCCACTGTGCCCGTTGAGCATTCAGAACGGAACGGCTCGCCCGTTGTTCGCAAACCATCGAGGCGAGCCGCTGACACGCTTCGGCGTGCGTTACCTGCTGCGCCGGCACATGGAACTCGCGTCGCGCAAGCATCCCACGCTACGCGGCAGGTCGATCCGTCCGCACTCGTTGCGCCACACGACTGCCATCCACCTGCTCAAAGCCGGCGTCGACTTCGCGAGTATCAGCCAGTGGCTCGGGCACGCAAGCCTGAACACGACGATGGTTTACACGCGGGCGGATCTCGACTTGAAGCGTCAGGTACTCCTGCAGGTCTTCCCAGATGCGTTGGCGGCGCCCAAGGTCGGTAACGCCACGACGGCCCGCATCGGGCTATTCGACTGGCTTCGCCGGCTTTGATTATGTGGAGTTCGATAGTAGACACGGCTTACGAACGCGGTCCACCGACTTCACATTACCGAGGGCTCAACATGAATCGAGCAGCAGCACATCGATCTTGGCCAATTGCAGCAGCCACTTGCCGAAAGCGCCGCTGGCATGCCGAGTCGCCAACTCCTCGGGCAGACGCGGTACGCGTTGATAGCAGGCCGAATGGCCGCGCCGGCAAGCGTACTGCGCCAGGGCGCAGGCTAGCCAAGACTTGCCCGCGCCGGTCGGGCCGTTGATGAGGATACATTGGCCGGTTTCGACCCAGTTGCTCAGTGCCAGACTCATGAGGGCGCTGCGCTCGATGCCGCGCCCGGCACGGGTGTCGAGGTCTTCGATAGCCGCTTGCCCATAGCGCAGCTTGGCCTGCTTGAGTAACCGCGCCTGGCGACGATCTTCGCGATAGTGGACCTCGCGGTCAATGAGTAGGGCTATGCGCTCCTCGAAGCTCATAGCCGCTATACCAGGCTGGGCCAATTGTTCTTGCAACGCGTCGGCCAAACCGTCCAGTTTGAGGGTCCGCAGTTGACCCAGGGTGGTGTTCATCATCATGCGCATCGCCTCCTTTACTGGTAATAACCAGGGCCGCGCAGATGTTCGTGCGCTGGACTGACCCAAGACGAGGCGCAAGGTTGTGCCATGCGGTCGCGGTTGTTGTGCAGAATGTCGCGCACGTCGCGGTAGCGCCAGACGCGTATCTGGAATGCCAGATGGCAGGGGGCTTCCAGCCGATCACGGCCATAGCGCCTCGATAGCGAGAGTAGTCCTAAGCAAGCGCGGTAGCCGTGTTCTGGGTGCTTGTATCGCTCCAGCAAGCGCGTCACCATGGTGCCGGTGGCTAGGCCTATGTCCAGGCCCCAGTGGATGAGCCGCTGGGGGGTCCATTGCTTATGAGCGCGATGTGCCGCTGGCATGTGTTGGGCGACGGTTGTAAAAGCACCGCGCTGCGCTGAACGCCCATGGCTGGCGACCCGCTGACCCCGGTGCAGCAGTTCTACGGTGTGGCGTGTAATGCGCGCCTGGATGACCTGACCGACCAAGGGATGGGGCACGCTGTAGCGGTGTCCTTCGACTTCGACGTGGTAGTCGATGTGCACCTTCACCGTCTTGAAGTGCGCCAACTCGTAGCGCTGCACAGGCAAGGCTTGCAGAGCTGGGGCGTCCAAGGTGGCAAAAGCGCTAGCACGGCTGCCGGGTAGCTTCTGGAACGGGCGGGTGTTTAACCGACTCAGGAGCGGCTCGATGGCCAGATTAACCTCGTGCACAATGGCAAACCGTTGATGACGCAGTCGCGCCAGGATCCACCGTTCGACGACCTGCACGGCCGACTCCACGCGGGCCTTGTCTTGGGGCTGACGCGGGCGCGCGGGTAACACGGAGGTGCCATAGTGCCGCGCGAAGTCCTGCACCGTATCGTTGGCACGCGGTTCGTAACGATCGGGCTCAGCGATTAGTGCGCGGGCGTTATCCGGTACGATGAGCTGGGGCACACCGCCGAAAAAAGCTAGCGCCTGCGCGATGGCATCGAGCCAGTCGGCCATCGTCTGGCGCGCCGTGGCGCAGGCAAACGTGTAACCTGATGCGCCAAGCGCCGCCACAAAGACGTGCGCTCGCCCGCCGTCGGTCAGC
>Ga0169931_10012042_pt1 | contig 12066 bp, 10 predicted proteins | sample Kivu_15m_20L_FD_129675 | JGI IMG/M metagenome (GOLD analysis project Ga0169931, IMG submission 129675) | Freshwater microbial communities from Lake Kivu, Western Province, Rwanda to study Microbial Dark Matter (Phase II) - Kivu_15m_20L... | ecosystem: Environmental > Aquatic > Freshwater > Lake...
CAGCACCTCCACGGCTGAGGTGAACGCTGATGTGGATGTACCCGGCGCCACCGCCAACGGAGGCACCCTCACCTGCAACACCACCAGCATCGCCCTGGCAGGCGCCGGTAACGGCAGCTTCGCATGGAACGGTCCGGGCGGCTTCAGCAGCAACGAGCAGAACCCCGTGGTGAACGCCGCTGGCACATACACCCTCACGGTCACCGGCGCCAACGGCTGCACCAGCACCTCCACGGCTGAGGTGAATGAAGATACCGGTCAGCCGACAGCGTTGGTATCCGCGACCTTCATCGGATGCGACGGTGAACCGGCTACCCTTTCCTTCACCAGCGCGGACGACATCACGTTCACCACCTGGTCCTCTCCAAGCGGTTCGGTCATCTCCGATGGTGCAACCGCATTGGCCGGGACGCCTGGCACCTACACCTTGCTGCTGATGGCGGTCAATGGCTGCAGCAATGGCTACACGATCGACGTGTTGCTGGATCCGAACTGCGGAGATGACTGTCCGCCGGTCATCATCAGCTGTCCTCCGGACATCACCGTATCCTGCGCCGATGACTTCTCGCCCTTCGGTATCGGTGGTGAGCCGGTATGGAGAAAGAAGGAGACCTGCCCGGAGATCACGAACCTGGGCTGGAACGACGAGATCCTGAGCAACTGCCCTTTCGTGATCCGTCGCACTTTCTGGGCCGAGGATGCAGCCGGTACGCATGGGACCTGCAGCCACACGATCACAGTGATCGATGATGTGGCGCCCATCTTCATGGATGTTCCGGCGGACCTTGTCCTATCCTGCGAGGAGAATATCGACGACATTGCCACGCCTGCGGTATGGGGCTATGACGAATGTACCAAGACACAGGTGGATGTGGAGCACGAAATGACATACCTGCCCGGCGAATGTCCTGGCACGTATACGCTGTTACACACCTGGACCGCTGCGGACCAATGCGGCAATGTCGGCCAGGCATATTGGAGCATCGCTGTGGTCGATACGGTGGCACCCCAGTTCACCTGTGCGCTTACGGACCTGGAGGTATCCACGCTGGATGAACTTCCTGAACCCGAGGATTGCAAGGCCTTCGACAATTGCGGCGGCGAGGTCTACGTGTACTTCACCGAACACGCTTATGTCTCGGAGGATTGCAAGGGCGGCCAGACGGTGATCCGGACCTGGTCCACTGCGGACGAATGTGGGAATGCGGCATCGGTACAGCAGACCATCACCGTATGTGACAGGAAGGTCGATGACGACGCGAACGCCACTGCGCGGGCCAAGGTCATTACCGAGGTGGCACCCAACCCGTTCCGCCTGGAGTGTGCGATCACCCTGACACCCTCTGTCCATGGAAAGGCGTTGGTGGAGATCACCGACCTGCAGGGACGCAAAGTGGCAGAGCTGTTCACAGGTTCGGTGGAGGCTGGCGTTCCGGTGCGCCTGATGTTCGATCCAGGGGAGCGTGACGGTGCGATGTACCTCTACCGCGTGATCCTGGACGGCGAGGCCACCCAGGGGCGCCTGATGTACCAGCCGTAAGCCATCATCCGTTGCATGAAAGAGCCCCTGCCGACCGGTGGGGGCTCTTCTCTTGCGGCTGGTCTACCTTCGCCTCAGCCCTTCCCTCCATGTCCGACCATCAGCCGCTCGCCGAACGGATGCGTCCAACCTCGCTGAACGACGTGGTGGGACAGCAGCATCTGGTGGGCCCGCAGGGGGTGTTGCGCAAGGCGCTTGCCGGCGGCATGTTGCCCAGCATGATCCTGTGGGGCCCGCCGGGAGTGGGCAAGACCACCCTGGCGCGGCTCATCGCCCAGCAGCTTGGACGTCCCTTCCATACACTGAGCGCCATCAGCAGCGGCGTGAAGGATGTGCGTGAGGTCATCGAAAAAGCCTCTGGAAGCGGTCTCTTCTCACGCAGTGCCGTGCTGTTCATCGACGAGATCCACCGCTTCAGCAAGGCCCAGCAGGACAGCCTTCTGGGAGCCGTGGAGAAGGGCACCATCACCTTGATCGGAGCTACCACGGAGAACCCGAGCTTCGAGGTCATCGGGGCGCTCCTTTCGCGATGCCAGGTATACACCCTCGAGGCGCTTACGGAAGCGGAATTGCTCGCACTCCTGCACCGCGCCATGGCGGACGACGATCAGCTCAAGGGCCGGTCCATCAACCTTCGCAGCACCAGCGCGCTCATGCGGGCAAGCGGTGGCGATGCGCGGCGCCTGTTGAACACCTTCGAGCTGTGTGTGAAGGCAGCACCGGAGGGACCGGTGGAGCTCACCGACGAACGTGTACAGGAGGTGGTGCACACGCTCAGTGCCCGTTACGACAAGCAGGGCGAGCAGCACTATGACATCATTTCGGCCTTCATCAAGAGCATCCGCGGCAGCGACCCCAACGCGGCGGTCTACTGGCTGGCGCGCATGGTGGAAGGTGGCGAGGACCCGCTGTTCATTGCAAGGCGCATGGTCATCCTAAGCAGCGAGGACATCGGCAATGCGGACCCGAATGCGTTGCTGATGGCTACGACGGCCATGCAGGCGGCGCAGATGATCGGGTGGCCGGAGAGCCGCATCATCCTGAGCCAATGCGCCGTATACCTGGCATGTGCACCCAAGAGCAATGCCAGCTACGTGGCCATCGGGGAGGCACAGGCCGCGGTGCAACGGACCGGAGACCTCGTGGTACCCATCGCACTCCGCAACGCACCCACCCGGTTGATGAAAGACCTCGGTTACGGAAGCGCCTACCGCTACAGCCATGATGGCGAAGGCAACTTCATCGACCAGGAGTTCCTCCCGCCCGACCTCGCGGGCACCAGCTTCTACAAGCCCGGCAACAACGGAAGGGAACAAAGGCACGCTGCGCTTATAGCGGAGCTCTGGAAGGGGAAATACGACACCGGCGGGTGATCCTTCCTCAAGCGCGCTCCTGCTCGATGAAGCGGCGGTGCATATCGTAGATGATGCCCAAGCTCACCGCAAGACCGCCAAGGGCCTGCTCCATCATCTGCCACATGATATCGACCAGGAAGTGCATCATCCCATGCTTCGTGAAGGTCATGCCGAGCACGAAGATCACCAGGTAGACACAGAACCCCACCACCGCTCCGAGCAGGAAGGACGCGAACGGGAAGGCCTGTTTCAGGGAGATCACCTCGCGCCGCAGGGCCTCGTGCACAGCGAAGGTGAGCAACAGGCCCAAGCCGAGGTAGACCAAGCCGGCCAGCACGAAATAGAGCGTCAACGGAATGCGCAATTCCTCCAGGTCGGTGAGGGCGATCCCATGCCACACACAGGACATACCGAACATAGTGGCCGCAGCTGCTAACCAGGGTGCTAGGATATGGCGTTGGAACAACAGCACTTCCAGGGATACGAATGGTGATACAAAATTAAGGCAGTGTCGACTTCCGGTAAAGTACCGATGAACGAACAGGCGTATTTTCGGGCCGTATCCATGAGAAAAAACCACCTCCCTGGGAGCCTTGGCATCGTCCTTCTCCTCACCTTGCTGCTATCCGGTTGCAGGAAGGATGATCGCGCTTCGCGCTGGGACGTGGATGTACTGGCTCCTCTGGTGACCGGTCGCTTCACCATCCGGGACCTCGTGGCGGACAGCCTGCTTGTGGTGGATGCGGATGGGAGTGTGCGCCTTGTCTACGAGAGCAACCTGTTCGATGTGGGCCTGGACACGCTGTTCGCCGCGCCGGATACCGAGTTCGTATACAGCTATGCCCTACCCTTTCCAGGTCCGATCAACTTCCCTGCCGGACTTCAGCTGCTGGACATTGCGGATAATTCGCGCTTTGATCTGGACGGAGTGGAATTGCGCCGCCTTGACCTGCGCGAGGGTCTCCTGCGGATCCGCACACGCAACATGGTGCAAAGTGCCTTGCTGGGCCGGTTCGAATTGGGCGGCGCCACCTTCCCCGAAGGAGGCAACACGCTGAACACCAGCGCAGGCCCGGGTACGCCGCAAGCACCCACGGTGACCACCTTCACCCGCGACCTGTCCGGCACACGGCTGGACCTGCGCGGTCCACTGTTCAACAGCTTCAACACGCTGTCGAGCCTCATCAGCACACAGCTCGATCCGGCCGGCAGCGGTGCCACGATCACCGACCAGGACAGCATCATCATCACGGTTGATTACATCGGCCTGGTCCCACAGTACGCCAAGGGTTCCTTCGGCAGGCGTGTCGTGGAGCAACAAGGCCAGGACCTCCCGCTCGACCTGTTCAGGAACATCGTGGACGGAACCCTTGACCTGGAGCAGGTCAGGCTGTCCTTGAACATCGAGAACGGCGTGGGGATGGACCTGCAGCTGGACCTGCAGCGCTTTACCGCGGTGAACAGCCGGAGCGGGACTACGGTGGACCTGACGCATGCCATCCTCGACGGCCCGATCAACCTGAACCGTGCCATCGACCTTGGCACCGGGCCTCAGCCCAGCTACTACAGCAACGAACTAGACCAGGACGATAGCAACATCGATACCTTCCTGGAGGTGCTCCCGGACCGCATCGATTACGATGTCGTGCTGCGCATCAACCCGTTGGGCGATATCAGCAATGGCAACGACTTCCTGTACTACGAAAGCAGGCTGAAGGCCGATCTGGAGTTGGAGGTGCCCCTGCGCCTCACAGCGAACGCCCTCACCCTGGAGACACTGGTACAACCTGACCTCCCAGGGAGCGCCGAAGGCCATGCCCTGCAAAGCGGAGAGCTGACCGTACTCGGCACCAACGGCTTTCCCTTCGATGCACGCTTGGAACTCGCATTGGTGGACACCACCGGTGCCGTGCTGTCCAGCATCCCGGTGAGCGGCTCGCTCCAGGCGGGTATACTGGGCCCCGACCGGACGGTGGTGCAAGCGCGCAACAGTGAGGCTCGCGCCACGGTGAGCCCCGAACAGCTGGACCTCCTTTACCAAGGCCGGCAACTTCGCCTGCGCGCCATCTTCAACACGGTGGACCAAGTTGAGCATGTGCGCCTGCTGGAACACTATGCGCTCGATGTGCGGATCACAGCGCGCGCCAACTACCTGGTGAACGGTGATGAATAAGCGCTGCTCCCTGCTGCTGGCGACAGGGCTCGCGGTATTATGCGCGCATGGACAGTGGACCCAGCTGCCGCCCGATGCCGCACAGGACAGTGCGCGTCACATGCTCCGCATTGAAGGGCGCTTTCTCTACAACAGCAATGCTGTCCTGAACGAGCTGCCTGCGCACCTGCTGCGCGGCGACGACCTTGACCGCGAACTGCGGCAGCGCAGCTCGGATGCCCTCGCAGGGCGTGCACGCGCTGTATTCGGCTACGGTTATCTCGGCCGTGTGACGTGGACCGGCACACGCCTGCAACAGGGCCGCTCGCGCTGGAGACCCACCATATCCCTCGCACTGCAGGAGCACGCCGGCGCACGCATCACACCCGACCTGTACGACCTCGTCTTCTTCGGCAATGCCCGCTTCGAGGGGCGCACCGCTGCACTGGCACCGGCCGCGTATGAGCAAGTGCGCTACAGCACATTGGGCATCGGTGTGGTGGACCATCGCACGCGTTCGTTCGCGCGGCTTGAACTGGTACAGGGAGCATCGCTCACCGCCGTGGATGTGGACTGGGCCGATCTGTACACCGGTGTGGACGGCCGTGTGCTGCGCTCCGCAGTACTGGCCAGCTATCTCAACAGCGATACAGCGGGCAGCGACTGGACGCGCAACAATGGTCTCGGTGCGGCCCTCAGCGGGCGCTGGGAGAGCCGCATACGCGCAGCGGCACGGCCCGCCTACTTCAGCGTGGGTGTGGAAGACCTCGGCTTCGTGCATTGGAACGCCAACAGTGTAGGCCTGGAGAAGGACACGGTGGTCCGCTTTGATGGGGTTGCCGTAGATAATGTGCTCGACCTGGATGCCATCCTCATCGGCGAGGAGCAGTTGCTCGATACCCTTGGCCTGCGCTACCGCACCGGGGCACGCACCCGCATCCTCCCGTTCCGGGCGCACGTATCCTACCGCATCGACGGGCGTAGCGGCTGGCGCTTCGGACTGGAGGCGCAGTACCAGCACCTTCCCTCCTACCTCCCGCAACTCACCGCCAGCCTGGCGCGACGCGTGGGCGGCCGAGGCGCTTGGGGCGCCAGCGTTAGCTATGGCGGGTACGGAGGTGTACTGGTGGGCGCGGGCGGTCGATATCGCGTGGGTCGGCGCTTCACGGTGGAAGCGTCACTGCCCCAGCTCATCGGCTTCGCTGGTGGTCGCACGCGTGGGCTGGGTGCCTTGCTCGCTGTTCAGGTCGCGCTGTGAACCGAAGCACGCCATGAACTGGATCCTCCTGATAATTGCCGGGCTGTTCGAGGTGGGCTTCGCCACCTGCCTCGGCCTGGCACGCGAGGCGAGCGGGAATGTACGTTTGGCGTGGCTTGCCGGCTTCTTCGTGTGCCTGACACTGAGCATGCTCCTCCTCTACCGCGCGGTGCAGGGGCTTCCGGTGGGTACGGCCTACGCGGTATGGACGGGCATCGGTGCGGCGGGCACGGCGGTGCTGGGCATTGTGCTGTTCAAGGAACCGGCCACGGCCTGGCGGCTGTTCTTCCTCTTCACGCTCATCGCCTCCATCGTGGGCTTGAAGGTGGTGAGTTGAGGGTGACCGGAGGAAAGCTCGCATTCCCGGGACACACGTTCACCACCGTTCGCGCCTGCTCTTCCGGAAAGCGCTATGGGACCAAGCATCCATCGAACCTACCGACCTTCGTACCTTGAAGCCGCACGTTCATCCGTGCGCTGTCGAGCCACATGAGCCGCATATCCATCCGCTTCTTCAACGACCGCGAGGTGCGTGCGATCTGGGATGAGGAGCAGGCCAAGTGGTGGTTCTCCGTACTTGACATCGTGGCGGTGCTCACCGATCAAAGCGATTACGAGAAGACCCGCAACTATTGGAAGTACCTCAAGGCCAAGTTGAAGCGGGAGAACAGTCAAGTGGTTAGTGCCACTACCCAGTTGAAACTCGCGGCACCTGACGGTAAAAAGCGGCTCACCGACGTCCTTGATCATGACGGGATCATCGCCTTGGGCAAAGAGTTCCCCGGCAAGCAGGCCAACCGCTTCATCCAGTGGTTCACCCATGGCGCGGATAGCATCGATGGAAAGAGCCGGACAAAGGCATATGCGTTGTTCGAAAGTTCCCTCATCGATAGCATTGAAGTAGGCACTGCCAAAGGCTTGCAACAGATCCACGCCTACCTCTTCGGGGGGCTGTACCCCTTCGCTGGTCAGATCAGGCAGAAGAACATTTCCAAAGGTGGGTTCCAATTCGCCACCTCGCACTTCCTGGGGGCCACCTTGCAGCAGATCGATCGTATGCCGGAGGATAAGTTCGATGGCATCGTCGAGAAGTACGTGGAGATGAACGTTGCTCATCCCTTCATGGAGGGCAATGGCCGAAGCACCCGGATCTGGCTCGACCTGATCCTGAAGAAGCGGCTTCAACGCTGTGTGGACTGGAGCAGGATCGGCAAGCGGGAATACATGGCCGCCATGATCAGTAGTTCGGTGGATGCACGTCCCTTGAAGACGCTGTTGGAGCAGGCGTTGACCGACCAGATCCACAGTCGGGAGATGTACATGAAAGGGATCGACCACTCCTACTACTACGAGGAGGAGTGAGCGATCGGTCTTCAAGTCCCGAGCGCTTCCAGCCCAGTTCCAGTGCGGCGTTCGCTCGCGTTACAACACCGTCACCTCCGTCCGCCTGTTCTGGGCCCTACCCTCTTCGGTGTCGTTGGTGGCCTCCGGCTTGGTCTCGCCATAGCCCTTCGCTGTGATGCGAGCCCCGTCGATGCCCTTGGCCACCACATAGTCGCGCACGGCCTTGGCGCGCTGGTCGCTCAGGGTCATATTGGCGACATCGGCACCCACGTTATCGGTGTGGCCGCCCAGTTCGATGCGGAGCGTGGGATTGCTCTTCAGCAGTGCCGTGAGCTTGTCCAACTCTGCATTGGAGGTGGGCAGCAGCTCGTAGCTGGCGGTGTTGAAGAAGATGTTGCGCAGGGCGATGACACTGCCTGCGGTGAGCGGGCTGAGCGGGACGTTGAGCGTGTAGGAGGCTTCCACCGCTCCTGCGGGCACGTCGTAGTTCTCCGAGTAGAACAGGTAGCCCTCGGCACTGGCATTGAGCGCATAGGTGGTGCCCGTGGGCAGGCAGACGAGGAACTCGCCGGTCTGCGGGTCGCTGTAAGCCGCCGTGGCCAGCTTGCCGGTGTTCACGGCATAGAGCTCGACATCGGCCTCCACGGCTTTGCCAGTGGTCTTGTCGGTGACCTTGCCGCGGATGTAGGTGACCGGCTGCGGGCGGGCCTCGGGGAACAGCTCGAAGCTGTAGAGGTCCAGGTCGCCGAAGCCACCCTTGCGATCGCTGGCGAAGTAGGCCACGTTGCCAGCGGCGTTCACCAGCAGGCTGTTCTCATCGGCGCCGGTGTTGATCGGATAACCCAGGTTCAACGCGGGCCCCCAGGTGCCATCGTCCTGCCTGCGGCTCATGTAGATATCCAGTCCGCCCATGCCGGGGTGACCGTTGCTGCTGAAGTAGAGCGTGCGGTTGTCGGGGTGGATCTGAACGCTCTCTTCTTGGTGCGGCGTGTTCACGTTGGGGCTCACCTTTTCGGGCGCGCTCCATGTGCCATCCGCTTGGAGCACGGTCACATAGATATCAGTGTTGCGCACACCGTCACGGGCCTGGGTACCGCGCACATAGTAAAGGGTGCGGCCATCGCTGGACAGGCTGGGCTGGCTCTCCCAGTTGCGGCTGTTCACGGGTGCGCCCAGGTTCTGGGGGGGGCTCCAGCGATCACCGATGCGGCGGCTGATGCAAAGGTCGCAACTGCCCATGCCGTCGCGGCCGCGCGCGTAGCTGCCGTCCATGAAGGCGCAGTGGGTGAAGATGATGAAGCGACCATCAGGGCTAAGCGTGCCGGCGCCTTCATTGCGCTCCGTGTTCACCGAGCGGATGCCGCGCGAGGGGCCCCAGGTGCCATCCGCGCCGCGATCGCTCACAAAGAAGTCCTCCTGCTCGCCGATCCGCTCATCCTCGGCCTTGATGCGGCGGGTGAGCAGCAACGTGGCATCATCGGCAGTGACCGTGGGGTAATACTCGGGCTGTGCCGTGTTCACGCCCGGTCCCAGGTTCACCGGTTCGAAGGGCACGGGTTGTTGCAAGGCCCTGCGGGCGAAGGCACAGTTGTCCAATCCGAGTCGGGCCTTGTCCTTGCGTTGCGGGTCCAGCTCCTTTTCCAGGAAGGCGGTGTAGTTCTTTTCCGCCGCGTCGTATTGGCCGGTGCGGAACTCCAGTTCGGCGAGGTGGAACTGGGCCATGGGATGCATGCGCGGTGCCACGTTCAGGACCACCCGGTAGTGATCGATCGCGGCCTGATCGTTCCCCTTCATCTCCTCCAGTTCAGCCAGGATGATGCGCGGCTCCACGAAGCGACGATCGATCTTGATGGCGCGGTTGAAGGCCTGTTCGGCACCCGACAGCTCACGCATGCGCATCAGATCGGCACCTTCCTCATAGGCCTTGATCGCCTTCTTGTCCTCCGTCGTGTACCGTACCTGGGCCTTTACGGTAGCGGTGTTCAGCGCCAGTGCGAGCAGTACAGGGACCCACAGGATGAATAGGTTCTTCACGGAATGTTGAGGTATTTGTGGGTCTGCAGCGAGATCTGCCAGCGCGGGTGGGCCTTCACGTGGTCCACGATGAGCGGCGTGACCATCTCGCGCTTGCTCCACTCCGGTTGCAGGTAGAGCGCACAGTCCGCGTTCACCTGGTCGGCATGCTGTTGCCCCCAGTCCAGGTCATGCTTATTTACAACGATCACCTTCAACTCGTGTGCTGCGGCGTGGATGGCGGGCAGCGGCGCCTTGAACTTCTTTGGACTGAAGCAGATATGATGCCAATCGCCGCTGAGGGGGTGTGTGCCGCTGGTCTCGATGTGGGTACGGAAGCCGGCAGCACGCAGCGCGCGGGTCAATTCGCTGAGGTCGTGCATGAGCGGCTCACCCCCCGTGATCACCACGATGCGCGCAGGAAAGGCAGCGGCTTCGGCCACCAGTTCATCCACGGAGCGTTGCGGGTGGACGGAGGCATCCCAGCTCTCCTTCACATCGCACCAGGCGCAGCCCACATCACACCCCCCAAGGCGAATGAAGTAAGCGGCGTGACCGCTGAACAGGCCTTCCCCCTGAATGGTGTAAAAGGCCTCCATGACGGGCAACGTGCGGGACATGTGGGCAAAGGAACGAAGTAGCGAGGCGTGTCGATGGCGCTATGCACAAGATCCATACCGGGCATCTGGCCATTCGCTGCTGGCTGCTGGCCGAGCGCCGAAAAAGAAAAGCCCACACAGTGCCCGGTTCATAGAACCCATGGTTATCACATGGGCGGGACCGCGATGATGGCTTCCGTAATCCTCCTGGTGCCGAAGCACGTCCGCACCGAAGTGTGGCTGAGGCCCGCCGTAGACCACCGAGGATGCAGTCCCTGATGGAAATTGTTGGTTCCGATGAACGTTGGCCTGTGTGGGCTTCGCGATGGCACCCGCACGGGGCAGGTGATAGAGGCTTAACAGGGTGATGGAAAGAACGTGTGGCCCGAAGGTACGTTGCCGGAACAGCCGATCGCAAGTGATGGTTGATAACTCGTGGAGCGGAATGTATGCGGCGATGTGATTTGTGCGGCTTAGGGATGGCCGGCGACCATCCCTATTGGTCGCCACGTTGCCCCACGAAGTGGTCCTCCTTGTCCTCGAACAGGATGTTGAAGGTGGTGAGGCTGCCATAGCATCGGGTGATGTACTGTTGCAGGTCCACCTTCTCGGCTTCGCTGAGGGCGGGGTGCGCGTTGATCTTCTGTTCCAGCACCCGGAAGCGGTCGCGGATCATCACGATCTTGTGGAAGAAGTCGTCGATGGGCACCTCCTTGCTCTTGAGCGACGCGTCCTTGGGCTTCAACTCCATGGAACCGCCCTCGTACTTGCGGGCCATCTCCACGGGGCGCTGGGGGGTGTTCATACGCTCCAGCACCTGTTCCAAGGCCTCTTCAACAGCAGCCATTTCCAGCCCTGCCTCGGGCAGTTCGGGGCCTGGGGCGGTCACCTGCAGACCGGCGAAGTTGCGACTGATGGACTGCTCGCCCTGGTCCTTGAAGAAGATATGGATGGTGCGTGCGTCGAGGTCGTATACGACGCCCTCACCCATGGTGGGGTGTTGTACGCGGGCGCCGATGCCAATGCTATAGAGTTCCATTGATCGAAGGGCGGAGGAATGACCGCCCGCCACAAAGGAAAGCAGCACGCAGCCTCACACAATGGCCTCAACCGTGTATGTAACACCGTTCACGATGACACGCTCACCAACACTGCGACCCAGTAATGCTTGGATGACAGGTGCCTGCAGCGTTACACCCAGATAACGTCGCCCCATGGCATCGAACTCATCCAGGCTCACGGCGATAAGGAAGTTGCGTGCGGATGTGTGCTCCACGGCCCCGTAATGCACCACGGTGGAATGTGCAGCAGGGTTCAGCTGGGATAGGCGGGCAGGTTCCATGAGCGACTCGAGGATGGCGGGTTCCTTGGTGTCTGACTTTGGCACGAAACTATCCCGCGCCCCCTGCAGGCGCACTGAGGAAACTCATGGTGGTAAGCACCTTTCATGCGTTACCATCAGGACATCCAACGCGCATGACCTCCTGCTCCAAGCAGATCCGATGACATGCGGACCCATCCTCTCTGCAACGGTGTCCACGAAAATGGGAAACCCCGACGCAGGGCAACGCGCCGGGGCACCCGTGGTCAGGATGCGGTCGGTCAGGTGGCAGGAACCTCCTCCTCGGCGGCCTCTGTGTTCCCTTCGTCAGCCGGGATCACCCATTCAATGACGGAAGGCGCAATGGGTTCCATGGCGCGTTGGGCAAAAAGTTGCTCTTCATCGGTGAGGCAGAGCAGCAGTGTGAGGGTCTGGACTGGCCACATGAGCTTGCGGGATATTCGTTTTGGAAGGCCGGTCGGTC
>Ga0169931_10012043_pt1 | contig 12065 bp, 16 predicted proteins | sample Kivu_15m_20L_FD_129675 | JGI IMG/M metagenome (GOLD analysis project Ga0169931, IMG submission 129675) | Freshwater microbial communities from Lake Kivu, Western Province, Rwanda to study Microbial Dark Matter (Phase II) - Kivu_15m_20L... | ecosystem: Environmental > Aquatic > Freshwater > Lake...
TGCTATCTATGTATTTCTATACTCAATTTACTACTTCTTTGTTAATCTTGAAATTCGACGATTTTCTTCAATAATAATCTACTTTGGATCGATGGCACTTTTGAGCTCTGTAGTATTTTTAATCAGTGGAACGATGGGATTTATAATTACTTATATGTTTTTAAGAAAAATATACTCTATGATTAAAATAGATTGAGGTAGATGAATCAATTGATAAATAATTATTTTAAAGAATTATTAATATTAACTATTGACTTTATAAATTAAATAATTTTCTAAATATCACATAATATGTATAGACAAATAAAAATTATTAATATGGCAAGCAATTTCATAATATGAAATCAATATTTATTATAATTTTATACTAACCAACTTATTCTTATACACAAAAAATAAAATGATATTAATATTATTTATTAAATTTAATTATTATTTAAGGTATAATATAAATGATCAATTTCAACAAAAAGATTGTTTCAAAGAAAGAATTAGTTAAACAAGGTTTCAATTATTTAAATTTACAATAATTTAGTAAAACGTGGTATGTTCAACAACAATGGAGATTTCGGAGCCCTTCTTTTATCCCAAAAACATAACAACCTCAGAGTAATATCTACTCCTGAATTCCCAGTTCCTTACTATCAAAGAATCATTCGTAATCCTGCTGCAGAAGAACAAGTTACTATCGACTTGACATCTTTATTAGACCCAATGAACGACTCAACTGTTATCAGAGTTAAACATGATTTAGCTAAATCTAGCGAAGGATTAAAGATCTTAGAATATGTTGAAAACCATATGCAATCTAAAACATTTGAAACTTCTGTCACTTCTGTTGCTGAACAATGCAACATCTATTCAGAAGATTTGATCCACTATTTGGATTGCGCCCATGAAGAAAACTGCAGAATTTTAAAAAGTTGTGATTTAGCAGATTGTTTGAAATTTTAAATTAAATAAATTATCGAAATATTTAATAATTTGAATGAATTATTCAAAAATTAAAATATGAAAATTTGAAGAAAACTTTAAATTTAATTCATAGATAATTTTAGCTATTTAAACCTTTTCCCTTCAATAAGTAGATTTTCAAAATTTTAATTTTAATAAATTTTATTAACAATTAGCAACATTTTTGTGAATTGTTTGGAGATTCCCCTTCTTCATTATATAAACTATAAACATTATTAGTTGGTTCTAATAATGTGTTTTTAGTTTGTATTCTTGTAATTAAATTTTTTGTTATCAATTCAAAAATCTCATTAATTTTTATAGATTCTTTTGCGCTTATTTCGTGGATGTCAATACCAGTTTGCTCTTGAAAAAAAGTGATGTCAGTTTGAAATACCTCCTTTTTAGATTCTAAATCGCATTTATTTCCGAGCACTATTTTGAAAGGATTTTCTGAAGCAGTAATTTTATTAACATCATCCATCCAATCTATTAAATGAGCAAAAGAGTTCTATAAAAATTTTGATTTATTTTAAGGAATTTACTCTATCACTAATATCATATACAAAAATTATTGCATCTGCTCCTCTATAATAGGCGTTAGTAATAGTTTTAAATCGCTCCTGTCCAGCGGTATCCCACTAATTTTTTAAATTTCTAATTTACAATTTGTAATTTAATTAGTTTCCCATCTACGTCTAAATTTTTGAATCTAAAATCCACCCCAATTGTAGCATAAAAATTTTCATTAAATTTGTCATCTGCGAATCTCATAAGTATGCAAGATTTTCCCACTCCAGAATCTCCTATTAAAACGATTTTGAAACTATGATCATATTGCTTAGTTTTCATAATTTTTGATGAATTTTTCTTTTTATATGCAAGTGGTTTTTTTTCTTTAGGGGAGGTGGGTGATCCATCAGCACTCTTTTCATATGAATCATTATTAGTTAGATCTTCTGAAAGAGTCAAACTTCCATTTTTCATTTTAGAATTTATTTAATTATTACACAATTCATTCAATATATTTAAATTTTGCAATCATATAAATTTTAATCACTAAACTCAATTAAATTTATTTTCATAATATTTATAGTAAATTTAATATTTGAATATATATCACAAAATATGGAGAGCAACATTAATGATGATATTTGCGATAATATTGAAACTGGGAATATTAACAATGAATTGATGACTGTTGATGTCGATGCAAGTATTAAAGGTGAAGGTAATCTTCAAGGAAACAGAGATAACAAAAGCAACCTAGTTAAAAAAGATTATAGAAGGGTTTTAGTCCCTGCTAACAGAATGAAGCCACTTAAAGATAATTGGCCAACTATTATAAAAGCTTTAGTTGAACATATGAAAATACAAGTTAAAATGAATACAAAACTTAAGTGCGTAGAAATGAGAACATGTGAAACTACTGAAGATGTTTCTGCTATCCACAAAAGTGAAGAATTTTTGAAAGCTTTCATGTGTGGGTTCGAGTTACAAGATGCAATCGCCATGCTTAGATTGGAAGATTTGTACCTGGAGTCTTTTGAAATTAAAGATGGTAAACAAATATAATTTTATTAATTTTATTTAAAAGTCAAAAATCTTCAGGGAGATCACTTGTCTAGATGTATCGGACGTATTTGTGGAGAAAAAGGAAAAACAAAAAACGCTATTGAAAATGCAACTAGAACAAGAATCATAATTCAAGATCAAAAAATAAGTTTATTAGGAAGTAGCACAAATATTGCTGTTGCTAGAAATTCAATTTGTTCATTGATATTGGGGGCTCCACCTGGCAAAGTCTATGCCTCATTAAGAACTATAGGGAAAAAAATAAATGAAATATAAATTATGTAAAAATTAAATTTCTTGTTCTATGATATTCTTAAGTATGATATTTTTATGATAAAAAATTATAAATTTTTCACTTTTTTAAATTTTCTTCATTCCCTTTAATCTTCTAAAAATTTAGAATTTATAAAAATAAAAAACTTAGTAGAGAAACCAACTTTAATTACTTCTATATGTTTTAGTCAATATATTCAGGAAAGTTGAATATTTATTTTGTCTTTAAAATATTATTAAAAAGCATTTTAAAAAGGGAATTTCGTTGTATATCTAAAATAAAATATTATGATTACACAATTATTTAGTTATTCCCTTATAAAAAATAGTCTGGCACTGGTTTCTTGGCTGGGACCCCTCTAACTTCTTGTGGTGCTGCATCGAATATTTTGTAAGATTTATTAAGATGTTCATCCAGCTCTAAAATAGCAGCTACATTTCCGCATCTGTAACAGTAATTTGGAGCAGACCAAACTGTTACAAGTGTATCATCAAACATTGATTTATATCCTTCCATAACAAGTTGATGAGCTCTTGCAATTAATTCGATGTTGTTTATTCTACTAAAATTCTCCACAACGTCTCCTCCAAATAGGTATCCTGCACCTCTCAAACTCATTCCGTAACCTCTTATATCTGCATCGGGATCCGACCATAGTAAATCACACATTGCACCTTCGTGTGGTACTTCTTGTTTTCTATCTAAGCTTCGAATCTATGAATATAAAAAATTATAAAATATGATACGTCATCTATCCTGTTAATTGAAGGTGATAATCCTCCATGAACGCAGAAAATTTTTCCATCGATTAGAGCTGCAAGTGCAAGATAATCAAAAACTTCTGTACAATATCTCCATACATTTATGGTACCATATTTTCTCATGCATTCATCGTAAAATCCGTATACTTGAGTGATTTGTCTTGATTCGTGATTTCCTCTAATTAATGTGATTCTGTCTGGGTATCTGACTTTCAACGCGAGTAAAAGAAGAAACGTTTCGACGCTGTTAAATCCTCTATCAACAAAATCTCCCATAAATAAATAATTGGTTTCAGGACAATTACCTCCTACCTTGAATAATTCCATTAAATCGTCGAATTGTCCATGTACATCTCCGCATATAGTTACAGGAGCTTCAACTTGCTGCACGTTTGCTTCTTCTATTAAAATTTCTTTCGCCTTCTCACATAGTTCTTTTACTTCTGATTCTTTTATGTATTCGCATCTTCTCAATTGTTCAATTTGTTTATCGAGGTCACTCATTATTATATAATATATTGAATATATTAATTATAAAATTTATAAAATTTTAAGAAAAATTATCTGGAATCAATTCTTATAAAATCGCTATTTCTTAAAAAGCTATAAAAGAAAATATTTTTGTTATATATGATACTACCATAATTTAAGTTAGTAATTAATTTTTTAAATCATATTTAATTTGAATTTTATATTGCTCCTAAATTTAAAATTTAATTTCTAATAAATTTACATGATTAATTTTATAAAAATTCTTAATATATAAATAAATATATTTCTCTAAATAAAATAAAAGTTTTCAAATAAATATCCATCTTTTATTCATAAATTCATTTATTTATTGCCAGATATGTTGATTTCTTCACTAGCAGAAGTGTAAATCTTAAATACTGAGGAGGATCCATCGTGACTCTTTCTTCTCATCTCAGGGAGTTTGGATTTATTATATTTCTGGATCCAAGGGTGCTCGAGAACTTCCCTAATTTTCATTCTTTTATTTGGATCCTTCTGTAAAAGGTCTTAAAAAATTATTTAAGATAATCTTACTATCTACAAATGCTTTCGCTTCACTTGAGATTTTTTTCCAAATAGTTGAAGGATATGATACTGGGTCGCTAATTGTCTGTCTAGCGATTTCTCTTTCAGAATGTTCATCATCGAAGGGAAGACACCCACACAAAACGAGATAAGTAATTACCCCTATACTCCACAAATCTACACTTTTGTTGTAGGGTTTTTCTAAGAGAACTTCTGGAGCTACATATGACTGATTTATTAAAAGACTATTTTACTAAGGTTCCGAAAGGTTCATTGCAAAATTCATTGGGACCGATGATTTTACTCAATCCGAAATCCAATAATCTTATATCAGCAGAATCGCTACTATCTGTCATCAAAATATTTTCAGGTTTGAGATCCCTGTGAGCTATACCATATGAGTGAAGATAGAAACAAGCTGCAGACAATTTATGAATAATTTCTGCTGCTCTTGGTTCAGGTAATCTAAACCCTCTTTGTTCGATGTAAGAAAAGAGATCACCTCCAGAACAATATTCCATGACTACATTATTAAATTAAAATTTACTTATATATATGTAATCAATATTCTCAAAGACATCGTATAATCTAATTATATTAGGCTGCTGACAAATTTTCAAAATTTCGATTTCTGTTTTGACCAGCTCTAAGTCTTGGGTATTCATATCTTTCTTATTCATGATTTTGACTGCAACTTTTCTTCCACTAACTTTGTGAATTCCTAAACGTACTAATCCGAATTTTCCGTTTCCTAACTTTTCTTTTACATCATATATATCAGTCAAATTAGAATATCCGGTGGTCTTTCGAATATATTTTACCCAATTTTTATATTCTTCGTCATCATCTACGTAATAAAATCTGACTTTTTTAGGATAAATAACTGAAAAGCATAATAATTTTTTATTTTCGTAGGTAATTGGCTGTTCTTCTTTTACAAATACACCTGATAAATTGTGCATTCCCTTGTGAACAGTTTCTTCTTTGTTTTTATAGTAATATAAATCTTTAAAGATAAGCTTGAACCAAAGTTTCTTTAATTTTTTAGATTGAGTTATTTTATAAAGGTATCCTTCGTATTTCAAGTTAGTATTGTCATTGTCTTCATCGTCATCTGAGTCTGATCCTTCTTCTGCAGAAGTGACCTTTATTCCGACTCCTTTCTCAGTTTTTGTCTTCAATCTAGAAAAGAATATTTAAAAAAATTTTACTCTTCTCCTTGATATTTAATTGCAGGTGTGATTGGTAAGTCATTGTAATTACTATAATTATTGAATCCTTTTTGTTTTTCGTTTTCTTTTGTATCTTCTAAAGCTTTTAAATTATTTCTGTGCTTTCTATTAACTTTTGGAACATTTTTAATCATAACATTCTCATCTGTTGTGTCATCAGTGCCTGTATTGTCATGATGAGAGTGAGAATTCGCAACAGGTTTACCGGCCAACTTCAAAAGGAGAGACTTAGCATCTTCGCTTTTTCCAGGTAATTTTTTACTTTCCATTGAATTTGGGTTGTATGAAATATCTAATGTAGATCTCTTGTTCATGATTGGGGATTTTGAAATTGTAACAGATGGGGTAAATTTCGAATGCAAGCTTGGGGAGGCTAGTAAGATTTTTGTATTTGTGCCAACAACTGGACTTTTTAAATAACCCACGCTTGTGTTTGATTTAGTTTTAACTCCCTCGAACTCATGTAAAGTTTTTTTTGAAAAAGGGCGTTTCTCCAGTAAGAATATCAAAATGAATAAAAATATGTCCGAACTAACGTTTTGTAGCATATTATTAAATTGTTTAACCTCCAATTTATTGTAATTTTTGAAAAATTTCTCTAGCATATTGTGTAATTCATCCTGCGACTCGATTCTGTCGTTATACTCTTCTACTTCGTACTTAGACTCTGATCGCTTGAATTTTTTCGTGTTTAGAGGGATGTAAGATAAAACTACTCTTACATCTTCTCTGGTGATGTAACCATCTTTGTCGAAGTCGTAAAAATCAAAAATGAATTGAGATAACGATTCATAACTTTCTGAGAAGAGTGTAACCATCCCTTGATTGAATTCGTTCAAATCAATATAATCATTTTGGTTTTTGTCGAAAACAGCAAATAGTCTGTCAGAAATTATTCCTGGAAGTTCGTAGTACTAAAAATAAGCAAATATTTATTACCTTAGAAAATGTAATCTTGTTAATCCCTTTAGTTTTATCATCAGACCTTTGGGCTAAATCCTTTAGAGATTATTAAATATATTTTTACTCTCCAAACTTCTTTAAGGTATGCCAAAAAGTTATCTATGTTCAATACTTTGAACGACTTGATTAATTCTTCGACGTCGATTTTATCAACTGGTTCCGAGTTTATTTGTAATTGCATCATTTATGTATTATAAAATAAAATAAATTATTTTATCAAAATAAGATCAGATAGTTTTTACTATTTATAATAATATATTTATCAATAATTATTTACTAAAATAAATATAGTTCAGATTTTTATTAATTGATCAGTTATTTTTTATTTAAATGAAAAAAATTTAATTTTAGTCTTAGTATAAATTTCTTTTAAATACAAAGAATGTGTCAATAAAAAAATTTAAATAAAAAATTATTTACAAAAAATAAGGAATTAAAATTTTTATTAAATAAAATGGGTTCAAGGTATTGCTTACAAAGTCCAGATTATGATAAGCAATTCATAGTTATTGATAAATTTAATAGTTATTCACAACAAGGAAAGTCAAGAATGAAATCAGAAAAAATAAAATTTTCAAAAGAAATTTTACACAATAGAGCGGCAATTAAAATACAAAAAGTTGTAAGAGGATTTATTTCAAGAAAAAATTTACTTCATAAAATAAATGCACACATTATTAATTTAATCTCTAATATGAAAGCTAATTATGTAAGGAAAGATATAATTGATTATTTACACGTTTCAGTATTAGATCTTGAACAATCTGGATTATTTGAGGATTACAAAAATACCAGATATTTTAAAGAAAATATAATAAAACAAGGAAATAATAAATTTCTGGTAAATCTACCTGCAATACATGTAGAAATGCCTACGGGTAAAGAAATTTATGAAGGTTTTTGGAATTTAAAAGGAAAATATGAGGGATATGGTGTCCTAGTTAAATCCGATGGTAGCAAGTACGAAGGATTTTGGAAGGATGGGGTACTGGAGGGAATTGGAAGGTTTTATTCGACTGACGGTAGTTACTATGATGGTAATTTTTCAAAAGGAATAACGTCTGGATTCGGTATTTACATACATAATGACCGAACACGATATCAAGGTGAGTGGCAAAATGATCAGCCTCACGGGAAGGGAAAGGAATTTTTTCCTAATGGTTCTGTTTTCGAAGGAACTTTTGTGAATGGGAAAAAAATAGGGAATTGTGTGTATTCTTGGCGAGATGGTAGTTACTATGTAGGGGAGATTTTTAATGATTATTTTTGCGGAAAGGGAAGATATTCTTGGTCTGATGGAAAAATTTATGAAGGGGAATGGAGAGATAATATACTACATGGTAAAGGAATTTTAAGATATCCGGATGGATCTTTTTATGATGGCTATTTTTTAAATAATCAAAGAAATGGTCAAGGAAAGTATTACTGGAATGAATTTCGATATTTTGAAGGTACCTGGTCAAATGGCAAACAACATGGCAAGGGGATTTACTTTAAAAATGGCAAGTCTATTGATGGTGTATGGAACCAAGGAAAATTACAAAAAACGTTAAATGTAACTGGATCATCACCTGGCATTTCAAAAGCCAAATCAAATACCACTGGATATGCTAGTGATAATGAGAATTTAAATTCGTCTGTTAATTATATTGATTCTAAGGAAAATTATACTATTGGAAGTCATCCTATGACAAACGAAAAATTTAATCAACCTTACAAAAACGAGAAAAATAAAATTGTATTTAAAGTCCCGAACAAAATTTTGAAAAAAGGACTTTAAAATATTTAAAAATTTGTGATGTGTTACTTAATTTATTTTATCGAGTAAAAAAATTTTTCATAATTTATAAAATAATAAATTTTTAAAGTATTTCATTCTTTTTTAAAATAATTCAATAATATCTATTTGGGAAAAATATTGGATTAAATGTAATTTCCTCTTTTTAAAAGATTTTTTATTTTTTAAGTTGTCATTATTATTTTTAAATATCTAAATATTTTGATTTCGTATTATACCTTTAATCACAAACTACCGACACGGTCTCTTGGAATTAATTTTAAATCTGATCCGTGTTTCATGAATACATTACCAGCAGTTTGATTAGGGTTTATACCTATCCCTGAGTTAGTTATTATTGCACTGGTTTCAGGAGTAACTTTAAAAGAATTAGCAATGAATTTAACTACTGTCATAAATGGAGCAGCTTCACTGATTTCTATTCTAATTTAAATTTACGATAAAATTGAAAATACATTTTAAATGGTAATTTAGGATCTGAAGCAAGAGTAATTTTGAATTTGACTTTTGCATCTCCGCTTGTTGACTGAGTTTTGTCGTTCTCCATCACTATCTATATATATAGTTTTATAAAAATATTTTTTATTAAATTTAAAATTATTTAATTAACTATGACTATTTTTTCTTTTGAACTTTTCAGTGTCCTTTTCACAATAATGATAATCGTAAAATTCAAATTAAACAAAAAATTCGTATTGTGGTTGTTAAGAGGTGTAAAAATATATCTGCCGCCTACTGATCAAGATAATGAGCTCATTAAAGAAATGAAAAAAAATAAAAATCAAATTCGAAATAAAAAAGGTGATGCTTTAGTAAGAACATGTGAAGTCTATGAATATATAAATGGAATTAAGGATGATAATTATACTGAATCTGATGTGATTATTTTCTTCTATTTGACGACTTTGTTTAATTTACTCATTATTGAAGTTGATAAAATTTTCGAAATTTTTTTCAATGTTGAAGAAAGTGATTCAAAGGATTACAATATAAATACAATAAATATCGCTGTATCTTTTGCTTTAATTACTGTTACATATTTGTTGTATAGCATTTTTAAATCTAATTTCAAATCAGGCTTCAATTCCTATGACGCAAGATTATTTTATCTTCTTCAGTTTTCATTTTTCTCTATAAGTATAATTACTCTTTCTTATTTCGATAATATTATTGCGATAGACTATGATAATATTTGTAATATAATTAATGATAGAGTCTTTAGGATTACTGATAAAGCTTCGGAAGTCGGAAACCACGAAAATTTAAAATACAATGAAATTGAAAAAAGCGGAATTTGCAATAAACCTTTCATTAAAATTTTCTTTTCATTTGTTTTTTCTTTTATAATATCAATCATGTATAGAGGTAGTACAAATTTAGCAGAATTTGACAACCTTATTCTAAATATTACAAATAAATCGAAAAGTGATAAGGGTGTTGGGAAGAATTTCAACCTTGGAAAAATTTATTGGGCCATCAAGATAAAACAGATTTTAAATATAGCTATTTTTTTCTTGTTATTAGATCCTTTGTTAAAAAATGTTCTAATTGAAAGAAAATACATCTCAGATATTTCTTATCACCTGATTATTATACTACCAACTATTTTCTTTGAAATGATTTTAGGTTTCTATTGTGTTAGGTGTTATGCTGAATCATTTTTAGAAAGTAATTATTATGATACAGTAAGCTATTGTGAAAATCCAACTACAGAGGCGTTAATATTTTTAAGAAAAAAAATTACTAAAGTAAATACAATGTTTTGGGAGATTTTTATCAGAATATTTTACATGACCTTCATTTCATTCCTTCTTTTCATTCTTTACATAAACCGAGCTAACGCAATTTTATATATCAACGACGAAAATTTCAAATTCAGAACTAATTTTTTAGACAGTCTAATGTACATCTGGTTATTGGGAACTTATGCAGCTAAAGGAATTTTTTATAATTCATATTTGTACTATCTTCAAAATTACAATAGAAATAAACCAATTTTCACTATTTAAGTAGATAAATTTATATATGTTTGGACTTTTAATGAATTATTATAACTATTTAATATTAAATAGAAATTTATCACATATTTTACTAAAATATATTTAAGTATTGTCTTAATATATTTTATGTTTTATTTAGATACTTAGCAAATTATTTAATTTTCTTTTAATCTGATTCAGAATGAGAAACAGTATTATAGATTGTGTTGAAGTCAGACATATTGTTAGTGAATAATCCGAGATTGTCGGCTTCCCAAATAGCGATATAGAATATCAATCCTTGAGTTCTGAACCATCTCCAATAAAATTCGAAGAAATTAGAATTGTAAAAATCGTAATTTTGTCTCAAGAATTTAACTGCATTCCAGTAGCTTCCTTGGAAGGTGCATCTTCCTCCTCTTTCCTTTGGCCAAGTTTCCATCATCTCCTTTAAGTGGTAGAAGGGATAACCTAACATGGTACCGAATCCCCATGCTATGTTTAAACACCAGAATTTAACCCAGGAGTAATTTATATCATTATAAACCCAGAAAATAAAGCATTTATTTTTTAGCCATGTATATGCATAGAAGGTAACTGCTGTAAATTGAAGATTTCCTAGGTAAATAGGTAATCCTCCCTTGAACAAATAAAGAGGGCCTTCACTAAAAGGAATTTTAACTAATGCATGAAGAGGAGAACGATATCCTTTTCTTAATTCATGGGGCCATGATTGATCCGCATAATATGCTCTTCTGGCTATTTCAAAGGGAATTCCTATCCAACATACTGGAAAAGCTGATATGTAGGAGAATAGTAAATATTTTGGTGAATTGAAATCTTGATAACACATTGGAGACCACGTTCCTCCCCAAAATTTATGAAGAGATGCTATTCTCATTCCATAATCCATTGTGGCTTGGATAGATCCGAAAATAACTCTTAATAAATTTAAATTTTATTGTTATTACTCTTACTTTTTTCTTAACTGAGACCAAAACTGAGGTACTTTGAAACTTTCTCTTAAAAAAATAGACCATTGTGTTGTATTTTTAGGCCATTCATATACTAAGTTTAGAGTTTTCATTGAATTCCAGTAATGATTAACAGGTTCAACCTATATTATTAATAAATTGTTTTACGACACAAGCCCCTAAAACTGTTCCAATTGAAGCTCTTTTTAAATTTAGCTCAAAATTATTAGTTATAGAAGGTGACCAAAAAGGAACTAATTTAAGTAAAATAAAATATACGTTGCCAGTAGTGATCTGTCTTATACGGTGCTCTATCCCTTTTTATATCATTTAATTCAAAAAATGCCATTTATATTATTTATCTTTTAATAATAATTTATTTTATTTTTATAGGAAAACAATAAATTATATTATCATTTGTAAAAGTATTTTAGAATTTTCGGGGATTGGGGATTGGGGATTGGGGATTGGGGATTGGCCAATCCCCAATCCCCAATCCCCAATCCCCAATCCCCCA
>Ga0169931_10012044_pt1 | contig 12065 bp, 5 predicted proteins | sample Kivu_15m_20L_FD_129675 | JGI IMG/M metagenome (GOLD analysis project Ga0169931, IMG submission 129675) | Freshwater microbial communities from Lake Kivu, Western Province, Rwanda to study Microbial Dark Matter (Phase II) - Kivu_15m_20L... | ecosystem: Environmental > Aquatic > Freshwater > Lake ...
AGAATTATCAAGTCATCAACAACACGCTTTCTTCTCTTCCGGTTTCTTATTATTGTTTTTAAGTTGCATACTTTGACTGCGTGTTCCAAAATTTTTCGATTAGTTCTAATGCACCATCCTCGCCAAGGTCATAAACGCCTCATCTACATTCTGATTAGTCTTAACGGAAGTTTGTATATACTTGAGTTTGTTTTTGCTACACCATTGACTTATCTAATCATCACTTACTCGCTTCTATAGATCGCTTTTGTTTCCGACAAGAAGGATCATTGCCTTGTCTGCTTTTTTAAGACAAATATCATGCCATTGCTACTTGATGTTCTTGAAAGAACTTTCTCTTGATAGATCGAAGACCATTAATACGCCATGACAGCCTTTGAAATAGGTGGAAACTATCGATCTGTACTTCTACTGACCAGCAGTGTCCCAAATATACAATTTTACGGGTTGTTGCTTGATGGAAACATTTTTTATTTTGAAGTCAACTGTCGTTACTTGCGTTTATTTTTATGCGAGGAACTAGCCTTCGGTAAAGCGCCAGAAGAGAGCTGTTTTGCCGACGTTGCTATCACCTACTATTATCACCTTGTATCTTTGTTCGTCTTTGTTGGTGGAAAGATATCGCTCTTAATTCATATGTATACAATAACAGTATGACCATCACAACTATAAGCATCTATCATCATAAGTCTCCAACAATCATATTTTGTCAACTTTTATTTTACCTTCACTTTAAATATCTGCATTTTTTAGACTTACTGCTATCTACTATTCAACTCTATTCACAGCACTTAAAGGCTTAGAAGTTGTTTTGTCCAACCAACTTGCTATAAATTGACCAACAACAAAACATCCAAACCAAACCAATCCTATTTGCAAGGTAAATACTGAAAAAAGTATTATCACTGGACCTGGACACAATCCTCCGATACCCCACCCGAGCCCAAAACACAAAGCTCCGCAAAGAAGTTTCCAATCAATTGTATTATTTTTAGGATTGAAAAGTTTACAGCCCAAAAATGACTATTTTCTATATAAAAAATAGTATACCTAACTCGAATCATATAATTGAAAGTGAACAAATTTATTCCAACTCCACATCCCAGAACGAACAACAAAGATGGATTCCAACCTTAGTGGATCATCAAAAACCCTAAAATGTTGATTCTTCGGCACATTCCAGATACAATCAAACCACAACCGAATAAAAAACCTACCAAAAACGTTATCGATTGATCTCTTGTCACTGCTATGCTAGATTATTTATTTTTAGATGATTTTAGTCTTATTATGCCTCCTAATAAAGGAAGAACAACACCGAGAATTAGAAATATATTTGCAGATATCTAATGGTTATACGAAAGAGTCGGGTTGTAATTTTGATCAGTAAAAGGACCTAATCCTTAATAACTGATTAAAGTCTGCATGGCAATCGCAGTACTCAAAAATACCATAACAGCAACAAAAGATCTCAAGCTAAGCCTAGGCAAGCCACATAACCCATGTCCACTGGTACATCCATTGCCAAGTTTAGTGCCAAATCCAACCAATAAACCAGCTAAAGCATACCCGAAATATGATGTTTTGACGACTATTTGATCTGATTGTCCGAATGGCGTAAAATTGTTGTTTGTTTCATATCCAAAAATATCGAAAAATATGCCTGAAGCCAGGAACATTCCTCCTACGATACTTATTTTTTATGGTATCTATTCTTCCTTATGTCATGAGTACATATATTCATCGAAGATATGCCATATACTATGCCGCTCATTCCTGTAACTTTGCCCCTTAGACAGTAGTTGATAGAAGTCGCGATACCCAGTATGATTCCTCCTGCCGCTGCATAGTAAAGAGGATTGCTATCTATATCTACCATCGGGAAATTGTCCTATTAAACTAATTTATTAGAAAAGAAATACAAAATTCATCTTTCTATTAGATTTTATTTATGATTTTTAGCTTAGAAATACTATATACAAGTGACATATATGTAGCTTTCAATCACTTTGAAGGTCCTTCGTTCATGACTCCCATCAATAAATTTTTAATTTCGATCAGCTATTGCGCCATAGTATTGTTTTATTTGACATAAATCTACTTTTATTGGTTCAATCTGTCGACGATTGTTTTCATTTTTCCCTAAAGTTAGGTCATCTTTTCGATTTCTTTTTCTTTCATTTCGTTGTTGCTTCGTACTATATTCTAAGATAGGTACTTTCTTGGAGAATCTATTTCTTGCCTTAAAGAAGCGTCTTGTAATCTTAAAGTAGCTGACCTGCCTCAGACGCACGCTAAGCGTTTTATTCGATATTTTTCAATAAATCATCGTTTTTAAGGGTGTTTTCAATGAATTATCCTTAGTTAAACTACTTTTAAAGACTTTCGATTTTCTCATTACTTGCGTTGAAAATTTTTTAGAACTCTTTGATTTTCTGCGAATATTCTTGCTCTAAATTACCTTGAAAATACTTATTTCTGTCGCATACTTGCCCATTACTTAGTTAGCCTGTCCGAGCTCATTTTTGATTTAATCGTTCATTTGTTTGATTTCTTTATTTTTGGCCACCGCCGCCTCTGATTGCACTGCCATCTTTTTGATCTGATTTTCAATAAAAATACCTTGGCTTCCATTTCTTCCTTGTTCTTTTTAGCAGAGACTGTCATCTTGCGGATCTCCTACATATACTTGTTTCTGATCGCTTAGATTTACTACTTGAAAGCTCCTAAACTATCTCTCTGAGTTGATTCTATTGCGATCAACTAAATTAGGAAAAAAAATTACTTCTTTTTTTAGTCCTTCGTTCTCTTTTAAAAGTTTTGCTTCTTACTATCGGATCTCTTCTTATGACACTTAAGGCTCTTCATCTTCATGATCGTGGTGTCCATCACATTGATGCCCCTAATGTTCATGATGATGGTGATGATGTGCATGATCGTGCTCTTTTTAATCATGATGGTGGTGTCCATCACATTCATGCCCCTCGTGTCCATGATGCGCGTGATGCTGATGACCGTGCTAACTTGTTGGTTTCTGTGTTTGAGCATTAGGATTGCGACTGAATGTTTCCCTTAGAACCTGGAATCTTCGCAAATATTAAGTCCTTCTGGCCTATCTATGCCTGCGCTGGGCTTTGTATTCCTCGAGTATTTCGTTTACTTTTGGGTTCATAATCAAAATATATTCAAATATTCAAATACATGATATTACCAAAAAACATTATAGGGACTCCTAGTATTAATTAACACATTATCAGAGTAATTCCATCACACAGGCATGTGAAAGATTCATCAGTTATTTCGCGCTTAATCTAAGTTAAGAAATATCGCATTCGAAGAGTCGGATCAATAAAGGACTCATTATTACAAGCCAACCTCTTGGATGGCTGTATAGTTTAGATTATCTAGCAGGTATAGTCTAAAATTTTTGTAGCAAGAAATCATAAGTATTTGGAAAAACTTACGGAGATACTTGCAAATTTGTCAAATTTTTCATAACAAATTTGAGTTTTGATTATCGGGTCACCCATTCTTTGTCTAATTAATTTTTTCGTTCAAGAAATTAATTAAAAATATTGATACATAACTTGAAAAGTAGCTTAAGGATAGCTGTCTGATGTTTGATGACACTCTAATTGTATTGCTATTTGATTTGTGCAGCTTTGAACAGAAGTTCGAAATAATTTTTGCCTCTAGCTGTAGGATCTTGGTCATTATACTAAAAAATTCCTTATTAAAGTACTCTTAGCAAAGATTCTAGCTGTGTCTATGTAGCATCTGATGAGTTTCTGGCAGACAAGATGTGATTTTCTATCAAAAAATGCAATAAATTGCACTAAGAGTCGTAGAAATAAGTCATATAATCTGTCTAAGGACTGTTGTTTGTCAAAACTAAAGGTTTGCCACCTATCTCTTCAGAAAGCATCACAATATTCTTTTTGAAGCCCTTAACGCATATTTAACTCTAAACCCTTCTTTCTAAAATATAACCCAATCTGACCATTTAGTTAACAGCTATCAACCATACTGGTACATCTTTGCTTTTCCCACATCTTTTTTTCCAATTCTAACTGATTCTCAATCTAATTATTTGCCCCATCAGATCAATCACATGTTAGTTATCGACACAATGAAGGTCATTTATAGTCGTAATACTTGGCAAAAGTTTGCTCAAAAAATGATAATCTTCATACAAAAGTAATTTATGAAGAGTTTTAGTGATAAGCTAAAGATACTATTTGACCACCTCAGGCTATAACTCAAGTACATGATTTTGAAGTTTTCGCCAAGCTTACATAAACCCTTTTTATTAAAAAAATATTCTAAGTTGCTGTATATTTATTTATTTTTATTAAGCTTCAAGACGCAACAAAAATACTTTTTAAAGTAGATGATAAAGTAAGCTCAGTTTTGATTTCGTTAAAGGTAAACTTTGATTAAGAATCTCATAGATATCGTTAGGGAGATATGTGATCAAAGATTTAAGAATTTTTGGGTCAGTGTCTATCCTATATATTTATGTTAATTTTTAAAGAAATCTTTCAAATTAGATAAGTCCAATCACTAGATCTTTTTTAGTGGTTAGAAGCTCTCTTATTTGTTTCAGAGTGGCTTGATATATTTAATTTTGTCTGAAGTCCATAAAGCGACATACAAGATTGAGCAATTTATCAAGTTTTGATGATAAAAATTACTAATTTTAGGACATTAAAAGAATAAATTTTCGATAGATTTTTAATAAGTTGCTGAGCAAATTTTTGAGAACTTCTTAATATCCGATAGTATTTTTCGATTATTGACACTTAAGCACAGAGTAGTCGTAAAATTTTTATATCATCGTAAAAATCCATTCCCAAAATTCTTGTTATTTTTAATTGCAATTATGAACGAGCAACTAAGCTAAAATATAAAAAGAAGAATGTCTGGCTTACGTTCCAAGTGTGAACATCTCCTAAGGTTTCAAAAGTAGTGCATAAATTTTTCTGAGAACTTAAGAATGTGATTGTCTATGCGCATGGTCACCTATGGCCCATATAAGAGTGAGACATAAATATTTTTGGTTTGGATCGGCAAGACCTCGTTAGATGTGATCTATGAGGTCAACCAGTTACATCAGGTATGGAGCAACTCTTTAGAGAAATGTCTAGACGATGGCCTGAAGAGACTGTAGATGCTAAAGTTTTTTTACTATGAGAAGAATCGTACTCCATCCATGAGTCATGATATGCCCGTAGTCAATAATCAACTTATTTACAGCTGTGGCCAGCTCTAGTTTTACTTAAGGAAAAGGTGAATTCGCAAGATTTTACCAAACTTACAAAATTGCATTTTAGTATCTTTAGGCAGGCAAAATGGAGTTCAGTCCTTAAGGATGAGAATGAAGATAGTGAAGAGCTATAGGTATTACTGTACTGATTAGATTCATAGAAGCTAGTCTAAAAAGTTGTAGCTTAGAAGTCGTCAAAACCAACAAACTTGAAATCAGATTATTGTATATCTTTCCCACACGAAAAAGATTCAATTTGAATATTTGTTCGATTCTGTCAAATTCGAATACTTTTTTACTCTATTATGAGCTGTTTCCATTCTAGAGGTGCTAATATGTAGCTTCGACCAACGATTGAAGAATAGTTAGCAAGTAGTCATCATCGTACTAGTGACTTTGCTTGAAAATAGCTTCAATACTCGCATTGAGAATCTGAACATCACTCTATCTTTAAGCCTGAAGTTACTACCTCCCTAAAAGATATCGATTATAATAAAGACCATAATTTTAAAAAGCTCGCCAGATAGTAACCCAGCAACTCGTGCTAAAAAGATCTATATAGAGTCAAAAATACTTCCAAGACAGTTTGCAGTACTGAGAATCATTTTATTAATATGAACGTGTCTCTGACTAAAGATACTCTTTCCTGTGGGTAAACAATGCTTGCATAATAATTTTATAAACATCCCTGCAGAGCCTTGATCGCCGAAGACGCCTGCTAGATTTATGAATCTTTATGCGATTTTAAGCAAAGATTGAAGGGCCTCCTAGCCGACTTATTTGCTCATGACTGCTTTCACCATTTAGAATATAGTTTTGCAACAAAATTTGTATGTTTTGTCCAAAGGAGGTCTCTCTTTCAATTTTTTGTCTAGTTTTATCTGGTAGATTTCAAAATATAATGAGAAAAAAGTGAATGTCACCTCGTCTATAGCTTTAACTATCCTCTTGAGTTCCTTTAGATGACTTAGCTAAGATAGGTGTATGTCAAGCACATTTGAACCAAAAAGCTTAAAATTTCTATCTTCATGTCTATGCTCATTATGATTATGATGCGTTCTGTGGTCTTGATGCCCTATTTTCTGTTAAGAATGTCCTCCTGCTTGTTCTTTGACTTCTTGTTGTAACAGCTTAACTGTATTAAAAAGTGTAGTCATAAGAAAGTTGAACAAATCGCAAGCAGGACTCGTCAGCATCGCATGCATCCACTCACAACTCGAAAACAAATAGTTAAGGCATTAATAACTCAAAATCTTTATAGAACTTCCTCCTTTTTCTCCCACAATCTTGATCAGCTATTACAGTAGCTAGAAACTGAAACTATATAGACGACTTATCTTGCAAGAAGTTTTTAAGCAAATCGCTAATTTGCTCTAAATCGACAGCTACCATCCTTTAGTAGGAGACAAAGGTGATTGCATCATAGCTCCTTAGTACAATTTTCCTATTTGAATTTTGAGCGGACTCACAAGACCTTATAAAATTTACTTATACTGATTTTTATGCTATACTATTTCTTTTTCTTACAGTATCTATGACAATAAACTGGTAAAGATGTATGGCTAGATAGGTTCTATCAGCCATTTGACATTTTTCCCTTTTGCTAATTGCACCATATCACCTAAAAAACCAATAAAAGCCACTTTTCTGACTTCAGAATTTAACTATTTGAGCTCATTTACATACAAAAGAGTTATCTGAAAGATGATACCCAAAGTTTTAGCCCACAAAATTCGATATTTTGAGTTATCTAGCGCCATCAAAATATTAATGATGCTATGAGCATACGGAATATTTTCAAGTGATATCGTATTTTTGCTGATCAACAGTTGAAGCAACTGCTGAAGTTTTGACTAATTTTAAAGCCCCTTAAATTTCGGTATAGATTTTACATGCGTAAGCACAGTAATGATCTCTCTCGCCATCTCTACCCCCGCAAAACCATGGTTAATTATATGCACAATAAATGGAAAAAATCCAATAGAAGCATTAACACTCGCAGTTTCTATTAATTGCCGGAAAAGACCAAAACAAACCTCATATGGAAATACAGGTAGATGATCGTTTTAGAAAACTTAACAAGTTTTGGTTATTTATTTGCGTAAGATTGAATGTTTTTTGTTTACGATTGTTAGGATTCGTTTTAGTTATTAGCGGAAGATTGCGTTGTGAGTTTGCATTTTAAATGCGTATATAAGGATTACTAATATTGGGAGCCATGATATGTTATTTTGTATATGCTATAAATATGAATTAAAAATCAAAAAGATAAACTTTATTTTTTTTATTTTTAGATGAAAGTTGTTCTATATTTATGATTTAAATGCTGATATTTTATAAATTGACAACTATGCATTGCTTAAACTACCGTATCGGCGTTCTTTTCCGCTAAAATCCATAAAAAAAGTCATATTAAATGCGATACTTCTTTCTCGACGACTAAGCCAAACTCTTCTGTCTAATATCTCTGGCTAGACTACAAAAAATAATAAGACTTAGCAGCAACTTTAAATAAATAAAATAAAAACTTCAGCAAATGGGCTAGAAAAATCTAAATCTAAATAGATATGTAGTAACCCCACCTAAAAATTATGTGTCTGACGCTTTGCTACCGTTCAGCAATCGCACGTGTATATATATCCGAGAAAAATAAGCAAAAGAAGATAAAGGGTATCATTTGTTTGGACTGATCGATGAAGACACTCCTCTTTTGTACTAATAAATACTTTTGCTTACAGGTAAGAAAAAGTTATAAATCACCAAAAGAAAATCAGTCATCTAAGACGAAAAGAGCAAACAGTAAGTACAAACTCTGATTTTTTTTCAGAGGTACATAACAACTTAAGAACGCTTCAAAATGTAGAAAATAGAGCAAGGAGAAATCGAGTTTCAAGGAGATATGCCGGCTAAAGAAGCAAACGGAAAATGTGTAGAGACCTTCATCAAAGAGGGAATAACTTTTACGGGATACTTCAAGGACGGTAAAAAACACGGAGCTGGGTTACTGGTCAGCTAAAGTTTAGATTCTTTAGATTGCTAGTTTTTGGACGATGAGCTTGTGGGAATATGATTATGTAGATTCATAAAAGTACAAAAAATTAATTAAAATATATATATCATCTTTAAATACGTTCATTGATTGGTTAAAAGTGGGTCTTGTATGTCGTTCATAAATTTAATGAGTCTTTTTATTACGTAAATAAAATTACATGAATAAAAGCAGCATAGGTACCTTCATCTTTACACAGAAAAAATGCTCAAAGCCGAAGGCCACTACGCCGGTGACCTAGTCAGTCTCGATTTCAAAAGCGAAAGTCTCCAAGCCTTCTTAGCCAACGTTGTGAAATTGGTCAATCAACACTCATAACGCATCAACGCTCTCTAAATCGACAAAGCTAATACCTAAGACATTCGCAAAGGTAACGCTAAAATGGTCAATGCTGGGAAAATCAACCCAGGACTTGCTAAATAAATCGCAGCTACTAACCCGACCAAAGCTGATACATTCGACTAAAGCGTTGACTCGATGTCGAGTAACCTTACAAACCATGCTTCAGCTTTGCAATATCTGCTCGAAAATATGAAACAACTCGACAAAAAAGTCGACTCGCTTGCAGGTTTGCTTGACACTTTTGAAACAAAATAAAACAGCAAGGAACTTCTAAGAAGAGCTGCTCAGGTTGCTAAAAAAGGGTCATAAGACGAAGCAGAGAAAGTTCTGACTCGATTGAAATAACTTGAGATGAAAACAAACAAAAAAATAAGTGAATTCTAAAACACAACAAAATAAGTCTAGAAGAAAACCTTGTGGAAAATCACTGAATGCTAGACAGCCCTATCCAAGCGCATAACAGTTGAATACATCGAAAAAGCTCTATAACAGCAATATTCTAAGATCATGAACGATATAAACAATAACAAAAATCAACAGTTGAATGAAGTCAAATTCAATATTTAAACTTTGAAGGCTAGGATGGACACAAATACTAGAAATATTGAGGAGTACTAAAAATAAAATAAGGCTTTGATTAAGGAACTTCAGTAAAATTAGAAGAGTTATGAAAAAAAGGAAAAGACTTAGCTTGATAGAAGAGATAATGATGTCAGATTCAAAGAGATGTTAATCAAGATAGATAGGCTATAAAAGCGTGAAGACCCCAAATAACTTGAGCTAAGGGTCACTAAAACTACCTCAGAACATCACGAAAAACTGCATTCGATGAGCGAAAAACTTAAAAAAATTGAACAAGATTTAGACTCAATGAACAACGTCATGTCATCTATGGGAGGCGCCGATGGAGGTGGTTTCGATCCACACAAGCTTTGTCAGGTCGACGGATAAGTGAAACGACTCAGAGACTGCAACAGAAGCAACGAAATGCGTTTACATTCTCTTGAAGACGACGTCAGAATGAAACTTTTGACTTTCGAATAAAGAGTTATGACAACTTTAGGCATGCTTAAAACTCAAGACAACTTCGTTTCCAGAGAATAAATGTATGAGTCTCTTTCTAGATTACGCGAACCTGTCATGTAAAAATTAGGAGAAAATCAAACTTTGATATATGAAATCAACGGAAAATTGACAAAATTATAGCTTTTCGAAAAAGCGACTAAGAGAAAAATAAAGGAGCTTACCAGAGGCGACGATCTTAACAAAATTTTAGACCTAAAAATGAACACGGGTCAAGCCTAAGCACAGTTCAATTCAGTCGGTATGAAACTAGATAACATCGAAGCAATTATAGCTAAAATGCGTCTCGAGCTCTAAGGTACATTTACAATTATATAGCAAACTCGTCTTTCTTAAGCATACTTGAAAAAGAAATTAACGAGCCTGAAGAAGGTGTCAACATCATTGGACCTAAACAGAAAGTTTTCCCAGCTAAATGCCTTGGATGTGGTCAAAAACACATTCCAGCAGTGCATGACAACTCTATGATGATGGGTACTGATGGAAAATTGTACAAAGTCGACATGCGTAACAGCGGAATGATGGGATAACGATAGGTCTATGGAGTTACACAATCACAAATCGCAGTTTATGAAACTGGAGTCAAAAAGAGAATAACTTCTATCAATACTCGACCAACTTCAGGAAGGACTCCTTTGAGACCAAGCAGTGCCAAGCATTTTTGATTCATCAGATTAATACACCAAGATTCATCAGATTAATACACCAAGATTGTTGAATACAGACTTGCCATTTAACACATTTATAATCATTTTGAATTTCTATGCACAAGTGCCCTGTCTAAGGCTGTATCCGAGCTTTTGATGACCCTAGTGTCCTCAAGTAGCATGTCAATCGTCGTCACGCTGTACCTAAAGAAAGTTCGTTTAAATTACCGTCGATCAATAAAGGAAAAAGTCCATCTCAAGAAAAGAAAACTTTTTAGATTCGTCGTAGCAGCAGTAAAGGCAAAAAATAAATGACAAATGTATCACAAATCAGCTAAAATAAGTCAAAATTAGCAGTAGCTATCGAAGGTCAGAGAATATTAGAAAGTGAAAAAATAAAAAAACGGCCCAGTTTGAGTAAAAAAAGTAGTATTACCGACTAAGCTCTACCTGATTTGAAGCAAACAAAGCCAAGAAAGCTTTAAACTTTGCAGATGTCAAAAAATTAAAATCCGATGAACCGCACTATGCCAAGCTTCGGATCACTGCAACTTAGATAACGAAAGCCAAAAGAGTAATAATAAGTTAAAGTTGAGACGAACTAAGATGCTTTCACTAAAACTTTGTCTAATTTTACAGCAAAATAAACGAAGTTTCATAGACCTTTAAAGCATCTTGAGAAGAAAACTTCAGATTCAACAAAAAGACTTTAAGAGATGAAACTTTAACCTTAGAAAAAAATTTAATCAAGAATTTCAGCTCGAGACAAAACCAGATAGAGTCCAGCCAAAAAATAATAAAAAAAATAAATAGCTCAACTCTACGATTTCTAGTAGAGAATAGTAGTTTTCAAATCAGACATTCAACCTAGGTTAGTCATGCCATCTCACGCTAAATCTTAGTTTATATACGCAAATAACTGCAATCTAAAAACAGTTCAATTGAACTCTTTGTAAACTTTATTGGAACTTTCACTTGTCCACAATCATCTCACTGACATCTCTTTTTTGAACTATTCTGCTTGTCGACTCTAAAAATTATATATCGATCACAATAGTCTTACAAACATCGATTTTTTGCCTAAAACTCTTGTAATTTTTAGTGCAAAATTCAATCAAATATGCAACATAGATAGTGCTACTCTCGAACTCGCAAGGACCAATATGACCTAACTCGATTTTAGTTTCAATCCTATTCGAAACGAACCGAATTACAAAGTCAGAGTCGTTTCTTGTTGTTTTAAGCTAAAAAAACTCGATGGAATGAAAATCACGTAATTTGATAAAGAAATGGCTGGATAGTATGAGCGTCTTGTCGATGAGTAGATGGGTCTGATTCCTCGTAAAAATACTAGAGGAAGACTAGGATCTCCCTCAACAGTAGTATCATTGGCATAAGATTAAGCGGTGTAAGAAGTTTTGCCTTCTCAGTGGTATCTTGAAGCTGAGATTCGCAGGCTGTAAAAGATGACAAAACAGACACTATAGAGTTACAATATAATAAAGCAAGAAAACTAGACTTTGAATAAATAAATCGATAGTCTAGTCGTGCCTTAGACTAACTAGTAGGACCCTACTGTATTGTACAACAAACTCAAGACTCAATGTTAGACTTTGTAGTTGCTATCATTTATGCAATATGCAAGCGAAGAATAGCTTTAGTAGTTGATTCGAAAGAA
>Ga0169931_10012045_pt1 | contig 12064 bp, 8 predicted proteins | sample Kivu_15m_20L_FD_129675 | JGI IMG/M metagenome (GOLD analysis project Ga0169931, IMG submission 129675) | Freshwater microbial communities from Lake Kivu, Western Province, Rwanda to study Microbial Dark Matter (Phase II) - Kivu_15m_20L... | ecosystem: Environmental > Aquatic > Freshwater > Lake ...
TATCCCATCCTAAAATTCAACATCGAAAATAACGATACTGTAATCTATTACCTCAGAAGATAGAATAAATAGAATCCATTTTAAGGCATAGAACTATTTAATAACCCTGCAATCTCACAATTCGCATATATGTTCATATATAAACTAGATTGGATCTTTATAAAAACATATTATCTAAGATTACAAAAGATTATAAAGAAAATCAAATCAAAAGTGTATGTAATTGTATTATTATGTATGTTATTTGCCGTTGTTGGTCTATGGATCAATAATATGTTTATGACAAGATTCAATGATAAATAACTAAAAGAATCATAACAACAAATGGTAATGAGTAATAATTTAATAAACTTGTATAATAATACATTAGATCTTGGATTAAAGACAACCTACCTCGATCTATCATACACCTATAACTACTACAACAATATCTATCAACCTAATTTTATGTAGATTGCAATTTAACTTCAAAAACTTAACTAACCCTTCAAATCCATATCAACCAAAAATCATCTAACATCATCATCATCTAATAATAAAACATAATTATAATCAATCTATAACATGATCATCTAATTATCATCAAATTCCTATCTATTTTAAAATATGAAAGATGATCACTACCTCCTAAAACTCTATCTTATGAAATATCGTACAGCAATACCATATTTATTCAATTAAAACCTTAAAGATTATAAAAATACATGGTAATCAATGATCAAATAGATAAATTATATTAATATAGAAGTAGTCACCATGATAATTACTATAGTATTGATGATCATTATATGTATCTTAGTCATTTTGATAGAATATAAAATGAGAGTTAATTAGAAATAAGTTTTATAGTTGTTATTATTGACAAGATAAGAAGAATTTGTTGAAAATGTTAAGATATTTGTTAAGAAGATTACTAATTAAGAAGTTAGTACATATTTAGAAAATGGAGATAAACTAGGTAGGTATAATTAGACTTTTATAGATTTTAATAACACACAAAAATAAACAACAAAATCATAAATGTCATTGAAATAAATATCAGGAAGAGATCTACTAGGTGGATAGAGTTTGAATAATTCTAATGTATTACCTATTTAAACAAATCAAAATCGTTTTATGAAATCAAATTCAGTATCTAATTCTAATTTAAATATAAAATCTACTCAAATTAAACAAGTACCACATCAATCGATTTCACTTGAATTAACCTCACCCCTCAAGAAGATAATCATCACACCAATAATACTAACTATCATCCTGACGTCATTAACTTTAGGCAATCTAATCCAATCAAACATCTCCCATACACTAAACTAATAGACCTCACTTAAAAACACATTCTAAATTATCGACCCACTTCTTAGCTACTCTAGCCTCACCCTAACATTCATGAACCTTATCTCACTTAAACACTCAAAAGACTTGAATTATACATAATATATAAACATGCTAAATCAATACAAAAGACCACCTAAAAGAATAGTCCAATTTAACTTAAATCAATATACCTAATTCTAAGATTTTGAGGCGAGGATGTTAAGCTTACAGAATAAATACATCTGCAATTTTTTAAAATGTGATAAAAAATATTTAAAAGAGATTGATATTACATATTTATCTATTATGGATAAATTAGAAACGAAAATATTATCATTAAAAGATCAGCTTAGAAATACTAGTTTAGTAGAGTTGAGTAATGATGTCAAAAATGGGTCGATGAAATATTAAATAGATCTATTATATTATACTTAATAACTAATCCGTAGATAAATAATCGATACCCTTTAAGTCTATTACAAATGCCTAAAAATCTATTTAGAGAATAGATACACCACAAAAAATATCATAAACTGGATAAATTATACCATAATCGATCTAGTAATAATAATCTTTGTATATTTTGTATATTACGTGTGGAGGAATCAAGATAGTTTAGAGAGAATAGGTAAGTTAATTAAGACCTAAAGTTAGATTAATAAAGATAAGAAGATTTAAGATGTTTAATTGCTGAAGACAACATAGATTATGTAATCTGCTGGAGAGGGCTAAGATGTATAGGCAGCTAAACAATAGATGCTTAAAGAGTAGATTAAGTAATTATAAAGATCTAGTAAAATATAGATTTGATATATGATCTATTATATTCTTAAAATATATACATATTATAAGCTTAATTATATCATATCAATACTATATACTAGATAATCAAAAAACTAGTTATTATAACTACAATACAAAATCAATAATTCTTTAAATTATTATAATTCCTCTCCACCTTACCAGGTACACTATAGATCACAAATTCCACCTTATCTACTATACTATTATGATGCTAACTCAATAACTTCCATAATTAATCGTGATTCAACCTCTAAATAGGATTCTCTTCCACCAATGATAATATCAAACTTTTGAATATTGGTGAATATTTTTAATTATTTACCCATGATCTCTTCTTTTAATGTAGTGCAGAAGTATTAAAAGAAGTGTTTGTAGGATAGACTGATTTGAAAGTATCAAGATTACCTGCACAAATGATCGTTGCACCTATTGAAAATAATTAACCATTAGATCTATCTTTAATAGTACGTTCTTTTTAATTTTATTTAAATTATTAAGGAGGCAAAAGATAGATATCACCATCACTTTTATCAATATTTTTAATCCAAGAAGCCTATTAATTCGGATATGAATATGTAGATCCAATAAGTATATTTCCATTTTTTTGTACAAAGATATTCTAAGGTCTTATATCACCTATAACATATCCATTATTTTTAAGACCTTCTCGACAAGCAGTCATCACAAACAACAAATACCATAGTTCTCCTTCTTTAAACAATGAATTACTTACCTTTCTAGCCCTTATCAACTAATTCAAAGTTTATTAAAAACATGGATATTGAGCCTATATATAACATATCATACATATAAAGTTTTACTATTCCCGCAAAGACCTTTATCATCTACCGTATGCACTCTCAATGGCAATAATAAATGTTCTCGACTTTATTGATTCAAACCTGATAAGTTTTGTTTGAATTGTGTTTATTGTGCTTATTGTATTGAAAACTGTGTTTGTATGCATTTTTAATTATGAGTATTTGTTACTAGTTTTGATTTTAAGAAATGTTGGTGGGTTGATGAGAAAGGTTATTATGTAAGGTTTTTAAGTTGTTAATTACCCATATAATGGTATGTTATATATATATGATTGATATTAATATATGATAATAGGGTAATATAAAAAATATTTAAGAATGATAATATTAATAATTTCAATATAAGTTATGATGAGACAAGCATACGAGGTTGAAATATCATTGAAATTTATCATGAAAGTCATCATATAAATATTATACAGTTTTTATTAATATTTTACTCTTTTACAATAAAAAAACATATTATTAATATTTTTAATTAATTGAAACACAATATTACTGATTTAATCATCAAATTACTACTTTAAATATAAAAAATATAATTTAAAATTTTATTATAATATAATTTATAATCTATTTTATATCATATTACGCTGAAAGTATATATCTCTTTAATTATCACTTTTTTATTACTTATTTATATGATTCCAAGCACTATTATTTATATTCTACAAGATTATACTATCACTTTAGGACATACGCTTCTAAAAAAATATTAATTCCTATATTAGATATTTATTAATAATGTTATTTGTCTAAACAACCAATCCCAACGAAAAGACAATCCTATAATAATAATTCAAATTAAAAGATAATCACTTCTAAATCCCATATTCATAAACAGGTCCACTTTAAGCCATCTTACGTTCAATAATCTTCTAATTCTATCATAACCGTACATCAAACCTATCAACAAAATTATTATCTCTATGCTAAAACTCAATAAATCGTGTAATATCATTATCACTTATCAGATAAATCATATCACTTATACATCAAATGGAAGATAACGTTAAAAAATATCAATAATATTTTAATTAAATAGGTAAAGTTATCAGTGATACTTAATAACTACGATCTTCTGATATGCTATCAAATGATATCAGTTTAGAATAATTCAATGATCAATTATATTAATTAGTAAATAAAGGATAAATGAGATTGACTAGAAATCTAGATAATGATTTATATTAACATTAAGATAAACCTAAAGACAGCGTATATAAAACATAAAAAACACAACTACCATATTCACATCATCTCAACCCAGAAATCAATCACAATCTAGAAAAATAATCATAATAAGATCAATAAAACAAATTTAATTTTTATGGGATAAATTAAAAATTACAGCATATAAAACATAATTAATATAATTAAGAATGGTGGAAGATAGAGAAGAATAATGATGAATCGAAGTAGATTAGTAAATTTGTATGTAAAGGGGAGGCGTTGATGAATCAGAAAAGTATTGGGCAATTGATCAATCAGGAATTGAAATATTAGTTAAATCGAGAGATGGAATTTGGGAGGAATATTAATAAACATAAATAAGCAGAATAAATTAAATATAATAAATTGATGAAGAATAAATTTGTGAATGCTAAGCTGAAAAAAAGGAAAAAGAATTGATGAGAAGACAAGAAATGCATATTTTTGTGTGATTTTATTTATTTTTATACTTTAGCAGCTTTTTATGATAAATTCAATGCATTTTATCAGTCAATAAAACTGAAAGGAACTTTAATCAAATATTACAACATTTATTTATATATATTTGTTCATATAATAAGGATTTTAATCATATTTATATTTAATAATTAATTAAATGATCATAAACTCAAGTGTTTATTTATTAGGTAGATGCCACTATGCGTCCATACCTGCCGCGATAAACCAATATCATAACTTGTCTAGTATAATCCTCCTCCATGTTCTCTCTAACATGTAGGCAAAAAACTATACAAATAATCATATACATCAACACTTTACATAGTATATATAAACATAATAAAAAATCAACTTTTGTCTTGCCTTTAGTACTGCTATAGCAATGCTTTTATTTATTTACTTTCCATAATTTTCTTAATTTTTTATTAAACTTCATGCCCCTCAGATTTTAATTCTTCTAACTTCAAAAGTGCTACCTTAATATTCGGCTTGATTCGTCCACAAGATGATCCATTCAAGAAGATATGTGCTATATTAAACTATATTTAGATATAATATACTTTTGATTATACAAAACCATTTGCTGCTGCATGCAAAAACCATGCCAACGCTTTAACTTCATCTCTTCCTAACCTTTTTCCTTACATATATTAACATCCAAGATTATGCTGTGCCTATATTACCCCTGTTTAAGCAGCCATCTTCAAATATTTCAAATAAAGAACCTTATTCGATTGATTCAAATATCTTCAAATATCTATAATATCTACATTTGGCCCATCCTAAAATAGCAAAGTGGATCTCCATAAGCCGCCCCATACGTAAATAGCTCTAATATTTAATAATCCTCTATTTAACTACTACTTATCTCTGTCAATATTTATCCAATATAGTATAAACCCCCAAATCTTTAATCCTTCAACGAATTCTAAAAATGCATCAATGCCAATTTATACATCTCAATCCTCTATTATTTTTTAGATGTATTAATAGCTATATTATATATCTGTTTCCCTGTTAAATACTATATCATTAAATAATTACACAACTTTGAGGATGATTATGCTATTATGCCAATTTAGCTATCGCTTACGTAGTCATATTGAAGTCTTATGCATTACCTGATTGAAAAGCTTATATCCTCTTAAAAAAATGTTTATAATATTCCATCTCATATAATTCTTGTTAATTATTAGTTTTAGATTGAGCCAAATCCATTAAATACCTAGATAAATCAGCATTCTTTGGTATTGCTAAATATTATTTGATAGACCTCTTGAGCCAATAAACATCTAAACTGATTTTATTAATAAACCACGGATGTTTAGGGTTGATAGATATGATCGTAATGATGGAAGTGCGAAAGATTTGTTTAATGATTATGTTATTTATTAATATGCCTCTGAAATAGATATGATAATACATTTTTGGAGTTGACCTTAAGGTAGGTTGACACGGAATATTTGTTTTATATATGATAATTTTTTGTACATATGTAAATTTTAATATTAGAACAAATAATAAAATAACAGAAATATATTAATAATAAATCGTTTTAATCAATAGTAATACATTTTGCTTTGATTTATTATGATATATATACAAAATAGTTTAATATTTTTATATAGACTAATAGAAGAATATAAGAAAGTACAATAAATTAATTAAAAAATCATGCCCTTAAAGTACTTCTCATCCCATTTTTACTACTCAACAACATATTCGCCTTCAATAACTTATTTTATGTAGTTTTCTTCTGTTTGATCTATTCTTTTGGTACAAATCTCTATGTTATATCTCTGAATAATCGTCTATTAGATTGTTGGTGAACGATAGGTCGCTGCCTTGTAGTCAAATGATGAAGGTTTTCTTTTTATGTGAATTAAAAGATGTCCATTGTGATCTGTTAAGCTTCTATTATTTGAATTATAATATTAGAAATTTAATTTTTGAATATCAAAAAATAAACATGAATCTTCTATAAAATTAAATAAGATATAAAATGAAGAAATGATGCATATTTATTGAGAAGGACTTATTAGCATCAATATTCTATTGATAAATGAATAATTATTCTTATAGTAATTTCAGAAAATGAAAATAAGACAGCCCTATTCATAGAAATACATGATTTTATTATTATTTTTATTTATAAATCGATGATTATATATTACTTGTTATTTTTTTATTATTAAATTATATTGATAATACACTATAAATTAGAACATGTTATTCTAATTATTATAATTTCTAAAAAAGAATTTAAAAATGAAGAACTTCTCTATGTTCCTAATGATTACCACCCTCATCATCTTAGCCAATACTACCGCCAGCTTAAATCAAATCCCAGATTATATCTAGGGATGTGCAAAATATGATTCTAATCAACAATGTTCAGTCTGTTAATATGGATATTCGAATAATGATGGAGTCTGTAATGTCAATTCTGATAGTGGCGATTGCTGTAGTGCATATAACAATTAAGGCTCATGCTCAAGATGTGCTCCAGGACTCTATTACAATGATCCTTATTGCTAAAGAAATTCGATCTATGGATGTATCAATAAAAAAGATAATCAATGTTTAGCATGCGGAAGAGGATTAAGATTAGTCAATGGAATCTGCCATACTCATATACATAACTGCAATAATTATACTCAATCAGGCTAATGTAACTCCTGTACTCCAGGATTTGTTTTAAGAAATTCATATTGTTTAGGACTTCCACAAGTATAAAACTGCAAAGTTCAATCAATCAGTGGATGTGGATAATGTAATGAAGGATTTTATTTGACTGCTGATCAAAAATGCAGTAGAAATCAATTCGGTTGCCTCAAGTATTGGAGACAATAATGTATTGCTTGCAGCATTCCATTCGAATTATAAAATGGATAATGTGTCATCTTAGGATGCTAATCATTTGATGGAAGAGGCTGTCGTCAATGTCAAAATGGATTAACTTTACAAAATGGAATATGCCTCTGGAATAATTGTCTTAGATATTCAAATGGAGTCTGCTTTGAATGTGTCGGCAATTACAGATTATCTGCATAAGGCTGTGTCTTACCACAAGATTTCCAATGCAGAGCATGTTCAAGTGGATTCGCCTTTGTCAACAATAGATGTACAAGAATCATCCCAGGTTGCAATAGATACAATTCAAACGGTCAATGCCAATAATGCAGAAATGGCTTCCAATTAACTATCAACGGAGCTTGTCAAATCCTTGGATGTACATCATATAACAACGATTAATGTGTCTAATGTTCAAGTCCATTCATATTATCAAATAAAATCTGTATAATCAGATTCTGTTAATAATATTCTACATCAGGATGCACAAGATGCTAAAGAAATTATCTATTATCAAATAGAATCTGTGTATCTTAAGATAGATTCTGTGTTAAATATAATAATCAAGGAGTCTGCATCTAATGTGTTAATACTCATTTATTAAATAATGGACTTTGTGTAAAAGGATAAAGAGGATGTCTTTATAATGCTCAAAGACAATGTCAATGTGCCTCAAATTTCTACTTGAATCAACAAGGAAGATGCTAAATCTTAGGCTGTTCTCAATATAATTCAAATGATGAATGTTTAGCATGTTTCGATCCATTCAGCTATGATGCAAGCACTAAAATATGCTCAATTACTAGATGTAAAGATTATACTTTAACTGGATGTAGAGTATGCCTTGCAGGAAGTATATTAGTAAATGGAAGATGCTTCGTTTAATTACCAAATTGCTCAACTTACAATAATCAAGGTGCATGCACTCAATGCAGATCAGGATTCAAATTAGATACAACTATCAATCAATGCGTTAGAGAATTATCTAATTGCTTATAATTAAACCCTGATAGAGTGACATGCAGAAGATGTGCTAACAACTTCGTATTATTAAACGGGTAATGCAGAGCTAATATTCCTAACTGCAACAGAAGAAATCAAAATACATTTGAATGTTAATAATGTGTCAGCACTCATTTCTTAAGACAAGGATAATGTGTCATAAGAGATTAATTTTGTGATAGATATCAAAGACAAGGATCAAATGATGTCTGTTCTGCATGTGTCAATGGATATCGTTTAAGAAATGATGGTCGATGCTTTAAAGTTACATTTGGATGTGTCTATGATGGATCAATATGTATCAGTTGCAAAGCCCCATTCATCTATAATTAAAGATCAGCAACTTGCTCAATCAATGGATGTCAACAATACAATTAAAATGGATGTACATCATGTGTCTCACCATTTGTCAATAGTAATGGAAATTGTGTGATTTAAAACTGCAATACCTATAACTCAATTTCATGTGTCTAATGTATCCGTGGATTCAGACTCAACAATGGAATCTGTGTAACAATCTTTAAAAACTGTGTTAGAGCTAACTCTAATGGCTGTGTTCAATGCAGATAAGGATATTTGCTCTAAAATGGAAGATGTGTCCTAAGTGATGTCAACTGTTTATCATACAGATAAAATGGTATTTGCTCAAGATGCAAAGATACTCATTTCTTAAACAGTCAATCCAGATGCGTCCCAAAAATATTCGGCTGCATTTATGAAAGAGATATCTGCAGAAGATGTTATAGTCCATTCGTCTTTAACAGAGTTAGAAATACATGTTAAGTCTAAAACTGCGCATAAGTAAACCAACAAGGCTGCAATAGATGTATCTCACATTTCATCTTAACTAATAATAAAGATTGTACAATCCCTAATTGCTTAAATGTTCAAAACAAAGCCTGTGTCCAATGCAGTGTAGGATATCACATCAAAGATAATGTATATTGCTAATAAGATGATCTAAATTGTTTATCATACAATAATGATGGTGATTGCCAACTCTGTAGAAAAGGATCAGCTTTAAATTCTAATGGAATATGCTCTAAATTAGATTCAACCTGCATTAAAGTCTGTAGTAATGATAAATAAAAATGCTTAGAATGTGCATCAGGATATGTACTCAATCGTTATTATCAATGCTAAAAAATATCTAATGGATGTATTTAATATACCAATGGTGTCTGCTCAAGATGTGCTAATCGATTCTTCTTATATAAAGAAATCTGCTTCCCATATACTAAAGGATGTGTTAAATATAATGGAAAAGATTGTACTACTTGCAGAGCTGGATATGTCCTCAAAAATGCATAATGTTTTGGATGGAAAAATAAAGATCTATCATTAATTGGTGATGATGATAAATATGACTTCCTCATCAACCCTATCGATGTCAGACAGTCAAAATATTATATTGATAATCTTTCACCAGCAAGCTAACTTGGTAAATTCTACTTCAGCTCAGTCTTTGATATCTCTTATCAATAACCAACTTTATCAGGCGTAGTTGATAAAACTGGTAAAGGATGGAAATCAAGAATATCTGATACAAATCAATTCATAGGTATCCTTGTCAATTAAGAACCTGTAACCTTCTATGCCATCCAAATCTAAGCAGTCTAAGGTAACTACATCCAATAATTCGAATTATAATATTCAGTCGATGGTACAGAATTCATTTCAGTACAAAATCTCTTCACAGTCGGTACATAAGTAATCGATAACATCGCTACCATTTACTTCACTGGTATCTACGCAAAATCAATCAGAATCAGAATAACAAAATACAAAGGATGGCCAGCCGCAAGAATCGATTTCTTCTATTACGATATGCTCAGATTTAGAAAAATCTCAAATTTAAAATCATTAAAATACCTCCAAGAAACAATCAGCTCAAACTACGTCGATAGAGTAGATAATCAAATCTATATAAATCAAGCATATTTCTTCAACCCAATTTCATCATGTACTTCTAATGAACTCTGTTTCACTGGATTACAACTATGCTAAAAGAAAAAGATTAATCAATTATAACTCAACTTCCAAGATGGTGGATTAGTCACTTAATTCTATTTGACATATACAGTTGATGGAAGAAGCTATAATTGCTTTAATTCTTGTGCTAAAATTAGTATCACTGGTACTGGCAAAAGATTTAGATTCCGACTTAAAGATTTGTTTGCACAAGGTGTAAGAATCTATCCAACTAAATATCAAGGTACACCTAAGTTCAACCCTACATTCTTCTATTAATGATATATTTACTTTTATATTTCTTTAAATATCTTTATGAAATTTATGCGAAAAATATATTTACTTAATATATTTGATTATTTAATAATTTAGACTCTTTTCATTTCATATCATATCTATTATAATATTATGAGGAAAAAATAATCCTCAGACTCATCTTCATCCTCCTCATCTTCATAATCCTCTCAAGACAGCGTAAAATTCACATCAATAACCGTCTAAAATCTATCATCTAATCTAACAGAAAATCATATAAGATAAATATTCTCTAATTTTGGTGATATACATTCAATAGGCATACGACAAAATCCAAAAGTAAGACATTATGCAGTTATCAATTATAAAAATAAATAAGATGCTGAATAAGCATTATCTTGTATGCATAGTGGATAAATTGATGGTATTAAAATATCTGTAACCATATAAAATCTTGATAAAAAATCATAAAAAGTAGAAAAAAGTCGAAGTCGATAAAAAAAAGGAAGAAATCATCATAAAAAACAATAAAGTAATACTCATCATCGATAAAATCGATCAAATCATAGGCATAATAATACTTCGTATAATAGAAGATAAAAATAAAATAATAAAAAATCTAATAGAGTCCATAAAAAGAAAAGAAGTGCATCATCACCAAGCAGTTCATCTTCATCAGAATCAAGTTCTAAGTCAAGTAGTCCATCTTCTTGATATTTTATATAAAAATATATGTTTATAAATAAATAAATTATAGTTATGTAGCTAATCACATTGATCTTTTAACAAATTATCTAACCATTTCTAATGACCATTCCCCTTGATCCATAGGAACCAAATGTCCAGCATCATTAATAGTCCTCAATTCTAAATTACCAACAATCTTATTAAAACCTGCTACCTTACCATTAACTTTCCATGGTTTCATCTGAGTATCTCTATAATAATATATATAATTACCTAAATTGATCTGCATGTCTATGATGAAGCCTCTCTACCCATCTAAATATACCTGGAGTTGCCACAATCAAATCATTTTGACCATTATAGATTATTACATTAACATTTTGTTAAAGAAGAGCTTCAACAAGGATTATATAATGTTTCATGAAATCTTAATAAAGACCTTTATAGACATGTCCACTTTGAGAACCAAATTTAACATCTTTGTTCAATCCAAATTTCAATTTATTATCTGGTGAGCTTAAGAAACTATCAACTAATGCTGTTGGATATGGTCTATATTTAGTTATATCATAAAAATTAGCCCCACCACTTTTATTAACAATATAATCTAATGTCATATCAAAAGTATCATGTAATTAATTCCATAATTGATATCTTTATTGATATGTAGCATTCATCAACAA
>Ga0169931_10012046_pt1 | contig 12063 bp, 6 predicted proteins | sample Kivu_15m_20L_FD_129675 | JGI IMG/M metagenome (GOLD analysis project Ga0169931, IMG submission 129675) | Freshwater microbial communities from Lake Kivu, Western Province, Rwanda to study Microbial Dark Matter (Phase II) - Kivu_15m_20L... | ecosystem: Environmental > Aquatic > Freshwater > Lake ...
TAAGGTATTTTTAATGATGGGTCAAGATAAGGAAAAGGTATTTTAAAGAAGATCAATGGATAAATTTACGAAGGCTAATTTAAAAACGATTTTAAATAAGGAAAAGGCGTAGAATACTTACCATCAGGATAGATATTTTAAGGGATTTTTAAACTAGGATAGAGAAAATCAGGTAAAATCAAATACAATTGACAAAAATTCTAATAATTTTTAATTAATACAGATGATAATGATATGTATAATCAATATATTTTTTCCAACCTAATTTTCAATTAAATATTTTCTATTTCCTGAAAAGTCGGCTTAATATTCTTCCATATAATCTAACTCATATTCTAACTCTTCCTCAATATTTCTATAGTACTTATAACATTCTCTATAAACTTAATATTCAACCTGCCTTTATTTATATTTTCAGGCATATACATCCATATCTTCTCTAAACATATATCATTTATATTCCTCTTCAATATATTATAACTGTTTTTTATCAATATCTATATATCTTTATCGATATGACCGTACTTTAAGTATATATTTATCATATCAGCGAGATCAAGTACATTAAATTAATTTTAAAGAGATTTTAATTTTATTATACTTTTAGATAAAATTTAAGTTGTCATTATGCCACTTTTATCATAGCAGCGGAGCATAGTTATTGTTTAGACTGCATTGAAATGGTCCATATGTAATATTAATTAAGTATCACATTTTCGATTATTGTTTGATAATGAATAATTAATAGCGATTAATTACCGAGGACGAAATTAAGTCTTACGTTTATAATATAATTTTTAGATAATATATGACATCTATTAACTTAAAGGAGCTATACGTGATAAAGATGTTATTATAGTTGTAAATGATTGTGGAGATGCAAATGGTAAAATAATACTCATTTTTGTTTAGTAATTTGATGTTGATTTTTTAGATTTCGATAATGAATATAAAATTTTTGAATAGCTACGTATTTTTATAGGATCTTTAGTAGGTTGAAGTCTTAATAAAAATTATTATTATATAGATGACCAAAAAACTATTGATTTTTATTTATATTTTAATAAATGATGAAGTTTAATACTAAAATCTTTTAAATTAAGTTTTTTTATGCTTTAAAATAGATCGATATCGGGTTGCTATTCATATATTTTCATGGCTGCTTCTTTGTTTTTGTCTATCTTATTGATTATTTATTCATGATTTATTATGTCATTTTTATTTTTATTATTTGACTTTTTCTTATAATTACTATATACATATGTATGTTTGAAGATGATAATTGATCTTTTTAATAGATTGGCGATTATCATAATTATATATAAATTATACAAAATTCGATTATATATAATATATATTCTATATTTAGAAACATGCTAAGCTTATTATCCAATTAAAATTCCTTACTATCCTCATAATAACTAAAAAATCGACAATAAAAAAGAGTAATCATAATATTTATTTAGAAACTAATTCCAAAAGGAGCATGTGAATTGTCCTAAATGAAAAAATATGAATACATAAAAAACTTTATCATGAATTCATTATTCCATAATTATATAATCCCCATCAATCATACTTTTGCACCTTTTACTATTGTTAAAAAAATATATACAGATTAAAAATATCCAATATATTAATTGTATTATAGACCTACTAAAGTATTTTTAATGGCCGCACAAGAACAATCTATGAATATCGGTTGCAATTATATTATTAGCAGATAGAAAAAGCCACAAAAGAATTCAGCTTTTATGGCTAAATTAAGAGGTAATTTTTCAAGAAATTAATTTAATATATTTGATAATGGCAATAATCCAAATAAATAAAAGAAATTTCCAAGAAAACAATTTGGTTATATAAAAAGATAAACTTAAACTATATTCAATTCATAATAAAAAACTACTATAATAGTTCCTAAAGCACGATAAAGTCTGCATTATATAGATTAAATTAATCAATACGAACCTTTGTAATTTTATTGTAGTAATAATAATGGAAATCCACTTGTTAAAGCTGTTTAGCACGGCATGTCTACTATCTAAAAATTATAGTTAAATTGTTATAAACCATAAAATAAAACAAATGCACCAAAGACATATACATTGTAGACAAATCTAAGAACAAAATCTTTACAAGTAAATAAAAAAAGTTAGAATATTTATGAGTTATAAATAGGCTGTCCACTAACTATTATACAAGGCTTTGCTTTTTTATTATCATTAATTTAAGCATAAATCATATGATCATATATCTTGTTATTTAATTTATGATTTTTATACATTAAAATATACATATAATTTGATCCGCCATCGAATGCCCAAAAAACAAAAAATAAAAGTAGTAAAACCAATACCATAAAAAGACAATAAAAACAAACGAATAACAAGAGGCTAAACTAAAGCAAATATCGTATAAAAAACATAAAATATAAGTAAATAAATAGATGAATAATATTTAATAGATGAGACTATAAAAAAGATTATAAAAATAAGGCAAATTACAACAAGAAAATAGCTTTTATAGCAAATAAGTCAAATTATAAAATATATATCTGATAGTTATCATTATGGTGACCTTTCAAAGTTAGGAAAAAAACCTAAATATTAATATATAACTAACAAAGTATTCAAATACGACATATGATATTTATTTGATTTTATTTTACAATAAACTTATACCTAGTGATTAAACAATATGCTCGAATAATAACAAAGATGAATTCAATATTTATTATATAGGGAAAAGAGAAATATATAAACATCAGAAATAACAAATCATAATTTAAGCTTTTTACTTATTTTTGGTCTAACTAATTAATATTTTTTAATCGATAACTTATTTTCTTTATTACTTTTTATATTTTTAGAAACTACTCTGATTTTTTTCTCATTCTATATAGATAATAATGGAAGTTTGAACAAAGTCGATAAGAACTGTTTATCTTTAAAATCTATCTTTTATACTTTCTATCTTTCTCTACGCTCGTCTTAAGCTGTCTTGATTTTTTTATTATAAAATGAATTTCGAAAAGTAAATAAAAAGTTATCATCTTTCTGATTCAAAAAAGAGTATTAATTATTACATGTTAAAAGTTGTTGAGAAAAGCGATTTACTTTAGGCTTCTTAATGAAAAAATCAGAAGGCAACTTTTTAGATAGAATTCGTTTTTTAAAAAATTATGATTTTAAGCTTTTGGTACTTTTTGATATTTTCATAGAACTATAATAAGGTATAATTAAAAAAGAATAAATTTTTTAAAATTCTATAAACATAATTTAGAAATAAAATAGAAATTTTATTTATTGATCATATGATGAAGCATAACTTTTAAACTTTTTATATAAAATTCAAATTTTACTTATATTTTAATAAGTATTCACTTAAAAAATCTTCAAAAATTAATTTTTATTATATTTATCTTTTTTTATCATATTAATGATATAAAACTCAATTATTTTTGTTAAATCTTTTATTAATTATTATCTTATAAAACTCTATGTAAATAGTTAAACAACTATACGTAAATACTACAAATCGCTTACCCTTAATCCCTCAACCTTTCTCAAACTTCAATAATCATCGATCTCTTCTCAAAAATAATTAAAAATCAAATTAATGTCAATCAAGCTAATTAAAATCATTCCTTTAAACTTAAAAATATCTCTAATAATAAATAAACTAAGCTAAATAACAGTATCAAATCATGTTAGATTTATTCGTTTCGTTTTAAAAAATCTAACAAGGATAAATTAAACAAACTAAAAAATTGCAAAGAAGATGCATGAAAGACATATTGGATAAGTTTTATTGTCAACATTAAAATTGTAAGAAATATTACAGTTCACTAGCTTCATTACAAAGGCATATCAAGATAAAGCACTCATGTAATAAGAATTAACCACCATTACTCTATCATGATCTACGTCCTTAGCCCAACCTTATCGATGAGGTTGAACTTTAACAGACTAATGAATCGGCCTAGGATCAAAGTTTAGAAGAGAAAGAGGAATATATTGAAGACGAGCTCAAATGATAAAAAAATATAAATAATCTTATAAATAACATATAATTAATTTCAGTTAAATAAATAAACATTCAATCATGAAAAAGTTAACAAAGAAACTTATTTATTTTATTTACAATTTTATAACATTTGAATTTTTATATTAAATTTATTTAAAAAATAATTTCGTTTGTCATTCGATTAGTGTTTTCTAATTATTACCAATAAATTTCATAGATAAATCTACCCGTCATACATCAGCTTCATGATCTAAAATCATCTTTTACGTACAAAATGCTTTGTCTGCTATCCAAAAACTGTTTAGCATCGAATAATAGTCAAATCGTTGCTTAAAAAACTTATTTACCAAAAGTCAATGGCAGATCTAGAAGATTAACAAGCTACAAAAAACCTTAATAATGAAGGGTTTCATGACTTAGTAAAGTCAATTATGATGTATGATATGAAAAAAATGGCAAATATAAGTAACACAATGATCTGTAAACACTTAAGCCTTTAAAAGTAAAAAAATTATTATTTAGTGCCTTTAAAAAGAAATTAAAATGTGATGGAAATTTTTTAAATAAAATTTGTAATGAACTTGTTATGAATAACTCTTAAATTTAATATCATTTATGGCTTCTTATTTCATCAGTAAATATTCGGTAAATTAGATTAAAAATGTGGCCTCTAAAGTCTAAAGATAGTCATCAAAATTATATAAAAATCTAAAGAGAGTATAAGTATAAGGGATGTTATCAAAGAAATATATTTAAAACTAAGAAAAAAGGGAGAATTAGCTGAAAAATGAATGTTTTAGCGCTGAAAATTTGGTTATTTAGGGTTTTATGCCCAAATAACATATAAGTTTTAATTAGGGAATACACTAATAAAAACTTTTAACATCAGGATTTATTTGTGATTAAAAAGCAAATAACAATCCTTGATTATTTAAAGTATTCATATTATATATCATAACTTTCTGTTATATTAAATTTATTTATTATTATATACTATTTAATGCTAAAAAACGATCGATAATATATTGAATAGCTATTCTCAGAAAAAATAATAACTTACTGTAAATATTATTAATAAAAATGAGAGATTATTAATTATTTTATCATCATTAATAATTATTTAGTAAATTAATAAATAAAAGAAGCATTCTTATGATTTTTTATATTTTTCATAGAAAGATATGATTTTACTATTTTTTTAATATTAATCTTTTTCTAATATTAATAAAATATTATTATTTTAAATTATATGGCTTCAGTCGCAAGTGATAAACTTTCACAAGTATAAAGAGAACAACTCGCAGTTAGCTATGCCGCTTTTGTCCTCAGTGGATCAGGAGCTTAAGTCACTGCCGATTCACTCAATGCAGTATTAAAAGCTGCAGGAATCACAGCAAACAATACTTTAGTCAATGCATTTGGCAAAGCCTTAAAAGGAAAAAAAGTCTCTGATTTCTTCGGATCAGTCGGAGGAGGATCTTCAGGATCTGCCCCAGTTGCTGCCTCAACCCCAGCTGCAACTAAAGCTGCCGAAACTAAACCAGCCCCAGCAAAGAAATAATAAAAGCCAGTCCCACCACCACAAGAAGAATAAGAAATGGATATGGGAGGACTCTTTGATTGATCTAAAATTATTTAATCTACTTAAAATAAAAAGTATATTAAGTATCATTGACTATATTTTTTCTTAAGAAGACTCATCCCTTCTTCCACCGACTTTTCTTAATTATTCTTTAATGTCAATTTCGCATCCTATGTCAATTTAATATCTTTTTTCATAATAAATTTATAATAAACTCCTACATAATTGAATATATTTACCAAAAGCTGCTGATAAAAATAGAAAAGTAGTGATCAAACTTTTTGTATAAAAAGTCTATTCTTTACTTGGTTATTCTATTTTTTGAGCTTGCTACATTTATTTATTATTCTTTAAAAGTGCTCGTAATAAAGACAAACGATTTCTTGACATTTAAAAATAATGATACTATATATCATAAAATCAACTTAATTAAAAAATGATTAAAATTCATAAATAAAATAATGATATCTTAATAATGACATAGATGAAAATATATTTTAGTATTGTTTATGATAAAATTTATGATTTTAATGATATTTTTACATCTTTTCATAATAGACTATAATATATATTAAATTATAATATGAAAAACTATAAAAATAGTCATCATCGTTCACTTTTCTCTTAAAACTAAAAACAATTCCACGGAATTTATGTATCACCATCTCGATCTAACTCACGCTCCCCTTTAAAATCCACCACAAAACATAACGATTCAGTAAGAAATCCTACCCATAATAATTCTGTCAAAACCCCATCTCATAACAATTCAGTGCATACCCCATCTCATAACAATTCATTAATAATGGTAAAATAAATCCCAAAAATAAAATAATTCACATCACACACAAAGCTAAAACTATCAAGAGATCAGATGTAAAAAATAAAAAGATCATTATAGATTTAGCACTAGGCAAATTTAAACTTTCTCAGAAGATTAGATAATAAAAATTTATATTATGCATAAAAACGTAAATAAAATGATAAATCTAATAAAAAATCAAATAATATAATTCATAAATACAATGCATAGTTATAGCGTAAAAAATTGAATAATCATACTAATATATAGGTATCTTTAGATTTATTTGAAAATAAAGATCCTATTACAATTAAAAGTATTAAATAGAGATGTCCACCAATGAATTTAACAAATTTAACAAAACATAGTCATAAAATATTAAAGATTAATAAATAATAAAATATCAAACAAAAAAATAAAAATATATCTATATCTTCCATTTCACCTGATAAGATTAATATATAAGAAAGTATTAATTTAGAATAAGATCCTTTTTAATCTTTATAAAAAATAATAAAAATGCCTTAAGAGCGTTACAGCTAAAAAATGTGGGACAAAAAACAAATAAACATATTCAAACTTATAAAAAACTAAAAATATTTCCTAAACTCCAAAGAATCAATAGATCAATACTACTTCTGCTATGACTCTATAGTTTCCTTAAACAATCAAAAACGAAATGGCAACATCTTCCGTGATCTATCATCTTTTTCACGTAAATTCATAAAAAATAACTATAAAGTAGATTTTCAATTTAAGTTAAATGAAACAGATCTAAATTTTGATGAAAAATACTACAATTTTGCTTAGATGATGCTCATATCTACTGGTTATCTCTAACCAAACGTCCTAAATAATTATCTCAATAACTATGGTTATGGTAATGTCAAAAATAATGAAATGGATTCACATATTTCAATGGATTTCATAAACTACAATGATAATACTAATAACGTAGCCAATAATTATAATATTGATGCATATGATCAAACATAAAAGAAAAGATATATATAAGTCAATCTTACCAAAGAATAATAATAAGAATATAAAAAAGCAATTTTATATAATAATAAAATCAAAAAACTTTTGTAAGATTAACAAGTATCATTAAAAAATGGTATAAAAGATAAAAATATTATAGATAAATATCAAAATTATGTAGAATCATTAATACATTAAAGATTTGTAGTAAATAAAAGAAGGGATCAAAATTAGTTGAATAGACTAGTTGCAATGAATAAGTTATATAAAACTAAGATATAAAATATAAATATGAAGGTACTTAAAGATATTATTGTGTATAAGAAGGAAAAAGATTTAGTTAAGGAAAATTTGAAAAAAAATAAGAGTAAATCACCTAAAAAATAAATTATATGGAAATGATATAACAAATTAAAACTAGTCTAAAGCATATAATCAATGATGATATTTTAATAAATTTTGAATAATAATTTATAAATATCATGATAGTTACTCAGTATATCATAGTTGATTGATTAATTATCCATTTTACCATACCCCTTTAGTAATTCTATTATCTCTATAACTTGTAAATATACCTTATCCATTAGGTTGATCATCTTTGAAATTGCCCCTCCAAAATCCATGGCTATAATATATCTTACCAGCACCTTATCTTTTATCTTTAACAAAATACCCTTAATATTTAATCCAATTTCCTCTATATATTTTAATATACTATTCATCAATCTCATCTTCTCTTTATTTAATTTGTATTTATGAATATTATATACCATTACCTTAAAACAAACCCTTTTTGAACATACCTTAATATCTTAATTTATTATTAGTATAGTATAATTTACCAAATCCATCCATTTTACCATCCTTCCAATCACCCAAATATTGCTGTCCATCTCTATGTTGATATAACCCTTTACCTTATTTTACAAGTTTATTTAAAGAAGATCGATATATAGTATCACCTATATATGTACCTTAACCTTATTATCTTTAATTACGACTATATCTGATTCTAGTATTAGCAACGACTGATTCATCATGGAACATATGACTTTTAGTTTGTTACTAACTTTATAAATTCATATACTATCCATGTAAATTAATTTTAGGCCTCATCACGCCTGCTAAATAATTATGATATTTATGTTAGACTTTATTTTTCTAATAAATTTATCCAATAGTCTATCTATATCTATAACTTTATCTATTATTTTATCTATAAGTTTATCTTTTTGGCTCAACGATATCATCTATCAAATGTAACTACATTTTATCATCATTTTGATTTCTATCTATTTTATTATATAAATTTCTAAAAGTCAACCTCTAAAGCTATTTCTATTTGAGTAGCCCCTCTACAATCGATGTCAAACTGCTTGAATACCTATATTTCTTAAGATCCATTAATTTTTTAATTTTATCATAATCTATATAACAATCTTTATAGACATATACATCATTCAGATGTTTCATAGTCATCAATGATAATATTATCATGCCGAAAGAGAATGAATTTGATACCCAACCACATTAATAATGATAATTACCTGTCAACAATGCTTATAATTCTTATGGAGACAGGTAGATATTTTTAGTATCGCTATCTTTATATACAAGTTAGAGATTCGAAGGATATTTAAATAGTTTAGGATGCGCCAATTTTATATCATTGCCATCATTACAAAAATATATATGTTTCATTCTTATAGAATTGTATTTATTTAATTCCAATCTTAAAAAACCTTATGTACATTCTATATAAATCATATATTTACATTTTATTATCTTTTTAATTTATAACTACGAAAATTAATTATTATTTGCCATCCTATATTAAAATTCTTTCTCAAGATCAAATAATATATAATCATATTTAAAATATAATTAATATTTCGTAAATAAAAAACCACTTCTCTCTATTTTTTATATAAGACATGCCTTTATTATATTTTTATTACTATACCCCTACGTCAATAAATTTATTTATTATATTTCATCCATACGATCCTTATATTTTTATTAATTTAGATATTATTTAGTTATTAGATACTTTGTATCATCATATATGCTTTATACGAGATGACATTAACCATAATATGGATCTTTATATAATGATAAATAAAGATGTTATTATTCAAATTTTTGTAAAAGTTAAGCATCTTATTGTAATTATGGAAGGAGACATAGGTTCCATTTAGAGAAACATTAACATAATTTATCAAAACATGATGTACTCTATTTTTTATTTTGCTATCGATAATATTGATGATATTCTTATTAATTCATATCAACTTATAATAATATAGTTTTATAATTTATAATTTCGATTATGGAACTTTCATAAATCCTAAAATCAATATAATAATTATCAAATAATGATAACAAATTTGATAAATAAATGATCATGCAAGATATAATAACAAAAAATTTTCAAGCATTAAAAATAATACTATCAAGGATATCATCTCTATATCAATGTATAATATATATTAATATAGTCAATTAAGACCTAGAAAAGAATGTTATGAATATATAAATGAGTATATTATTATTTATATAGAAATGAATAGAATATTACAAGATCAATAAAATATACATTATTAGATGAGAGTCAATCAAAATAGTTTAGATCAAAAATTAAATAATTTATCAGAAAAATATAATAATTTATCTAGTATAAGGGGTAATAAAATGAAAAAGACTATATAAATATCATAAAGATCGATAGATAAGACATTAATAGCGGAATATGCACAGAAAGAATAAGATAAATATTAACAATAATTAAGATAATAAAATATATCAAGAGTATCGTCATCGTGTCATGAAATCAATATTGATTCATAGAGTAATACTAAAATACTAAAAAATGAAAAGAAATCTAGTGTATAAAAATTGAAGAAAAGACAAATTACATTTAAAGTATAGAAATAAATGCCATCATCTTAAAAAACAATGAAAAATTCAAGTAATGAGGCTATTTCTCATAATTCTAAAACTAATATACAATAAATGGATTAAACTTATAATCAAAATAAACAATAGAACAGATTGAAAACATCCCTTCATGTCATCAGAGATGATGAGTCACAAACAGAAAGCATAGCATAAAGGTATGATAATTTTAGTGGAGAATTTAAATCATAAAAAAATTTAAATAGAAAAGCTAATTTAAAAAAAACTAAAACATATAATCAAGTTTAATCAAATTCATTGACTAAATTTATTAGAAAAGATAGTAATAAAACTGAAAATAACATTTTGAATTTAAATAATGACAAAGCCTAAAAAAGCTTAACAAATATTTTACAATAAGTTGAAAACTATAATAAAACAAACTAAAAAATCCGTAATAATTATGAATAATTAATGTAATAATATTGCAACACAAATCAAAAAAATTTGAATTTAGTCCAAAATCAAATAAAAGACTTAACTAACATTTTAAATCGTTAAAAAAATGACAATAAACATCTATTTTAAGAATTAAAAAAGTATATAGATACTAGAATTTAATCATTATGTATATTATATCTTATATAGAGATCAAGTATGATGATATAGTACTAAAATATGATAATTTTATAAATAAAGATTATTTTTTTTAATTTGAAACACAATGTAATAAAAGATTTCAAGCATTGCATGAACAAAGACTTAATTTGGCAAAAAAAGATGAGACTAAAAGGGCATTATAATTTATAGATAAAAAATTAAATAAAGCTCTTAAAACTATAAATAAAAATGATAATTTGCAACACTCTATATCGATCCATAAAGTATAAGTTGATAAAAAAGGATGCTTTAAAATCTCTTAATGTAATAATTAATAATAACGATTGAATGAATTAAAGAATGAATAAATCAATAATAGTAAAATTACATAAAATCAAAATAGTTTCAGGCCATTTCATCTGAAAAGACAAGTCTAATCAGTTTACAATAATGAAATACATGGAATGTTAAGTTAAAATAGGTTTAATGAAGAAATAGGATATTAAGATAAATCTTTAAATAAATCTAATAGATAATCATAAGAATTAACATTGAGAGCTAAAACTACAGTACAAAAAGATAGAAAAAAACAGATGTTAAATGACCTAAATAAAAAAAGCCGTGAGATATTATCAAAAGAAAAAGTAAAAATAAAAAGAATTAAACAAAACCCATCGATGATTTTTTAATATGATTGAATGTATAATTATAAACTATAGCATATAAATCAGTGATGACCATGTCCATGATCTTTTTTATTTCTCATCAACATATAACATATTGTTATCAAGATTGATAATAATACAATGAAAGATATTTTAAGATGCGATGGTACGTGAATATCATATGCTTTCCATTTTCCATGCAATTAAACAGGGCGTTATTCATGATGTCCATGATCATGATCATCGTGACCATGACCATGACCGTGATTATCATGACTTTTATGTACATCATGTTTCTTGTGACCAGTTGAAGGACTGTTAGCATTAGAATTTGCATTGCTATGATTTTATTTCTGCGTTCCCATTATGATTAAAAATTATAAATCAATAGAACTGTATATTATTACATTGATAATTATGTTTTTGATTTTTATCAAGTAATAAAACTAATATTTATACTTTTATGATATTATGAAAAAAGTTGATTTTTAATATACATCATATTTCGA
>Ga0169931_10012047_pt1 | contig 12063 bp, 9 predicted proteins | sample Kivu_15m_20L_FD_129675 | JGI IMG/M metagenome (GOLD analysis project Ga0169931, IMG submission 129675) | Freshwater microbial communities from Lake Kivu, Western Province, Rwanda to study Microbial Dark Matter (Phase II) - Kivu_15m_20L... | ecosystem: Environmental > Aquatic > Freshwater > Lake ...
CCACGACCCTTCGGTCCAGTTGTAGGGCCGGCGCGTACTGACCACTTTGGCCAGGTCCATTCCCGCCAAGCCCGGAAAACCCTGTGCGGCCGCAATGGCAGCGCCTTCATCGAGCGATTCGCCCGGTTGCGTACCCGCGAGCAGGCAGCCGTTTTGCGCGCCCTTGTCGCGAAGCACGCGGGTGAGCCTGCGCGTATCGATGCCGGCAATTGCCACGATGCGCTCGCGCTCCAGATACTGCGCAAGGCTTGATCCGGCGCGCCAGTTCGAAAGGCGCCCAGGCAAATCGCGGATGATGAGCCCGGCGGCGTGGATTCGCTCGGCTTCGACGTCCTCGTCGTTGATGCCGGTGTTACCGATGTGCGGGTAGGTCAGCGTTACCAGCTGACGGCTGTAGCTGGGGTCAGTCAGGATTTCCTGATAACCGGTGATGGCGGTGTTGAACACCACCTCGCCCACCGACTGGCCAGAAAAGCCGATTGACACGCCCCTGAAGACGCTGCCATCGGCAAGCGCGAGCAAGGCCGGAATTGAATCAGGGATCAGCCTGGGGCCAGAGATATTGGTCTTTAGAGGTACCGTTGCCGCCGGCCCGGTCGACGAGTTGCCGGAGGAGTCGCGATCGGAGGTCAAAGACAAACGCAAGGCCGGGCTCCCGAGAGAAAGTAAAACTTTTGGAGTGTAGCATTTCTGCCTTCTCCCCTTGCCCCGAATCCATGGCTGCCAAGCCTCACTCAGTGCGGCATCAGTGTTTCCGCGATCAGTTCGACCACTTCGGCGCCCACCCGAGCCAGGCCCCATCCCACAGCCCCCGCCAGCATCGCAGCAAGCACCGTTGGGATGGCTCCGAACCCCGACAGCGTCACGTGGATGGCGGCGAGCAGCGCTGCGACCGCACCCACCGCCACCGCAAGCTTGCGACCATGCAGCGCCACAAATTCAATTGCCGGATAACGCATTCAATTCTCCAAAATACCCATGATGCTGCGGCCGGCGCGTCGGCCTGAAACAAACGCCCAGCCCAGGTGGTGTCCGTGCCCCTCGATGAGCAGACCGCCCTGCCCGGCTGACCCTGCGGCGTACAGCCCCTCGATCGGCAGGTTGTCCTGCCCGAGCACGCGGTGGCGCGTGTCGACCGCAAGACCACCGTCGGTCAGGGTGACATAGCCACGCACCGGGCCCAGAGCAAACCACGGCCCGTGCGTGCGCTCACCCAGCGACGCCGCGAGCAGGTCCGGCTGCGCGCCAATGAGCCCTGCCAACGCCTCGATGGTGTTGGCCTCGCGATAGATATCAGGTCGACCGCGGCGGTAATCGTCGAGATAGGCGTAAGCGACACCCGGCGCGGTCGACACAAAATTCGGCCAGCTTCGCAACTGCTCAGCGCACCGTGCGTCAAACACGATGTGGCCCATTCGTTGCGGCGTGAGCGGCAGGTGCCTGGCGGTGTTTCGCGGATCGATGGGCACGGCACGCCCGTCGGTATCCACCAGCACAGCCCCGCACCGAAAAAGCGTGGCCTCAGGGCCCAGCGCCGTGGTGAGGAAACGAATCACGAACGGTCGCACCACCCACTGAGGCAAGGTACGCCAGGCCAACGCCATGATGCGCCCAACCCAGGGCGTGGCGGGCAAGCGCTGCAGCCATCCGGGTGGCGCCGGTACAAAACGAAGCTTGGGCGGATTACCCATCCGACCGTTCACAATGCGCGCCCCCACCGCCTCGGCGATTCGTTGAGCATCGCCCGTGGCAAGCGGATTCACAGGGTCGGCCTCGACGACCTCCTGACCGAAGTAGCGCGCTTTCATCTCGCGCGACGCCGAGAAATCTCCCGCCGCAAGCACAACGCCCCGCTCGGCGCGCCATGTCTGAACCGCGCCGTCTGCGCCTTGCGCTTCGACGCCCCGCACACGCCCGTGCTCAACAATGAGCCCGGTCACGCTTACGCCACAGCGAATGTCCACACCGAGCCGGGCGCATTCGCGCGCGAGACAGACACCGAACGCAGCCGAACTGGGTACCACATTGTGCATTCGGGGAACGCGATGCGGCGGCTCCGGACTGGGCCCGACAAAAGAGACACCGAGCTGCTCGAGCCAGGTCAGCGCAGCCGCGGATTCATTGACCAGGATCTGGCGAAGCTCAAGGTTGTCGACCTCGCCCTTGCCCGCATTGAATCGCCCCAGATCTTCAAAGTGATGACCGGGCTGATCGCCGATGCCAGCACGCCGTTGATGCGACGTGCCCGAGGCGCTCAGCGACCCGACCGACCAGCCGGTGCTGCCGCGGACCCGATCGCCTTTCTCGAGCACGAGCACACGGCCACCCGCACGCGCCGCCTCGATTGCCGCTGCGAGGCCCGACCCGCCTGCTCCCACGACAACCACATCCACGCGACTGTCCGACATGGCTTCCTCCCACCCCACCCGTTCAATGCGGGCTTGTTGTTGTCGGGGCCTGCGCGCGACCGCCACGCACAGCGATCAGTGACTAGATCACGCCCTGGTCGCGCAATGCCTGAATCCTGTGCGCGTCGTAGCCCAGATCGGCGAGCACGGCGTCAGTATGCTCGCCCAGCGCCGGCCCGAGCCATTTCGTTCCACCGGGCGTGGCAGACAGCCGCGGAACCACCGCCGGAATGGCCAGGCTTGAACCGTCATCAAGGGTGGTTTTTTCAATGATGCCGCGGGCCTGGTATTGCGGGTCGCGAACGATATCTTCAATGTTGTAGATGCGACCGCTGGGCACCTCGGCGCGCTCCATCACCTCGAGCGCCTGCTCAAGCGTGCAGGTGCGCGACCAGGCGGCGATGGCTTCGTCAATTTCATTGACGCGAAGCACACGCCCGGCGTTGTTGGAAAGCGAGGGGTCGTCAGCCAGATCGGGCCGGCCAATCGCTTTCATCAGTCGCTTGTAGATTGAATCGCCGTTGCCGCCAATGACGATGTGGCGGCCATCCGCCGTGGGATAGGTGTTGGACGGCACGATACCGGTCAGGTTGGTGCCAGTGCGCTCGCGCACCACCCCATAGCGGTCGTATTCGGGAAGCGTGCTCTCCATCAGGTTGAACACTGCCTCGTAGAGCGCGACATCGACCACCTGGCCTCGCCCGGTCGTGTGGCGCGCCTGCAGCGCAGCCAGCGCCCCCACCACCGCATGCAGCGCCGCGATCGAATCGCCGACCGACAGGTTCATTCGGACCGGCGGGCGGTCGGGAAAGCCCGTGACATGGCGCATGCCGCCCATCGACTCGGCGATTGCGCCGAAACCGGGGCGATCACGGTACGGGCCCGTTTGCCCGTAGCCTGACAGACGGACCAGGATCAGGCCCGGATTGCTGGCCGACAGCTGCTCATATCCCAGACCCCATTTTTCAAGCGCACCGGGTCTGAAATTTTCAATGACGATATCGGCTTTGGCCGCCAGGTCGCGAACAATCTGCTGACCCTCGGCCTGCCGCATATCAACGGTGATCGAGCGTTTGTTGCGCGCCTGCACAAACCACCAGAGCGATGTTCCCGAAGGATCATCAGGATGCAGTTTTCGCCATTTGCGCAGCGGGTCTCCGCCCTCTGCACCTGGTTTGGCGGGCGGCTCAACTTTGACGACATCAGCGCCAAATTCGGCGAACAGACGTGCTGCGAAAGGGCCGGCAATGAGCTGACCGAGTTCAAGGACGCGCAGGCCGTCAAGCGCCATCGGGCCAGCGGGTTTGGATTGGGGAGTGCTCATGGCGTCGTAATAGAAGGGTGTTGCAAGGTTAGTCAGAGACCGTTCTGCGATCGCGTAGCGCCTGCGCAATCGTGCCCGCGTCGACATATTCAAGTTCGCTGCCAATTGGAACGCCGCGTGCCAGGCGCGTGACCGACAACCCTCGGGCACGCAGCATCTCGCCAATCGTGTGCGCAGTGGCCTCGCCTTCGTGCGTGAAGTTGGTGGCCAGAATGACTTCACGAACCAGCCCATCCGTGGCCCGTGCGATCAGACGATCAAAATGCAGATCGTTGGGGCCGATGCCCTCAATGGGCGACAAGCGACCCATCAGCACGAAATACAGGCCGTTGTAGGCCATCGTCTGCTCAAGCATCAACTGATCGGCAGGCGTTTCCACGACACACAGCTGCGACGGGTCGCGGCGCGGCGACGCACAGGTATCGCAGAGTTCGCTTTCACTGAACGTGTTGCAACGCGCGCAATGGCGGATCTGCACGAGGGCGTCGGCGAGCGCGCGGCCCAGCTGTTCAGCACCTTCGCGATCATGCTGCAGCAGATAAAACGCATGGCGCTGCGCCGAGCGCGGCCCGACACCGGGCAGACGGCGCAGCGCGGCCGTCAAACGGTCAAGCGCAGCGAGTCCTTTCATTGCCTGGGAAGCGTCGGATGAGGCATCAGAAAGGCATCTTGAATCCGGGCGGAAGCGGCAGCCCCGCCGTGACCGATCCCATCCGCTCGGAGGCGGTTTGCTCAGCACGGCGAAGCGCATCGTTGAGCGCTGCCACCACCAGATCCTCAAGCATGTCGCGGTCATCGGCCAGCAGGCTCGGATCGATGGTGACCCGCCGGACTTCATTACGACAGGTGACCACCGCCTTGACCAGACCAGCGCCCGACTGGCCCTCAACCTCAACATCGGCCAGCTGCTCCTGCACCCGCTTCAGGTTGTCCTGCATTTGTTGGGCCTGTTTCATCAGACCCGCAAGCTGAGCTTTCATCATCGAACGATCTCCTGCATGGAGGGATGGACTCAGGCGGCACCGCCACCCAGCGGTGTCACCGAGTCGGGAAGGATTCGTCCGCCGAGGTCGCTTAGCAGCGATTGGACGAACGGATCGGATTCAAGCGATTCGCGCGCGGCCTCGAGCCGCTCGCCGCGTTGTTGTTCGGCGACGCTCGCTGCCGTGACGCCTGCGAGTGCACCCACTTCGACCTGAAGCCTGACCGGATGCCCGAAGTGTTGCCCGAGTCGCTCGCGGACGCGGGCCACCGTGCCAGGCTCGGCAAGCGGCCGAATCGGAACGCGCAATCGAATGCAATCCGATTCGACACTCAGCAGTTCGCTCTGCTGAAGGAACTGGCCGATCAGGCCCGAGGCATTGAGCTGACGTACGAGCGCCGGCCAATCGCCATCAAAGCTTGCCTGCAGACCCGCTGCAGCCGCTGGCGCAACTCCGGGACCGGGTGGAACCTCGGCGGCGGCCGGGGACGGTTCGGTGCTTGATGCCGGTTCGGCATCGGCGGGGGCAACGTCGATACTCGACGCCTGCTCAGCCACCGAAGACCGCGCAGGCGGCTTCGACGCTGACACAGCCGGCACCGGCGAAGAGGGTCGCACCGACCGCGGCGCAGTGGCCGCTCGAAGCGCCTGCAGCGCCTGCGCCCCCGTAGCCGATGCAGACGGCGCCGCGGAAGCGGTTAGCCCACCCCCGGCACCGGCTGGCGCAGGCGCTGATCCATTGGGAGACCCGGCGACGGCGACCGGCCGGAAAGCCAGCATCCGAAGCAGCGTCATCGAGAATCCCGCATGGGGATCGGGAGCCAGCGCAAGGTCACGCGCGCCGTGAATCACGATCTGGTAATAAACCTGGACATCTTCGGGCGCAAACTGCTGGGCGTGTCGCTCGCAGGCTTCCCGATGCGCATCATCGACGGTGACACCGGCCTGGGTGAGCGCAACACGATGAAGCCGCAGCGCCAGTTCGTCGAGTACCCGTTCAAATGCTGAGCCAGCTTCACCGATCGCATCGGCCGCACCAATCAGTGCGGCGCCGTCGCCCGCGGCCAGCGCATCGAGAACCGCGTCAATCCATCCCTGATCAACCGAACCGAGCATCTCGCTGACCGCCGCCTCGAGCACGCTTCCTCCGCCGTAGGCGATTGCCTGATCAAGCAGGGACAGCGCATCGCGCATGCTGCCGCTTGCGGAACGTCCGACCAAGGCGAGCGCGGGTGCTTCAAACGCAATGCCTTCAGACTGCAGGACGGTGGCCAGGTGCGCTGCGATCGCAGCGGGCGTCATGTTTTTGAGGTTGAACTGCAGGCAGCGTGACAGCACCGTCACGGGCACCTTCTGCGGATCGGTGGTCGCCAGCACAAACAGCACGTGCGGGGGCGGCTCTTCGAGCGTCTTCAGCATGGCGTTGAAGGCGTGTGTCGAGAGCATGTGAACTTCGTCGATCACGTAAACCTTGTAGCGCCCGGCGCTGGGGGCGTACACCGCGTTCTCGAGCAGTTGGGTCATCTCATCGACGCCGCGGTTGGAGGCGGCATCCATTTCGATGGTGTCGACGTAGCGCCCCGCTTCAATGCCGGTGCATGCGGCACATTTTCCACAGGGCCGCGCCGTGATGCCGGTTTCGCAATTGACCGCGCGCGCCAGGATGCGCGCGATCGTGGTCTTGCCAACCCCCCGGGTGCCGGTAAGCAGATAGGCATGGTGCAGGCGACCGCTGGCCAGTGCATGCGTAAGCGCACGCACCACGTGCTGCTGTCCGACCAGCGTTTCAAAGTCTCGTGGCCGCCACTTCCGGGCAAGCACCTGATGGGTCATGGACGCGTCAACTCGGGCTGCAGGGGCTGCGGGGCAACCATTGAAGAATCTGTGACAAGGCCTCGGGGCCGGCTGTCGTGAAGTGGGCGAGCCGGGACCCCGGCACTCGCGGGAAATGGCTGTGGCTGCTTCCTTCCGGACCTGACCAGGTTGACCACGCCGCAATGCGGGGGGGCCCGCCCACACTCATTCTACTATCAGCAGCAACACCCTCATTGCGCTGTGCTATGTTTCGCGGTTCCGCGTCGCCCGCGCGCTCAAGCGCATCCCCTTTTCCGACGCAGCCTTCAGGAGTGATGATGAGCGGTATCAAGCAGGTCTCCGATTCGAGCTTCGATCAGGACGTGCTCAAATCGGACACGCCGGTTCTGGTCGACTACTGGGCCGAATGGTGCGGCCCGTGCCGGATGATCGCACCCGTGCTCGAAGAGGTCAGCCGCGACTACGCAGGTCGCGTCCAGGTGGCCAAGCTCAATGTCGACGACAACCAGGCAATTGCCCAACGGTTCGGCGTACGCGGCATTCCGACGCTGATGCTGTTTCGCAACGGAGCGGTCATCGGAACGTCGGTCGGTGCGCTTTCCAAATCCCAATTGACGCTGTTTCTGGACAGCCATCTCTGATTCGTTGTACATTTCTAGGGGTGTGGCGGGTCAATCCCTGCCCGTCGGTATCCCACGCCCAGCCTGAATCAGGGCCTCACCCGGTCGCCAACGCGTCCGGGTGACGTGACAAACCCACAAGTCTTTTGCGTTCAGTTCAGCCTGCGGCGATCCCGGGCGCATGCGAGCGCGATCACTCAACGCATCGCCAGTTGTTCGCACGAATCCGCGCCCGCGCGCTCCCAGCGTTCTCAAGTCTCAGCCGGCACAGGCCGGCCCCGTCACCCGACTCCGAGTCTCCCGCCTATGCACCTCTCAGAACTCAAAGCGCTCCACGTCTCGCAGCTGATCGAGATGGCCACCGGCCTGGACATCGAAAATCCGCAGCGCATGCGCAAGCAGGAACTGATGTTCGCAATCCTGAAGCGCAAGGCTAAGACCGGCGAAACGATCTTTGGCGACGGGGTGCTCGAAGTTCTGCCAGACGGCTTTGGTTTTCTGCGGACGCCGGAAACCTCTTACCTCGCCAGCACCGACGACATCTATATTTCGCCGTCGCAGATCAGGCGATTCAACCTGCACACCGGCGACTCCATCGAGGGCGAAGTTCGTACCCCGAAAGATGGTGAGCGTTACTTCGCGCTGGTCAAGGTCGACAAAATCAACGACCAGCCGCCTGAAGCCTCCAAGCACAAGATCCTGTTTGAGAACCTGACGCCGCTGCATCCCAGCAAGCCGATGGTGCTCGAGCGTGAAATCCGCGCCGAAGAAAACATCACCGGCCGGATCATCGACATGATTGCCCCGATCGGAAAAGGTCAGCGCGGCCTGATCGTGGCGCCCCCGAAAGCGGGCAAAACCGTGCTGATGCAGCATATTGCCCACGCAATCACCACCAATCACCCCGATGTGACGCTCATCGTGCTGCTTATCGACGAGCGCCCCGAAGAGGTCACCGAAATGAGCCGTTCGGTGCGCGGCGAGGTGGTTGCGTCAACCTTTGATGAACCCGCGACGCGCCACGTGCAGGTGGCCGAGATGGTCATCGAGAAGGCGAAGCGCCTGGTCGAACACAAACGCGATGTCGTCATCCTGCTTGACTCCATCACCCGACTGGCCCGGGCGTACAACACGGTGGTTCCTGCGTCGGGCAAGGTGCTCACAGGCGGTGTGGATGCCAACGCGCTGCAACGTCCCAAACGCTTTTTCGGCGCTGCCCGCAACATTGAAGAAGGCGGATCGCTCACCATCATCGCCACCGCGCTGATCGATACCGGCAGCCGCATGGACGAGGTGATCTACGAAGAATTCAAGGGAACCGGCAACCTTGAACTGCATCTGAACCGCCGCATGTCCGAAAAGCGCGTCTATCCTGCCATCGAGATCAACCGGTCGGGAACACGCCGTGAAGAATTGCTGATCAAGCCCGAAGTGCTGCAGAAGATCTGGATTCTGCGAAAGCTGCTGCACGACATGGATGACCTTGAGGCCATGGAATTCCTGCTCGACAAGATGCGTCAGACAAAGAGCAATCAGGAATTCTTCGATCTGATGAAGCGCGGCGGCTGAGCCGCGCACACCTAGTGTTTTCCCTGAGCTAGCGCGCCAGCCACGACAGGGCGTCCTACACTCCTTAGAAACGCGCGCTGGCAGCCAGACGCGCCGCTATCGGAGGAGCACGCGTGGCCCTGCAGCGCCACGGTTCTGCGTCATTTTCGGGTCTGCATTCGGGCAGTCTCGCCGGACCATCGTCCCGGCTGGGGCCTGCGCTGGCGATGCTGGCGTTGGCAGTGCCCATCCTGATCTGGCCATGGCTATCCGGTGAAATGGCGATCCCATGGGACGCCAAGGCGCATTTTCTGCCGCAGATTCAGTTTCTCGCCCAGAGCTTCGCGCGGGGCGACTCACCGCTCTGGTCACCCTACGTCTTCGGCGGCCACCCCCAGGTCGCCGACCCGCAGTCGATGCTGTTCTCCCCCACGTATCTGCTGCTCGCGCTCCTCGATGGAACGCCCAAGCCGTGGGTCGTCGACACACTTCAGATGGTCATGATCGTGTTCGGCGGTGTCTGCCTGATGCTGTGGATTCGAGACCAGCGCTGGCACTGGGGCGCCGCGCTGATCGCGGCGCTCTGCTTCTGCTGGGGCGCCTCCATGGCATGGCGTATTCAGCATGTCGGACAGGTGCTCAGTCTGGTGTGGTTGCCGGTGGCCATGCTGTGTCTGGAGCGAACTATCGCTCGCCGCAGCCTGATCTGGGCGGTGCTTGCGGGCCTGGTTCTCGCCCGTATTGCGCTGGGTCGCGATCAGGTGGCGCTGCTCGCGCTTTACCTGCTAGCCGCCTTCACGGTGTGGCGGCTTTTTTCGCTTGATCAAAGCCATCAGGGAGCACGCCTCAGCGCAAAAGTCGCCGCATGGCGGGCGACGCTGCTGCCGCTCGCGGTCAGCGCGCTCATCGCCCTGTCGCTCTGCATGGTCCCGATTCTGCTCACCGCGCTCCTGGCCGGCGACTCCAATCGCCCGGAAATCGGCTACGTCGATGCGGGCAAAGGTTCGCTTCACCCTGCGTTACTGCTCACGCTGCTGGTGCCCGATGTATTCGGCGCCACCGGACGCGCAGCCGATTACTGGGGGCCGCCCAGCCCGGCCTGGCCCGGTACCGGTCTGTTTCTGGCACAAAACATGGGCGGCATGTATATCGGCGCGATCCCCGTGGTGCTGCTTGCGTGCGCAGCGGTCCGGGGCTGGCTGTGGGATCGCGAGGTTCGGTTCTTTTCGGTTGCCGTGGCGGTGCTCGTGATCTATGCGCTGGGGTGGTACACGCCTGGGTTTGAGCTGATGCACGCGTTGCTACCTGGGGTCGATCTGTTCCGCCGCCCAGCCGACGCCAGCTTCCTGATCGGCGCCCTGCTCGCGATTCTGGCAGCCTATTCACTGCACCGCCTGTTCACCGCAAGGCAGGCCAGCGAGGCGCCGATCACCTCCTGCGGCTGGGTACTGGTAGGCGCGGCAGCCGGTATCTCGGGCTGGTTGGCATTTGAGTTCGGGCGTATCCCACAACTGTTGCCGTCGCTCGCCGAGAGCCTGGTAAGCCTCGCGCTGGCCACAGTCGTGCTTCGCTGGGCAGTCAGGCATGACCTTAAAAATTCCGCAGCCACCGGCAGCCAGCCAGGTCTTGCGAACCGGTGGGCATCATTGGGAATGACGCTGGTCGCCGCGTTAACAGTTGCCGATCTCGCCTATCACAACGGCCCCTCGTCAGCGACTGCTCAACCCGCAGCGATGTACGAGGTGCTCGAACCAAACACCACCAACGACACCATTGCCGCGCTGAAGACACGCGTGATCGCCAATGAGACGCGCCGCGACCGAATCGAACTCACCGGGCTCGGCTTTCACTGGCCCAATGTCAGTCTGACGCATGGCCTGGAAAACGTGCTGGGGTATAACCCGCTGCGGCTGGGTCACTACAGCGCGGCCACAGGTGCGGAAGACCATGTCGGACTTCCCGATCAGCGTCGTTTCTCGCCGCTGTTTCCGTCCTATCGATCCACCCTGGCCGATCTGCTGGGCCTGCGATTCATCGCTACTGGCGTACCGATCGAACGCATCGACTCCAAACTGCAACCGGGCGATCTCCGACTGGTGGCGCGCACCCGGGAAGCATGGATCTACGAAAATCCTAATGCGCTGCCGCGCGTGATGTTTGCCACCCGTGCGGAGGAAGTCGATTTTGACGAGATCATCGCGAGCGGGCGCTGGCCTGCACACGATCTGAACACCACGGTGCTGATTGAAGATGAGCCGGGCGACACTCACCTTTCAAAACGTCCAGGGCGCGCGCGGCTGCTCCGCTACGGCAACACCCGAATCGACGTGGAGGTTGAGAGCCCCGATGGCGGTTGGCTGGTTCTCAATGATGTCTGGCACCCCTGGTGGTTTGCGGCAAAGCTTGGCCAGGACACCGAGACGCCTATTCCATTGCACCGGGCCAACGTGCTGTTTCGGGCGGTCGAACTCGATGCCGGTCGACATATTGTTCGGTTTGAATTCCGCCCGATTGATGGTGCGCTGAATCAGATCGCCGAGAGTTTGCGCGAGCCCTGAGCATTCTGGCCGACAGGGACGGCCGCGGTAAGCCCCCTGACTGCAGACGGGCTGCGATCGGCCCCGCGGCCCGTAAGGCTACACTGCGCGGCCACTTAAGCTTGTGCTCACCCACCCCCCATTTTCATGGCTATCGCAACCGCCTCGGACGATGCAGGCGCCGGCTACCGACTTGAGCCGCGCGTCGCGAAGGCCTTTGCGCGTTTCTCAGGCGGGTTTTGGCGGGGCGATGGCGCGCGCCGGGCCTGGGCGCTGACCATCGGACTGTTCCTGCTGCTGCTGCTATCCACCGCAGCCACCGTGGCGCTCAATCACTGGAACCGCTGGTTCTTCGATAGCCTCGAAGCGCGAAACGTCGAGCAACTGAGCCGCGCGGTTCTGGTGTTTGCGGTCATCATTGCATCGATGGCCGCTGTCGGCGTCGGCATCGTGTTCACGCGGGAAACGCTTCAGGTGCGATGGCGCGAATGGATCGTCGCCCGGATGCTCAACCGGTGGCTGGCTGCGCAGCGGTTCCAAAGGCTGAGCGCCAAGGGCGGTGAGCCGCAGAACCCCGAATACCGGATCGCCGACGATACGCGGTGGGCGACCGAGCCCCTGGTCGATCTGGGAATCGGATTGGTGCTTGCGCTGGTGAATGCGGGGGCGTTCATCGCAATTCTATGGTCGGTGGGTGGCAGTTATGCGCTGCGCCTGAGCGATGCCACGGTCATCACAATCCCAGCCTATCTGGTGCTGGTGGCAATCGCCTACGGTGTGATTGCCTCCTGGCTCATGCTCAAGGTGGGCGCCGCACTGCCCGGCTGCG
>Ga0169931_10012048_pt1 | contig 12062 bp, 12 predicted proteins | sample Kivu_15m_20L_FD_129675 | JGI IMG/M metagenome (GOLD analysis project Ga0169931, IMG submission 129675) | Freshwater microbial communities from Lake Kivu, Western Province, Rwanda to study Microbial Dark Matter (Phase II) - Kivu_15m_20L... | ecosystem: Environmental > Aquatic > Freshwater > Lake...
AAAAAAACAAGAGGGGGTTTGTTTTTTTGGGCTGACCTCTTGTTTTTTAAAAAAAAAACAAGAGGTCCAAGGGGGCCTCTTGTTTTTTTTGTGATTTTATAAAAAAAACAAAAAAACAAGAGGTCATGCTCATAGGGACGAAAAACGAGTGTTTTTTTTTGTTTTTTTTAAAACAAAAAAAAACAAGATTTTTAAAAAAACAACACTCATAGGGAACGCACTAAGGTGTAAGGCGGCTGGCTCTGCTGTACATGCTAATCACATAATCTCTACTGTACTATGTATAACGGGCGGATGATAGCGACTGTTGCTGCTGTCGCTCGATCATAAAGCGCGTTTCTTTGCGGTTCCGTTAATTATGAACTTCAAAATCAAATAAGGAGTTACCAAAACCAATTTTTGCCATGATACCTACGATGCGGAAATGAAACCTTAGCAAATACCCTTATCCCTAAGGCTGCCGTTGTGTTGGAACCTGTGAAATGTACTAGGAATCGGTTGTTTGATGACAAAGTTCTCCTTCCAGTAAAAAGCATCTGGTCGTGCATACCGCTTACTGTAGTCGGTCCTACAGTACTGTACACTACACATACAGTACATACAGCATTGACTACGGTTCTGTACGTACTGTACAATATTTTTTGCTATTTTGGCATGCTGTCCGTTTATTATTGCCCTGCTGCTCCGATTCCTTGGCATATTCTCTCTTGCATCTTGCGAGCGGTTGAAATGAATGCATCGCCGGATTTCCTTATGAAGAAAGAAGGCTCTTTCCCGTGTTGTTTGTACGATTCTCACAGCATATCATGTACACAATTGCTCAAAAACTAATCCGCAATTTTCTTTGAGACAGAAGAAGAATAAGAGTCTAAGCATGTATCGTACACCGAATACATCTTCGTCTCGTCTGCATTCTCGATATGGTAGCAGCAGTAACAACAACAATAATAATAACAATAACAAGGGAAATCCTTTACTTGTGGCTCGGAAAGCTCTCTTTTCTTTCAAGGCTCCTCCATCTTCAGAAGTGACGACGAATGATGGGAGTTGTAGTATCGATTTATCTGAATCTCTATCAAAACGACATGAGACTTCATTTTCCTTTTATAAATATTTGAAACACTTCGGGTGGAGCATTCGTCATTATTGGCTTGGAATTTTATTTCTAATTGGTATATTATCCATCTTTATCATGGCATATCAAGTTGTAACGTATCCCTTTTATCAATCACGAGACCTATCACTTTCTGTACATCAAACACATCTAGTATTCAACGGTCAACAGACTACAGTGACTACTACTACTCCAACCCAGTCCCACAGACAAAGGATCATATTGCTGGCTGGTCCTCATAAGACGGGAACGACATCGATTCAAAGTAATTTATATAGTTGGACAAGAAATGCACAAAACACAATTGCGTCATCTGTAATCCAAAATGATATTCAGCGCGAAACGCACACGCCTATCATCCCTTTACCTTCATGGTATTGGCCTGTACCACCTCTTGTCAGTCAAATGGAAAGTATGGATACCCAAAACTTTGCATGGACACCAGCAAAAGGATTTTATGCTTTACTAGAAGCGATGAGAAATCATACCCTCTATCGTGTCGAAGATCGTTTACTATTTAACAATTATACCTTTGATCAAGTGATCGATATGTATAAAGTCGAATTACAACATGCATGGGATGAAGGGTATAATATTGTTCTTGCAACAGAAGCTATTGATTATTGTATCAAGGATAAAGATGGACAACGATTATTAGAAGAATTCCTAGATGTATTACCTGATTCTGGTATATCATCTATGAATTCGTCTACATCCACATTAGTAAAAGACAAAGGACTTGCAACTAGAGATCATATCACTGTGGTGGTTACCTATCGATCACCTAGAGTGAAACATCTAGTGAGTATATGGCATCAAACCAAGAAAAAAGTGGAACATTTCCGAGCTTGGATGACCACAACCAGAAATGAATTAGGTGCCTTAGATTCGCTAGCCTTGGCAGAAATGCTTTTGAATCATGGATTACATGTGATACTTATTGATAGTAGTGGTATTATCCAGGGTGGATATGATATCAGTTATATAGTTGCTTGTGATGTGTTGGGAGCTGAATGTACAATAAATAAAACTCTACAGGGATTACAATCGGAACCTGTTGTGAAAAATGTCAAGGTAGATAAAAATTACAATCTCAATGTAAATGACGAGGAGTTAGATGCCATGGATAAGGTTATGAGACAATATGATTGCAAGTTCCAACATTTAATGGATCATCCGAATTTGACAATCCTTTATCCTCATGATCTAATTCATAACTTTGATCAATGCGAGCCGGGTATACTTGAAATGTCCCGTCTTGAAATGAAAAGACAATTAGTCGAAATTTTACGAGAAAAATCTGATGAGATTCCATCTGCTGCTGAATAATAACTATTTTTAGAATATCCTCTTACTATAATGCTCAAAGAAATTATGTGAGAATGAGATTTCCAATAACTAATTATAAATACACCGAAAACTTAGTTTGACTAGTTTCAATGTTATTAAATTACATCCACTTGTGAAAGATACTATCAACAGATATTGCAGGGTCATCTACAAGAGATTTTACAAAAGCTTTGATGATTAGCATTTCACTAAATATTTTATTTACGGTTTGTCCTTCGGGATTTCGTTTGGCAATAATATCAATTTTATGATTCAATGAATCATTTTCTTCTATTAACTCGTCATCATTATATTTATTTAAAAAACTTGAATCTTGTATGAAAAAATCAATCCCTCCATCGACAACACCCTTTTCTTCTGTCTTCTTACGAAGAAAAACGAGACAGAGTCCCTTGTGCTCATCATCATCCCGTAATTTATATGTCAATGGCTGAACAGGTAGTATAGCAGCAAAGGGGAAGGTGCGAAGAAACGTTTGTGCCCATAGAATGAGTGAGTCTTGTTGTTGAATTTTGTTTTTGGAACGAATAGAAATATGCATTAAGGTTTCATGGTCATGTTTACTTGATTCAAAAAGGATGCTCCGAAATCGTCGTTTACACTTAACCTTGTATGGAAGAGGAACAAAACAACAATTGGAAACATGAATTGAATCCGGTGTAGTTATTCGGAATGAACAAACGAAGAGTAGGAATTTTGATGTGATAAAAGTGTACAGAAATAAATAGAGATGAAGTGAAATCATTGAATACATTCGTTGTCAAAGTATATTTGAAAAGTGAGCAAGCAATTCCAAAAGGTCGCATAGCTGTACAGCGTATGTACAGCATACATTACAGGCCAAAATATTTATTTTTTTTAATTTTATTTTAAAAATAATGGAAAAACTAAAAAATCCCAGGAAACTTCCTACATAAATATTTTCTCGTTCAGCCATGCAGTGTAGTACTTACTGTACTGGCACTGCACTGTAGCGAAAACACCAATTTCACTGGAAGGTGTCACGATACAGGCAATGATAGATGATAGGCAACGAGGCAACGAGGCAACGAGGCAACCTCCTTTCTTACCACAACCCATCAACGATGTATGGCAATCAAGGTTTCCTCTCCTACATGACGAACCCTTGTCGCATCATACTCTTTGCTTTGTTGTCTCTGATTTCGCTGTCGACCGGTACTGTCCAAGCCTTAGCCCATTCGTCCTCTTCGAAAACGCAATCGATTCCATTCCATGCGCAATCAAACGTCTCCATGACACGTACAACGTTAAATAAAAATATAGGCAGTTTCTTTCTAGCATCCATTGGCCTTTCATATCATTCACCTGCACAAGCTTTGAGTTCCTTTTCTACAACTTTTCTCATTTCATCCCTTTTCGATGATATACAAAATGAATTAACATCTCCCTCTGGAGGTATAGCTTATCTTCAATCTTGCATCGATACACGTGACTTTACCTCCATTCTGGATTTTACCAAAGAGTATGATATCGATTTCCGTAAGGAAAAAATGGGTAAGGCACGTAAAACATTACAAGATAAAGAGAAGAAAGAGAAGGCCTTGTATTATGTCAATGCAGTGACCTTTGATCTTATTGGTACGTGTCATACCTTTTTGCTTGGACTGGATTGTGATTTGCATAAAATGTATTTTAATTTCAGTTATCATCACTCTGACATTTATGTAACTTACGATAATTCTGCATTGAAAAGGGATGAACAAGAACAGTCGTAAGGGTAATGAGAATATTGAGCAAGTACAAAAGTATTTTGTAGAATTAAAAAATGATATACAAGGATTTCTAGCATTAGAACAATAACTAGTTACAAGTTAAAGCTACAGTATGAAATTCAAACTCCCCAATTAGGAGTTGTATCCTTGTATGTACATAGTCAGAAATAAAGCATCAACTCAATTATCCGCTATCATCACTTCGATTCATCTGAAAAATAAGATAATATATCGGTTTCAATTTCTTCGGCGATATGTTGGGTATTTTGGTCTGTCCGCGCTACTGTAGAGGATGAAGAATGTGTAGATGTCAATCCTAAGTATGGTTTCCAAGTAGGATGTAATTTCCGAGGTAGAAATTTACTCGCCTCCCGAGCTAAATCATATTTTGTCGGAGTCAAAGGTTGACGTATTAAGGACATTCCTACTGATCGTAATTCTTTCGGTAACATGGAGCCTTTTCTACCATTACAAGGTAAACAGGATGTGACTGTATTATCCCTTGAACAAAGACAAGATGAAAAGAAAAGTTGTTTGTTTTAGCCTTTTCCCTTTTTCTCTTGGTATGAACAATAACAACAGAGTAGTCAAAATTTTCCCCCTCTTACCATACTAATTTGCCTCCTGCACAACGAGGGATGACATGATCTAAAGATAAATGTTCCGATCGAAAATACTGTCCACAGTATTGACATCGATAATTATCACGTAAGAAGACATTCCGTCTTGTAAACGCTGGTTTTTGATCAGGTTGTTGAGTAACAAAGTCTGTTAATGCAATAACGCTAGGTAGTGGTACCTTCATATTGACAGCTTTGATATGTATATCAGGATATACATCTACCACTACTACTTTACCACTAAATAATGATTTGATAGTTTCTTGCCATGGCCATAGACTAAGAGGTAAAGTACTCAAGGGCTGTCATTTTCCCCAGAATAAGCGAATAGGTCGATGAAATGTATAGGAAAACAGCTTGTTTTTTCTTTTATATCCTAATACTCACCTGATAATTTGCATTCAAAACCAAGGCAGGATGTCGATCGAGTTTCTTTAGGAAATCCGTATATTGCCCATCCTGTTTTGTGTTCAATTCCAAGAATCGACTTCCAGTCGGATCAGCCGCTGTTTTATCTTCCAGTTTCTTCCGCTTCATTTCTGAAGTATAAAGTACACCTCCTGGACCTGTGGTGTATTTAGAAACGACATGTTGAACAATATCATTTTCTGTAACAGGTTGATAATGATGATGATAAATGGATTTTCCATCCATCGATTTTTTCTTTTTAGATTTCAGTTTCTTTCTCTTAAATAATAATACTTCCGATGCTGTACGAGGAGGTAAATGTGTTGATGAATCATGAGAGGATGAATCATTTTCGTATGGAAACTCGGCTACAGTTGGGGTTTTGTGAATATGTGTAGCATCGTCACCTCCTCCGTGCACCTGTTTTAGAAAAATATGACTAGTGCAGCGTTTTTCTGACCCAGTTTTATAATGATTGGATGATTGTAGTCCATGAACGAATAGTCCTTCTTTCGATATTGGTGTATAGATTAGCGCTACATACATTAGGAAAACAGCCGACCCAAACTGAAATGACGTTGACGAAGAGGAAAAGGAGATACAAGATCGTCTCTTGTGGTAAGAGCAGCATTCCTTACTCATCATTACACAGATTGAGAGACAAGTTATGGAGGTGGCTTTAATCTTCTTGAATACGACCGAGTGCGTTTGACAATGACGGCGTGGTAACTTCAACAGACAAGGGAGTATGATGTAAACTTTTTAAAAATGTTCTTGTAGATTCTCGAACGAATTTCCATATTTTTGACGACAGATGGCATTTTTCTTTTCACATACATAGGTCCTACACACACCCCTACACCCTACACCCCCACGGTCACACGGTACACGGTAATACCCGGTAATACTATGACCGGACTGTACTATGTAGTCATGTATCGTGCTTTTTTCTATTTCGTGCCGAATGCCGAAACACCAGTAAGCATGCATGAATCAGTTGGATGAGAAGCGTTCCGCCGATCAGAGATCAGACATCAGACATGTCAGACATCATCTTTGATCATTCATTCCAATTACAGTATCTGCGAATAAAGTTTCGTCTACATATTTTTTCGTTTTTACTTCAGTCAATATACCTTATTCGTCATGACGGCTACCCCAATAAATACGAATAAAATTCCATATGAAGAGATACAGAGTCGTTATGCACAACCTGGTTATCCATGGAATTCATCTACAAGCATACTTTCAGGTCTTTTGACACGAGAACTTCATGGAAACATACGAAGATCGGATCCTATAGCACCTGGTTCGAGTCCACAAATATATGATCCATTTGTATGGAGTACTGATTATTTAGCATCTGTCGCTGCATGGTATTATCTCTATCTTTAAAAAATGATTTATTTTTTTGTTCATTCCTTTCTTTTTTCTCATGGTTTACAAATATCCCATTTCAGGAATCCCAAGAGATTACAAAATATCATTCTAGCTGTCGGCCCTGGTACACCTGCTTCATTTGCGCTGTCATCTATGGATGCTGAAAATGATGACTCATCTGAATTTTCCCAGACCGTTTCCATTTTGATTGATGATGATGATGATGATGATGATGGTGATAACAGTAATGAAGATGAGGAATGTCGTGGAGATACTAGGAGTATATTTATTGATTGTACAAGTTCAACCGTATTAAAACTATCACAATCACTTCGTCGGATAGATGAGCATAAAGATGAAGAAGAGGATGAAGATGATAGTTGCGATGAGATATCAGGTGAAGTAGAACATGATACATCCTGGGAAGTTACCACGACAGCTGATAATCAAAGTTCAAATGACCAGTTATTAGACTCTGCTCCGGCATTGGAAGCCTTTAATTTAAATAGATCAAAGAGAATCAGACGAACTCGCATGCGAGAAGATTATGGTACTGATACAAGTGTTTTAAATTCAGAGATACAGAGCAAGCAAAGTCAAACTTCTTCATATCATCAGAACGATAAGGCAGATACTTATAAACCATCTTTGCGATCTAGACTATATGATTCTCCGTCTATGAGACATGATGGATGTATTAACACCGCAGTTTGGCTTTCAGGTTCTTGGAGATTATCTATGGCTCACACCGAGGAAAATTACAGTCACAGTAATTCGTTTATACACTCTTCATCTCAATCCTCAAACGCCAATTCAGGTCCACGAGTAAATGGACAACCGGTAAATACCATGGATAATGAGTATGAAACTCAAATTATCACCTCTGGAGATGATCGTCTAGTTAAATTCTGGGATGTGAGCCATTCGATGGGTTCAGCGTATCCTGACACTTGTTTTACTCCCTTTTCTACAACATATCCTGCTGATGGTATTGAACCATCGGTAGTAAAAGGTTGGAAGAAGAAATACAGGCATGGATGTAGACTTCCAGGACTTGTTCAACCTTTAGCTTCCATCAAGACTGGGCATCGTGGTAATATCTTTCATGTTACTCCCGTAGTTGAAACTCCAGGCAAAGTTTTGACCTGTGGTGCAGATGGATTCTTACTGTTATCTGACATTGAGCAGCAATCATCCATTTCATCTTCTTGGACAACATCTTCGGTTGTAGTCAGTCCTCATATCAACGATAACATCCACTTAGGAAATGCATCCTTACTCGGTCTAGGAGAAATGTCCTATTCTCATGTTATGATGGATTCAAATACAGGTTTACTCTGTGGAAGTGAGGGTTTACATCGATATGATCTACGACTTTCATCACATTCTCAACCAGCACGCTCCATATTGGGCACTACGCCTTGTAAAGCTTGTGCATTGCTGCCATTATCAGATGCCTTCAGACGGACGTATCTCACTGATTCGGTTTATTTTTTTGGTAAGTTGTGCATTCAACTCGATTATATTCATGTTGGATTACTTCGACTTAAGGATTCATCAAATTCATTGACATGCTCAGCGGGCGGCTCAGGTCCAGCTGTTCATTTATACGATTTAAGGTACATATCAGGCTATAATTGTAAGATTATTGAATCATGCACACCAAGAAAATTAGGTGACGGTAGTAGTGTCTCAGTGAGTGGTATCGACGTGTCTCGGGACAGACGTGAACTGCTTGTATCCTATGAAAATGATGTTGTAAGTTTACGCGTATTATCTGACTTCTGTTGTTGTTTTTTTTTTCATCGTCAAAATCAGAGGCTAACGTACTATTATTGTTTAAAGATTTATACATTTCCGATTTTGCCTGCTGTGAAATCAGCGGCAGGACCTTCACTAGAAGAGAAAGAGATCATAACACTCTCTTCGAATACAGCATGCATTCGAGAAATTGCGTCATATGGTGCTCATTTAAATAGACTGACGTTTCTGAAAGTGCGTTTGATCGATTGTTTTTCATAATTTGCAATATGCAATTATTTAATATTCAGCTGATTGATCATCTTTTCTCTAGTCTGCTAGGTATGCAGGTCCCAATGATGAGTATATATGTACAGGATCGGATTCAGGACATGCATGGATCTACGATAAAATGTCAGGGACAGTAGCTTCGCTATTGAAAGCCGATAAAACGACATGCAATGGAGTTGTCCCTCATCCCACTCTTCCATTTTTTTTAACCTATGGTATTGACTCAACCGCCAAATTGTGGAGAGCAACTGTTCCTGTCAGTGATGATGTCGATGATTCCGAAAACGTAAGCAACAGTGTCTACCATTGTCATACGATGGTCTCAGCACTTTCCTTTTTTAACTGATTTGTTTTCAAACATCTTTATAGGGCCGTTGTGTGTTTTTGCATAGACGAAAGTATCAGAAAAGTATTGTCGTAGACGACTGGAAGGCGTCCAAGGCTAATGCGTCCATGTCTTTTGATTTGAATGATAAAGATTCTCTATTATTCCCTGACGACTTTCCTGTGGAGGAGGCATCGACGGAGACTGATTTCATGCTTGGGAGCTTTTCTCGCTTTATTCTCAATGCCCTATCCAGTGACAAGAAAGTCTTTAAAATCAGAAATGATCTGCACAATCTCCCTCTACTTTTAGCACAGAACTTGTCAACCTGTATCCGGGCTAATCATGACGATGATGATATCCCAATTCAAAGTACCTTGAGTGAGCTTCAACAAAGGATTTCTGTAATGCGTATTCGTTATCAGCTAGATCAACTGGGATACCCACGGTCGATATCGTTAAATTACTTAGGCTTTTTATTTAAGGAGGCACAAAAGTTTGGGTTTCCGAATGAATGGAACAATGCAGGCGATCATTTCAACCTACATCATGCCATGCTGCCTGATTTAATCCCAGAGCATCCCAGCGATTGGTTTCCATATGATCAACGAATCGTTAATGAGCCCGTGCGCTTTTCAAATAACTCTGCTGGAGCGATCATGAATAAGCATAGCCATCGGCGATGGCGATCATTCGATAGTGCAGCGCCTCCAAGTCCAGTCACGCTATCGATAAATGGCGAGTCACCAACAAATAGTCAGAATGCTATACAAGTCATATCGAATGTTATTTTGCTTTTGAAAGATTACGGGAATCTGGCGTTGAAAAAAGGGGAGGTTTGCCTTGCGGCGAAGTATTATGACAAAGCTATCCGATACTGCTCCACGATCTTTATACCATGCGCACATGGTTCCATTAAATGCTTCGGTGATTATCAGTGCATCATTCTTGGTAATGGAGGTTATTATACAGAATGGAATTCCCTGTTCAAGATTTTCTTGAGTACTAGGCTTAACTTATCAGCTGTTTTGATAAAGCAAGAAATATCTGACTATGAATGTGCATGTCAACAGGCTCAATTGGTTATTGATTCTCTGAAGCCCTTTACAACAACAGCGGGTAAAATTCTATCAGGGCCTAAGCTAGAGTCATTTCTTGATGAGGAACCTGCAGAAACGTACATTGAGGCTAATACTATGAAAGCGAAGGCTTACTTTCGTTTAGGAAACGCTGAATTCTCAATGAACGATTTCTCTGCCGCAATGAGAAGCTTCCGAAATAGTTTGAAAGCAGCAAAAGCGGCTCATTTACAGCCTGAAAGTGTCGTACTTCGTCGACTGGATGAGGCTCGGGTTGCATGTGCTAGAAAGAGCGGATAGAAGTAAATGGTGATCATCATGAGGAACTAGTACGCATACCAATTTTGTGTGTGACAGAGACCACATACCGCTAAACTTGCTGTATACGCCTTTTCGGGAAGGAAACTTAACTTTTTATCATATTTATCACACATGCCTCGATGTTCATACATACTCTTGGATGCAGTAAAGGCTCCAATCCGGTAATCTGTGCCTTGTTAAACCCCGGTAATGAGAGTTCGAGTCACAAAGCCTTGAAAAATTTGTGAAGAATCGGATTTCGGGATAGGTTTCTCTTTGATTAGTCGATTAATATCTAATACTACTACTTTCATGTTGACAAGTAATATTTCCTTCCATTTTTTAAAGATTTTCAGTCGACGTCGGATTTGAAATGATTTTAGTTAGCTTCATGTCTTCACAAGGAGATCTAAAGAAGGACTAATCATTTGATTTAAAATAGTCTACGATTATTACATTTCCCATGGACACCAAGTTAAGTGTTTCAGTTTCATATATAACTCTGAAAATATATCGGTTCACGGTGATGTACCAGCTTTCCTTGAGGGTCATTGTGTTAATCAAAGTCTTTCTTTAGATCTACTTGTAAAGACATAAAGATAACTTGTCCTACGATCCATATATAGGAAGAAATTGGACCAATAATGCTCCAAAAGATGAGATCTCTGATAGGAACAGCTTTTGGATCTGTAATTGACCCTATATTGGTTTACGGTGATGTACCAGCTTTTCTTGAGAGTCATTGTGTTAATCAAAGTCTTTCTTTAGATTTACTTGTAAGGACATGAGGATAACTTGTCCTACAATCCGCATATAGGAAGAAATTGGACCAATTATGCTCCAAAAGATGAAATCTCTGATAGGAACAGCTGTTGGATCTGTAATTGACCCTGGTACGGGTAAGTTGATCCTATTACTCATGACATTCGTACGGTCTTTACAATGTCCCATCAGTACCATGAGTAAGAGATACAACTTACCTACAGTATATAGTATCAGGATCCATTACGGATCAAAAAATTGATCCTATCAGAGATTCCATCTTTGGGAGCATAATTCGTCAAATTTTTTCCTATTTGTGGATCGTAGGACAAGTTATCTTCATGTCGTCACAAGAAGAAATTATTCCTAGATATCTGATCAGTCATCATTTCGAGATGATGAAAATTGCGAGATGTTTATGGATTTAGAGTCACTCTTATAGCAAGATGAATCTAAATCTGTATACCGTATCTCTATCTTGCGATCTGCATCATCTCGAATAGCGACTGATCAGGTCTAGGGATAAATACAAGAAGAAAACATTTCAGTCGAGTGTAAACCTTTTTTAAAAAAACGGAAAGAATTATTATTTCTCAACACGAAGGTACTAATTATTGACATCAATCGACTGATAATTATCAATGCATCATTTGCATCATCTCGAAATGACGGCATCAGGCTGCTGGGGAATGGAATATCAATCAGTCCTAGCTAGCTAGCTACATAGCTGTAGCCCGTTGCGACAACACGAGCGAGGAGATCGGACCAAGAGCAGTATTGTATAGTCGCAAGACCAACATGAGTGCTCGGAGTGCAACTCATTTGAACAAGAAGTGAAGTGGGCGGAGTTCCATTCACATATCAGTACAAGTATTGATACATTTGCTTTGGAGTATCATCGGAGCGACGATTCGTGTGATTGAAGTATCATTTCGGAGTGAATTAAAAACTGATCAGATA
>Ga0169931_10012051_pt1 | contig 12060 bp, 8 predicted proteins | sample Kivu_15m_20L_FD_129675 | JGI IMG/M metagenome (GOLD analysis project Ga0169931, IMG submission 129675) | Freshwater microbial communities from Lake Kivu, Western Province, Rwanda to study Microbial Dark Matter (Phase II) - Kivu_15m_20L... | ecosystem: Environmental > Aquatic > Freshwater > Lake ...
CGATGTTTGTTGATTCGGCAAGAATTGTAGTAATTAATCAGCAGGGTTCAGCGAGTTTGTTGCAACGTAAATTGAAATTGGGATACAACCGCGCAGGAAGGATTGTAGATCAGCTGGAAGCGACAGGAATTATAGGTCCTTTCCAAGGCAGTAAAGCACGTGAAGTTCTGTTCTCTGATGTGGAAAGTCTGGACGAATACATGCGTGTAAAGGGATTATTATAAATTAGATTACTACTTTAATAAACTCAACTTAATTAACTAAAATTCAAAGTAATGAGTAAAAAAAATAGCGGTGGAATGGTTTATTCAACAAATCCTAATTTCCACTATGAAGAAGAGAAAAACGAAACGGAAACGCTAGCCAAACAACACCAAAAATTATACGTTTCCATAGACCGTAAACAACGCGGAGGGAAGGAAGTAACTTTGGTGGAAGGTTTTGTTGGCAGTGAAGAAGATTTGGAAAAACTCGGGAAATTATTAAAACAAAAATGCGGTGTGGGCGGCTCAGTGAAAGACGGACAAATACTGATACAAGGAACGCACAAAGACAAGGTTTACCAACTTTTGCAAAAAGAAGGATACACGCAAACCAAAACTAAAGGAGGAGGATAATATCTTGAATTGAAATTCGTTTTTTCACAAAAAGAGCAAGCAATGATTAGAATATTCAATTTATTGGCAATCGTATTTCTTTTGGTTTCATGTAAGCCAAAGCACGAAGATATGGTGAAAGGAACAATTCGTGACTTCACTGGACTTGACGGTTGTGGATTAGTTATACAATTAGATAACAAAACATTAGAACCAATCAATTTAAGTGATTTTTCAAGTAATGTTAGCTTAATTGATGGACAGAAAGTGTGGGTGAAATACCAAACAGTTTCAGGAATGGCGAGTATTTGCATGGTTGGTGAAATCGTGGAGATTACCGGTCTTGAGGAAAGATAGCAACATTTTCCATCAGGCATTTGTATAAACAAACAACCAAGAAACCCATGCAAACGCCAAAATCACTCGCTTACCTCAATAGAAACAACGGTTCAGGGAAACTTTTCATCGGAAATCACGACAGTATTCGGGCAAGTGTAAATGATGATTTGCATACTCTGCAAGCTTTTATAGATTCCAATAACGGAAAATTTATCGTTTTGGCCTTGTCTTATGACCTCAAAAACAAAATCGAAAATCTTAGTTCCAACAATTTTGACGGTATTAATTTTCCAGACTTTATCGCTTGGGTTCCTGAGACGGTCATAGAGATTAAAAAAGAAAACGTCAAATTTTTACAAGGTGAAAAAACACCTGAAATTTTGGAATTTCTAGATTTCTTTTTGGAAGAAGAAACAGACGATAATTTCCATCCATATCATTTTGATTTTCAACCCCGAACGACGAAAGAAAGATATATTGCTCAGGTCGAAAAACTGAAAAATCATATACAGCGAGGAGACATTTACGAAGTGAATTTTTGTCAAGAATATTTTGCAAAAAATGTACGTCTCCCCTACCCACTCGATGCTTTTTTTAAAGTAAACCGAATCACAAAAGCACCTTTTAGCGCCTACTTGCAATTCGATGAATTTCAGGTTCTTTGTGGAAGTCCCGAGCGATTCATTAAAAAAGAAGGAAATAAAATCATTTCGCAACCGATTAAGGGGACAGCTGCGCGAAAACGAGATGAAAACGAGGATGAACTTCAAAAAACTTGGTTGAAAAACAATCCAAAGGAACGTTCTGAAAATGTGATGATTGTAGATTTGGTACGCAATGATTTGTCCCGAATTGCAGAACCTTTTTCCGTAAAAGTGGACGAATTAATGGGAATTTACACCTTTGAAACCGTTCACCAAATGATTTCTACGGTTTCTTGTACTGTTAAAGAAAACACGAACTTTGCAGACATACTACACGCCACATTTCCAATGGGTTCCATGACCGGAGCACCCAAAATAAGTGCAATGCAACTGTCGGAAGAAACAGAGGATTTCAAACGAGGCTTATACTCCGGAAGTATTGGATATTTATCTCCGAACGGAGATTTTGATTTAAATGTGGTTATCCGAACACTCATCTACAACACTGAAAATCAATATCTTTCTTGTGGAGTTGGCAGTGCAATCACCATCGATTCTGATCCAGAAAAGGAATACGAAGAATGTTTAACCAAAGTGAATAAATTGCTCAAAGGCTTTCAATCCGATGAAATTTAAACAGCATTTAAACGCTTTTTTTGAGTCAATAGATTTTGATAAGTTATTTGTAGCGGTGAGTGGTGGAGTAGATTCGATGGTATTACTTCAACTATTACTTCAACAAAAACTTCGAATACACGCATTACATGTAAATTACAATTTACGCGGACAAGAAAGTAATGAAGATGAAAAGTTGGTGAGTGAGTATTGTGCGTCTAATGGAATTCTGCTTTCGGTTTTGAATGTAAACTTGTCCGAACAGCTGCAAAACGGTGGAAATTTGCAAGATTTGGCTCGAAAAGTACGCTATGACTTTTTTGAAAAAGAAATGAAGGAAACGCCAAAAGCCTTTGTCGTTCTTGCACATCATGAGGACGATCAAATTGAGCAATTTTGGCTTGCCTTAGGAAGAGGCGCAACACTCTCAGGACTTTCAGGAATGAATGAGAAGGAAGAAAAACGTTTGCGTCCGCTTCTACCTTTTCGAAAAGTAGAACTTATTAAATATGCAATTGAGCAAAAAATTCCTTGGCGAGAGGACAAAAGCAATCAAAAAAATGATTATCAGCGAAATGTATGGCGAAATGAACTCTTACCATTTTTAAACAAGGAAATTCCGACATTATCTGAAAGTATTTTACTTATACAAGAAAACTTCAAACAACAAAACGAGCAAGATAAAGAATGGATTCAGCAAAATTTTTCGAATGGATTCATTGGAAGTAACTATTTAAGTGAATTAACAGAAAACTCAATTTTTCAATTGATTAAGCTTTGGAAATTGCCTGTAGGTTTAGTAAAAGAATGGCCTAAAATTGTACAAGCAAAAGTTGGCGCATTTTGGCAATTTGACACTATTAAGTTGACCAAAGAAAGAAACGGTTTGTGTCGAACGGAGGAAAAACCAATTTCCATTCCACTACTTGAATTGACAGAAGTCGAAGCCTTACCAACCACTTTCGATAAAACGATTTTGTATTTGGATAAGGATAAAATTGTTGGAGAAATCCAAGTACGTCAATGGCAACTAGGCGACAGAATTCACCCAATTGGGATGAACGGTTCGCGCTTAGTTTCGGACGTTTTGAAAGACGCAAAAATTGAATCGTCCCAAAAATCCAAAGTTTTCGTAATTGTGGACGATGAAAAAATTGTTGCCGTTCATGGATTGTGCATTGATAAAAGAAGTGTTGCGGGGAAGAAAACGAGGAAGATTGTTCGGGTAGAGTTGTTTACAATCTAACACAAATCGAATTTTCAAGAAAATAACATTAAGACATGGAAATTTCAAAGTAACTAACTGTTATTTATTTCTCAAATTTCAATATATTCGAGGCTTGCAACCCGACGCAATTGTTGTCGTTATACTATTTGTTGGGTTAACTCGTTAAAATAATGATGCGATATTTGTTGGTTTCATTCCTGTTTTTGGTGTTGTCGTTCGAAGTTCGGGCAACACACGCAATGGGCGGCGAAATCACTTATCGCTGTGTAGGCAACAATCGTTTTGTTTTTGAATTGATTTTCTTTCGCGATTGCAACGGTGCCGAGGTAAACACGATGTCCGAAAATCTAAAAGTTTGGAACCACCCGACCATCACGAGTATCAATATGCCTTATGTTTCTCGTGAGGATATTTCTCCGTTTTGCACCCCCGTTTCTGGAAGTCCGAATCCTTTGGCATGTGGCTCTGGTAGTGCTGGCGGAAATGGAACGGGTGCGATTGAAAGGGTAAGATACAGAAGTTTACCTACATTACTTTCAGGAGTTCCTCCAGTTGAAGGTTGGATTTTTACATTCGAAAATTTCTCTAGGAGTGGGGCAATCACAAACATTACCAACCCCTCTGCTTACGGAATTACTTTAAGCGCCAAAATGTTTAAAATTCCTGGAAATAATGGAACAGAGTGTAGTGATTCTTCACCCTTATTTCTTCAAGAACCGAATTTCGTGAGTTGTGCCGGAAGTCAGTACATCTACAATATGAATGCAGTAGATCCCGATTTGGATTCCCTGCATTTTTCTTTTGGAACGCCTTATGACCATTTTCCTGGTGGTACTGTTTACGACCCGCCATTAAGTCCTGCAGCCTTGGTTTTTGAATCTGGTTTTTCTTTTTCAAGTCCAACTCCTGATGGAAGTATGAATCCTCTAAATGTTGCGGCGACTGTGAATCCTGTAACTGGAGAATTGCGTTTTACAAGTAATAATGTTGGAAATTATGTGGTGAAACTGACTGTTCGCTCTTATCGCCTTGGAGTTTTGATTTCCGAGGTGGAGCGTGAAATGCAGTTGGTTGTGACGCCGTGTAGTCCAACCAATAATGCTCCTACCATTCAAGCTCCTTTTCCGGGAAATTCTTGGGAAACAACCGTAATGGGAGGAGATTTGGTGAATTTTAATTTACTGGTAAACGATTCGGATTTGTTGCAAAATGGAACGCCTCAATCGGTTTACCTAAGCGCGTCTGGACCTATGTTCGGTGCAAATTTCACCTCGGATGAAGGCTGTTCGGTTGAACCTTGTGCGTTCATGAGTGCTCCAAATCCAATTTCGGGTTCACCAAGTATTAACCCCACTTTTACGTGGCAAACGGGCTGTGACCACTTGGTAAATGAATTCGGAATTGTCGCAGAAGTATTGCCTTATAACTTCGTTTTTAAAGTACAAGATGATTTTTGTCAAGTTCCTCGTGTAACTTACGCCACGGTAAAAATTAATGTTGTCAACCCTGGAATCCTTCCTGGAACTCAAATACGCTGCATTCAAACGGATGTCAACGGCGATGTTTTGGTAACTTGGAATCCTATTGAAAATCCAACAGGTTCATTTGTTGCCTATGAAATCAGTTCGCTTCAAAATGGTGTTTTGGCAACTGTTCCAAATAATTTAATTGGAAATATTAACCTCGGACCTCTTACAAGTGCACGCGATATTTTTGTTGGCGTTCGATCTGGATGTGATGGGAATGTGTTGAAATCTAGTGACACTTTGTCCAATATCTTTTTGTCGGTTAACAATCCAGGGAACGGAACGGCAGTTTTACAATGGAATCGACCGCGAACGCAAAAGCTTCCTACTTATGGCAACTTTTACCACATCTATCGTGAATTTCCAGCAGGAACTTGGACTTTACATGACAGCGTACCTTATAATTCACCGTTCTACCGCGACACGATAGACATTTGTAGTGCTTTTCTAAATTACAGAATTGAACTTCCCGCAACTCCTTGTCCTTTTACTTCAAATATTGCAGGAGATCAGTTTGAAGATATGCTCACACCAAATATTCCTGTGATTCAGAGTGTTGGAGCAGATACCGCAACCAATCAAGTTCGAATTATTTGGAATGTTAATTCGCGTCCAGATACTTACGGATACGTGATTTACACATTCGATGAAAACAATATACTGTATGAATTGGATACTGTTTGGGGAAGATTTAACACCACTTATTTCCATAATATCGACCCCGCAGAAGGACCATACACATATTCCGTTGCTGCGTTTGATTCTTGTTTAACAGACAATTTTCCAGTAACTTATCAAACCTCAGCTAAAGGAAATCTTCATACAAGTATGGTTTCAGATGCCCAAGTTTTAATGTGTGAGAAACAAGCCATAATTTCATGGAATCCATACACAGGAAGGGCTGTAAGTAGCTTCCGAATTTGGGGGAAACGAGGAAATACTTGGGAAATGTTGAAAGCGACAAACAGTCTTTCAGATACCGTGGATGTATTACCTGGAGAGAATTATTGTATGTATGTCCAGGCGGTTTTTAATGCAAATCAAAGTGCTTTTTCAAGCAGGATTTGTTTTGATGTCCCTACTCCCGAAGCACCTGCATACCATTATTTCGCAGTTGCAAGTATTGAAAATAAGGAAGTTAGATTAGTGGATTACATTCAGTCCTCGGTAGGAATTTCTGAGATAATATATTACCGAAAAGGATTGCAAAGCAACTTCGAAGAAATTGGAAGAAAACCTGTCGATGGTGATTTTACGGTGTTTTTTGACAGAAATGTACGCACCAATCTCGAACCTTTAGAATATCGAACCAAGTACGTTGACAGTTGTGGTGTTGAAGGTGAATTTTCTCAAAATATCAATAAAACCATTTTTGTTTCTGGAACGGCGAATGAGTATGATTTAGTAAATACAATTAATTGGACGCCTTACGAGGAATTTGATGGCGGAATTGTTGCTTATCGTGTTTTTAGAGGAACAAATGACGTTTTTGACCCAGTACCAATAGCCACTGTGAATAATTCGACCTTGAGTATTAACGACGATATCAGCCAATTACAGACGGACGGACGAGTTTGCTATCGTGTTGAAGCGTTGGAATCTATGAACAGTTTTATGTTCCAGGAAATTAGTCGTTCAAATGATTTTTGTTTGATTTACACACCTTTGGTTTTCATTCCGAATGCCTTTACTCCAGGCGGTTTGAATCCAATTTTCCAACCTGTTTTATCCAATGTTGATAACGAAGGTTATTCATTTTCAATTATGAATCGTTGGGGCCAAATCATTTTCGAAACCAAGGATTTTCTCGAAGGTTGGGACGGAAAAATCATGCAAAGTGGTGGTGATGCTACAAGTGATAACTATTTGTATATTATTGAATTTCAGGATCAAAAAGGAAAAAGGTACGTCCGTAGGGGCTTTGTTGCCTTGTTGAGGTAAAATGCAGAAAATTTTAATCATTCAAACCGCGTTTTTAGGTGATGTTGTGCTTGCGACACCTTTAATTGAGAATCTTAAAAATCAATTTCCTCAGTCTGAAATTTCATTTTTGGTAAGAAAAGGTAATGAGTCTTTGTTGAGGAATCATCCCAAAATTCACCAATTATTCACCTTTGATAAAAGAAGAAAGTGGTCAGAAATTTGGCGTTTGACCTCGGCTTTTCGAAAGGAGAAATTTGATTTAGTCATCAATCTACAACGCTTTGCCTCCTCGGGTTTAATTGCAGTCTTGTCAGGTGGAAAAGAAATTCGAGGTTTCAAAGAAAATCCGTTTTCGTTTGCTTACCATTTAAAAAAGAAACATTTAATCCAAAAAGGTACGCATGAAGTTGACAGAAATTTGAGTTTGATTCCCGAAGTTTTTGCTCCTGTTCGACATCCGAAATTGTACCCGTCTGACAGTGATTTTGAATTTATTTCCAATTATCAAAGTGAAACTTATTTCTGTCTTGCGCCCTCCAGCGTCTGGTTTACGAAAGCTGCACCTGTGAGTGTTTGGGTAAAACTTTGCAAAGAATTGAGTAAAAAAGGAAGAGTTTATTTACTCGGTGGACCAAACGATGCCACTCTTGCAAACGAAATCATCGCTCATAGTGGAGTTGAATCGTTGGAAAATTTATGTGGAAAGTTAAGTTTATTGCAATCCGCAGCTTTAATGTCGCGGGCGAAACGAAATTTCGTTAATGATTCTGGACCACTTCATTTAGCCTCAAGTATGAACGCGGCAGTCACGGCTTTTTTCTGTTCAACTATTCCCGAATTTGGTTTCGGACCTTTAAGTGACGATTCTAAAATTATTCAGGTCGAAAATCTTGACTGTCGTCCCTGTGGTTTGCACGGTCATCAATCTTGCCCAAAAGTACATTTTAGGTGTGGGGAAGAATTGGGTAAAACGGACGGATTTTTCAAATGATGCTGATATAATTCATTTCGATGTAAAACAAAAACGAGAATGACGCTCTCGCACTCATTCTCGTTCTGTTTTTGTGACCCCGGAGGTCGAAAAATCTAACTTTTATAAGGATTTGGAGGAGGTAGCAGAATTCCATTTACCGTCGAAAAAAGAGTAAACGGTAAAAAACGATAATCGTACCGTTTTATATGTAAATGCTTGATTCTTTAATTTTCCAAGAAAACTAATTGATATTGCTCCTCAATGCTTCTAATTTCATCCACAGTTAATGCGTTGAATTCATTACTTATTGCTCGTTTCGAAAGCCTTCCATTTCCTTGTTCTAAAAATCCAACTAAAAGGGAGACCATATTGTCTGGCATTTCATACTTATGATCTAAGTATCTTTTGAATTCGTCAAACTTCATTAAATATTCGACTTCTTTAGGGATAACATTAACCAAAGTGTCATTAACACAATAAAATAGAAATTCAGCCTGTGCTGTTGCATCGAAATAGCGGTAATAGTCTATGGTATCATTTAAAATTTCGACATTATTATTCTCTGATGGTTTCCAATCAATAAAATTCAAAATTGGATGTGAATAGGATTCTAATGTTTTTGCATAGTCCTTAATATGCTTTAGGATAGAAGCTGAAACTGGAAAAATGATGCCTTGTTCAGTATAACCTGTTTGCGATAAAATATGGTGAATGATATAGCGATGTAGACGTCCGTTTCCATCTACAAAAGGGTGAATAAAAACAAAGCCAAATGCGATTTTTGCGGCCACTAGTACGGGATCCATTCTCGATTCTATGAGCATTTTTTGTGTTTGAAACCACCCCACCATTAATTGGTCAAGATCTTCAAACTTCGCAGAAATATGATCCGGAATTGGTTCTTGTGTTCCACGATCCCTATCTCCAATAAATCCTTGCTGCTGCCTTATTCCCATTTTTATAAATCGGTCATTTTCAATTACCAATTGTTGTAAGCGATTCAATTCTGCTATTGAAAGTTCATTTTTACCGGCCTGACCAATTGCTATTCCCCAACGGGCAGCACGATTGTTTCTTGGATTTTCGCCCTCAATTGAAAATGATGCTTTTGAATCCTTTAAAAGGAGAAATGATGAAGCTCTTTGTAGAACATCCTTGTGAACCCGATTTAAGTAATTACTCTTTTCTTGAGGGATATTGGATTCAATATATTGCTCAAGCTTTTGAGTTTTACGAATTAGAGGGCAAAAGTCTTTATTTCCAGGAAGATTATTAATTACTTTATGTCGTGGTGAACTTACGCCATCAATTGCATATTGTAATTTTTCATCAACAACAGGGACGAGATTCCCTGTTTTTAGATCAGGTAAGTTCAATTTAGTTTCCATTAACCACTCATACAAGAACCAAATTCTGCGACTAAACTGTCCTTGTATTTCTTGTTGAATCATTTCTTCTAGCTCTGTTTTTTTGAGCACCTCAAATAATTTTTTAAATATGAGTAGATCAACTCCCTCATACTTTAGCGCGAAAGTAATTTGCTTGTAGAGGTTTTCCTCTGGAAGGTATCTTGAAGGAAACACTTTCCATTCTTTATTTTCAAATTGTCTTTTCTTTGTACTTATAAAAGTTAATTTCTCAGGTATCGGAACCGCTAATTTATATGCTTCTATAATTGCGCCATATCCGACAATAACACCATCTTCTGGAACAGTTCTGCCGTGAAAAACACTTAATTGCAAGGAAAAACGCTTAATATTCATACTAATCAGTGAAATTTAATTAAGTGCAAGGTAGGTGAAATTTATGTAATATTGGTGAAATTCACTTAAAATATTATAATTTATGTGAAAAACACTTAATTTCTGCGGTATACTTCTAACTTTTCGTTTTTTCTCCCAACTCAGTAAAATAAAGGGGGAATGCCTATAATTCCTTCCTGTTCTCCGCTTGGGGTTCAATCATAAAAAAAGCCCCAAACCTATATGGATTGGGACTTTTGGCTTGTTTTGTGACCTCGTAAGGATTCAAACCTTAAACCTCCAGAGCCGTAATCTGGTGCTCTATTCAGTTGAGCTACGAGGCCGATTTGTGAATTTCTGTTTCTGAAATCGGGTGCAAAGATACATTTTTTATCTAAACTTCAATTCAAAATTTAAATAAATTCACATTTCTTAAGCCTAGTCACTGAAAGTAAAGCGTTTATAGCTTAAATTTCAACTTAGATTTTCACTAAATTTCACTTGAACGCTTTTGTAAACTTCTTTTATTCATGAAATTTACCATATCACCACAAATACTTTTCATCGTTTTTCTTTCCAAATACAGCTTCTTACAACCTGAGAGTTCGATCCTAAAATTGACATTCAGATTGATACCGACGATGAACTATTATATCTCCGCCGCGGAAGGAATTTGAAATACGCCACCATCCATGGCATTTGGTATAACATAATAATCAATTAGTCAAGGTTTTAATTTGAAACCAGGTTTATACATTAAAAAGGATGTTATTCCTCACAAACTAAAAGCAAATTCCTCTAACTTGTTTCCCACCAACCATTCTTTCACTGTCATTCGTCTTTTACCCTCTTGTTGCCAATCGGAAATCGCGATCATTCCACCCGAACAAGGAACAAAAATTTCATCTTTTGAACTGTACATTTCTAACCTTTCCGATGAATCCACAGCTCGAACAGCATACACTTTGAATTGAACGCGTTGGTTTTTTGCATTTTGGTTCAAGAAAGTAATTGCCGAGGGATAAGGCGACAAACCTCTGACATGATTAACGATTTCCTTGGGACTTTTTGTCCAATCAATCACACTATCTTCTTTGAATATTTTGGGTGCATGCGGCAATTCTTTCGCCAAATTTTCATCTTGTGGAACAGCGGATAATTCATTTTTTGCAATTCCATCCACAGTTCTAACAGTCAATTTTGCACCGAGTTCCATTAAAGAGTCGTGCAACATTCCGGCATTCATTTCTGGTAAAATCACTGTTTTTTCTTGCAACAAAATCTCACCTGTATCAATGCGTTCATTGATGAAAAATGTCGTGACACCCGTTTCTTTTTCGCCGTTGATTATCGCCCAATTTATCGGAGCTGCACCGCGGTATTTTGGTAAAAGTGACGCGTGTAAGTTAATCGTTCCTTTTTCAGGCATTGACCAAACTACTTGAGGTAACATTCTAAAAGCCACAACCACAAACAAATCCGCTTGAAGTGCTTTTAAATTTTCGAGAAACGTTTCGTCCTTTAATTTTTCCGGTTGCAAAACAGGAAGTTGATTCGCAATCGCTAACTTTTTAACGGCACTTTCATGAATTTGCTGTCCCCTACCCGCTGGCTTATCTGCAACGGTTACTACTCCAACTACATCGTGTTCACTTTTCAATAAGGCTTCTAAAATATGGGCGGCAAATTCTGGTGTACCCATAAAAACAACCTTCAATTTATTCATCATACTAATTTGTTTCTCCAATTAAAATATTTCAGGTAACCAATGGAAAGGATTCCCAATAAAATAAAATAGATGTATTCAACGGTCCAAATCCAATACACATCAAAATTCCAAACTTTAATAAAAAGGTAACTTGATAAAGTGTAAACCCCAACGGTTATAAATTCAATGGTCATGGAATGCAAGGTGTTGCCGCTACCGTGAATGGTTTGAAAGTAAACCGAACTTAGTCCAAAAATTAAAATACTAAAAGCAATTAAACGCAAAATGTCAGCGCTTTTCTGAACATACATCTCCTCTGGATTGATGAAGCGAATCATGGTTTCAGGATACAATAAAGCACCGTGAAAAGTGACCAACAAAAACGCGACGGTTAACAGTTGTACTCTTCTTTGAATCAATGGAATTTTATCAAATGCTTTCGCACCTATGTATTGTGAAATGTAGGTTTTAGTTGTACCAGCAAAACCCCAAATTGGAACGAATGCAAGGAAATAAATCGAGCGGATATTTTGTGAAACGGTTAAATCAAAGGAGCCTTTTTGTTCCAACCAAGTGAAAAATAATGTCCACGTGGCAAGTGCTGAAAAACCTTGCAGCATCAAGGGGCTTCCAACCTTCAAAAGTTCTTTGAAAGAATGCCAATTAAATGCCAAGTGTTTCAGTAACTGATATTCTTTTCTTTCCTTTGAAAAAAGCAAAAAAGTCACCAAAAACAACATGCCCATTCCGTCGGCAATTGTGGAAG
>Ga0169931_10012052_pt1 | contig 12058 bp, 12 predicted proteins | sample Kivu_15m_20L_FD_129675 | JGI IMG/M metagenome (GOLD analysis project Ga0169931, IMG submission 129675) | Freshwater microbial communities from Lake Kivu, Western Province, Rwanda to study Microbial Dark Matter (Phase II) - Kivu_15m_20L... | ecosystem: Environmental > Aquatic > Freshwater > Lake...
GGGATGGACGCCGTACAGACCGAACAAAGGGATAATGCTTTGACCCGCGAACGGGAGGTCGTAATGTCAGTTCAGGGATGACATCCCAAGACCGAACCACTCCACCGAAACGGGGCAAGACCATGGATCACCTTGGTTTTGCTGTCGACACCGATATGTGCCTTCATGCCGGTTTGCGCAGTGCAGCCTATCTTGCCTGCGATCGATTCAATCGTCGCCCACCGGGACGGATAATTATCCAGATGCTCGCGCACGAGCCGAACAGCCCGCTCCCGGACCTCAGGCGAATAATTTGGTCTTTGCTTTTTGTGTTTCATGGCTCCACTCTCTCAAGAAAAGGAGCCTCCGGCAAACCCTGTGCGGTTCACTCTCACTCTCGGGGACTAGTGCTTGATGGCGCCGCAACCGTACACTGTTAGCTTGCTGCCAAACGCAGGACTTGGAAATAAGCTTTTGGTTTGGGCTCGCGGCCTGGTCCATGCTCACCAGACCAATACTTTACATCGAGCCCTGTTTTGGAGCAGACCTAGTCGCTTCATTCTCGCCAAGTCGCGGACTTCGCTTTATGGAAAATTCATTCGCGACAATCCGATTTCAGAAATCGCATTTCTATCGCGGTTTTATAATGAAATTCGCTCCGGTGTCGTAGAGCCAAACATAGGCGTTCCTTCCGGCGCGCAGTGGTCTATTTTCAACCAAGTTCCTCACTGGTCAGATTATTTCCTTGGAATACGAGACCACAGAGATCTAATTCAGTTTGAACTAAGTAAACTTGTTCGTGGTGAGAACCAAAGCGCAATCTCCAACACAATCGCAATTCATATGCGGCGAGGAGACTTCAAAGACCATGATCCGAAGCTTGACTTTCGAGCGCAGGGAAACACACGCACCCCAATCTGTTACTTTGAAAAGGTAATGGCCAGCATTAAAAGAGACTATCCAGATTTTTTAATCAACGTTTATACCGACGAAGCCGATTCTGAAGTGTTGCAGTTTTGTCAAAAATGGAGCGCGCGAGTCGCTAGTACATACAATCCCGCGTCAGATTTGTTACAAATGTCTGCCTCGAGGATATTGGTTTTGTCTGCATCAAGCACTTTTTCGCTGTGGTCTGCCTTTCTGTCGAGAGGAGTCATCGTACATCATCCAGATCACTTCCATCAGCCGGTAAGGTCAGCCGCACACAACGCACTAGAGCTTGTCGCCCATGACGGTGAATTGCCAATCGGCTGGAGCGAATATTTGCGCGCTCAATTGGATAGAGAATAAATCAACTTTCAGCTTTATCTAAATAATTTCAGGCATGTTTGATCGGATGGAGATTAAAAACTAGATGATCGCCTGCAGGAAGAGGGTGATGATTTTCACGTCTCACCCGATTCAGTATCAGTCGCCGTGGTTTCGTGCGCTTTCTGGCCTGCGGACCTTGGACATCCACGTCGTCTACTCTTTCGTCCCGGATCGCGCGGCTCAGGGTGAAGGCTTCGGCGTTGCGTTCGAATGGGATATCCCGCTGCGCGAAGGTTTTTCGAACGAGGTATTGCATGCCGATGCGAACGCATCGTTTGTCGCAAGCTTTCTGCGGGCGCGAGAGGCGCTACGGGCCCGCCGACCCGATGTTGCTCTCGTTCTGGGTTGGCACCACCCTTCACTGATGGCCACTCTTGCGTGTTGTCGCTGGCAAGGGATACCGATTATTCTACGCGGTGAATCAAACCTGCACACGCCGCGGGCTCCGTGGAAGGGTCTCTTTCATCGCGCCCTGTTCACCTGTGCAGCTTCCGTCCTGACTATCGGCGCGGCCAATGCTGAGCATTACAACAGGCGCGGGGTTCCGGCGCAGCGCATGGCCTCAGCTCGCTATTTCGTTGACAATTCGCGCTTCCAGTCCGCCGCTGCGAACTTAGCACCCCATCGCGAGGCGTTACGAGCCGAATGGGGCATAGAACCCGACAGATTTTGCCTTTTGTTCGTGGGCAAGCTAGAGCCCAAAAAGCGGATAATGGATGTCTTGGCGGCAGTGCGCCGTTTGCTCATCGATGGGCGAAAGGTACACGTGCTGATCGTGGGTGATGGTGAGCAACGAAGAGATGCGGAGGCCTATATCCAATCGACCGGCCTCGCAGCAACAATGGCGGGCTTCATGAACCAGAGCGAGATTTCTCGCGCCTACGCCGCTGCCGACGCGCTCGTTCTTCCATCAGATTTTGGTGAGACCTGGGGCCTGGTGTGCAATGAAGCTATGGCCAGTGGAATTCCAGCAATTGTGAGCGAGCGGGTCGGCTGCGCATCAGACCTCGTTATCCACGGCATCACAGGCGGCGTTAGCCGTTTCGGAGAAGTCGATGATATCACGCGTGTTGCTGCAGAGTGGATTGACGACCGCGAGTATTACGAAAGGGTTCGCAGCAACGCCATTTCCCACATCAAAGCTTACAGCATCGAGGCGGCGGTTCGAGGGCTCGAAGACGCGGTTTCAATCGCTCTCGAAAGTAGCGGGGCAGCGGAGCGGTGATCAGGTCCGTTGTTGTGGTTGGCAGCCCGGAAGGCACCCACCTCGCTGGAAGCTTGGTCCGTGCTGCATCCGGAATGCTTCCCGCCAGGCTTTGTGATGTCGGGATCGCGAGTTCATCTTTCGAACCCCTCAATAAATTATGGTGGAGGATTGATCGTCAGTCTCCGCACACCCAGAAGCTTGAAGCCGCGGTGCTTGACGCCGTTGCAGATTTGATTTGCCCGTTGGTTGTTACAACCGGCCTTTCGCCCGTTCGGGCTGCTGCGCTGAGAGCCTGTCGAGGCAGGGGTGCTAAACTTGCACACTTTAGCAGTGATGACCCATGGAATCCGCGCTTTGCGGCGCGCTGGCATTTCGCTGCGCTTCGGCAGTATGATGTGGTGTTCACGCCGCGCAGGTCTAATCTGAGTGATTTTTTGCGCCTGGGCGTTAGGGACGTGCGCTGGCTGCCGTTCGGCTACGATGGCGAGTTTCTTGGCGACCGGTCAGACCGCGCCGTTCAGGATGCCTCTGACATCCTGTTTGTCGGCGGGGCCGACCGGGATCGAGCCGAGTTCTTGGACCGTTTCTGCGCAGCGGGCCTCAGCGTGACGGTCGTTGGCGGATACTGGGGGCGGTACCGCAATGTTCATCGCCGCGACCTGGGTCAGTGTTCGCCTGTTGTAGTTGCCGCTCTGACGCGAGCGTCGAAAGTCTCAATCATCATGGTTCGCCGGGCAAACCGGGACGGTCACACGATGCGAAGCTTCGAAGCTGGCGCAATCGGTGGCTGTCTTCTCGTTGAGGATACGGCCGAGCATCGCGAGATTTTCGGGGCCGACGATGAGGCAGTCCGCTATTTCACGTCGCCCGAAGAGGCTGCTGGTATTGCGCGTACTCTGCTTGCCGACGAGGCCTCCCGCACCAGGCTCGCGACGGCGGTCCGACGACGCATAACCGGAGGTCGACACACATACACTGATCGCTTGCGGGAAATGCTGAAATCAGTCGAGGATCTGCCGGCGCGGCCGCTGGAGCCAAGTCATGCTTGATTGGATCGCCTTGTGGGTCTTGCTTGCCGTTATTTGCGTCGGGCTGGCCGGCGGCCGGATGGGAAAAGGCGGATTCCTGTTAGCCTATTTCTTTGGATTGTCGCTCATTCATGTTCCCGGTGCGATCAACTATCTGGGCTCAGCTCCGGGTCTGAACGGGTTCGAGGAGACGCTTGTAGGATTTCGCGCCACGGTTATCGGCCTGTGTGCATTGATCGTCGGCTATGTCAGCTGCCAGTCAGGCGCGAAACCGGACAAACAATCAAGATCGCGCAAGCGGCCCATCGCGCTTAATGGCGAGCGCCTGGTTATAGCCGGCGCTGTGGCCTACTTCGGGGTCATGCCGATCGCTGGTCTCGTGCCGAGCTTGACGGCTCTCGTGAGCCCTCTTGCGTCTCTTCTTGTGCTCGGTTTCATTGTCTTTGTCCGACAACTGATCGAGGGATTTAAGAGCCCGTATACACCGTTCGTGATTCTTGGAGTTGCTCTGCTGCCGCTTTCGACTCTTATCACCGGCGGTTTTATCGGCTTTGGAGTTTATTGGGTTTTAACAATCGGCACTTTTGCGTGGGCGCAGTCCAGAAAACGTTGGCTCGTGCTGCTTATGGTGCCTTTTTTAGCCTATGCGGGGGTCTCAATCGGCGCGGCCTATTTCGGCGGGCGCGATGCGATCCGGGAGGCAGTTTGGTTTCAGCAGGCGGATTTTGAAGAGCGCTTTGATCGGATCGCCGTCATCGTCCGGAAAATAGAGCCCTATGACATCGAGAATCCGGACCACATCTTTTCGATCGATCTGCGCCTGAACCAGAATACTCTGGTCGGCGCTGGAATTCTCAATCATCAGAAAGGCAATGTGGATCTCCTGCTGGGCGCGTCGGTGCCATGGTGGACGTTCATCCCACGGGCGGTCTGGCCTGAAAAACCTTTGGTCGGCGGAGGCGGAGATGTGGTTTCCAAATTCACCGGGATCCCTTTTGCCGTGGGAACGAGCGTGGGAGCTGGCCAGCCGCTTGAGTTTTACGCGAACTTTGGTTGGTGGGGGCTCGTGGTTGGTTTTGGGGCGCTGGGATGGATTCTCGCTCATCACGACCGCGGCCTTGCGCGCAGCCTGCTCGCTCGCGACACTCGCCAGGTTCTCTCCTTCGGCCTGCCGGGGCTGGCCCTTCTTAATTCGGGCGGAAATCTGCTTGAAATCTGCGTTGCCTTTGTCGCTGCTGTCATAGTGGCGCGACTTATCGCATGGGTGCTCCCGTTGGTCTTCAGCTCTCGACGACGCTTGACTAAGGGCAACGCTTGAACAAGACGTCAACTATGCGTATCGCGATAGCTACCGCTGGTCGGTTTCACGTGCTGGATCTTGCGCGGGAACTGGACGCGCTGGGCCACGAGGTTCAGTTCCACTCCTACGTGCCGCGGCGCCGCGCAGAGGCTTTTGGTCTACCGGGCCGGTGTCACGTCGACCACGTCCCATGGTTGGCTCCGCTGCTCGTTTGGGAGCGAGCGTTTCCAAAAGCCCTCCCAGCCTTGCGTGAGCGGTTGCTGCAGGCTGCGCTGAATCGCTCGTTAATCGCGCGGATGAAGCCCTGCGACGTTTTCATCTGCATGTCCGGAATATACCTGGAAGCAGCGACCTTCGCCCGGCGCCGCTATGGAGCGAAGATCGTCCTTGTACGCGGAAGCAAGCACATTCAGGTTCAGGACGAGATTCTCGCCGCTTTGCCAGGCGCGCAGCGACCGACACCGCGCAGCATCCAGCGCGAACTTGCCGGCTATCAGTTGGCGGACATGATCGACGTCCCTTCGCAGCATGTTGTCGACAGCTTCATCGCGATGTCCCCCGACATGTCAAACAAGGTCGTGCGGAACCCATATGGTACAGATTTGAAAATGTTTCCGCCTGCTCGGCACGAAAGCAGACACCGTTCTTGTGGCTCGCAGGTGACTTTCGTGTTCGCCGGAAACTGGTGCCTGCGCAAAGGGTGCGACTTGCTAATGGTTGCCGCAAGAGCTGCGGGCGTGGACCTCGTCCATGTTGGTCCAGTGGGTGGCGACTGCCCGCTACCCGCCGACGGTGATGGCTTCAAGCACGTCGGCAAGGTTGATCAATCCCGGCTCTCCGATTTTTACCGATCGGTCGATGCGATGGTGCTTGCGAGCCGAGAGGACGGATTTGGCCTCGTGCTTGCACAAGGTCTGGCGACAGGACTCCCGATTGTTTGCACGAACGACACCGGAGGCGCTGACCTTCGCCACACCTCGACCCTTGACGACCGCATCCAAGTCGTACCTGCCGGCGACCCTGTCGCCTTGGCCCAAGCGATGAAGAACGTAGCGAAGCGACTTTGTGACGGCCCACCCTTCCCAGACATCACCGAAGAAGATCGAGAGACGCTCACCTGGCGCGCCTTCGGGAAGCGTTATGAGGCGAACCTGGATCGGCTGCTTAATGGCCTGCAATAAAATGGAGGCCAGAACGCAAACGCTAATACACGTCTGGGAGAGTTCATTCGAAAGCTTGGTAATCTCCCTGTGCCCTGTCCGAGGTTTCAAAAATCAATGTTCGCGGTAGTAATCGGGCGGCTATCGGGAATGGTGCGCTTCGGGCGGAGTTTCTTGCCTCGCATCGAGCTGCTCGACAGGACCGGCCGCGCCTCGCGGCAAAACCTGGTCGCAGTTGTGGCCACCTGGCCGAGGCGGCGCAACAGAATATGAGGGCGATCCATATCATAGCGGGTCTCTCTCCTTCGGCAGGCGGTCCGTCCTATTCGGTGCCGCGGCTCTGCGAGGCGCTTAAGCCAGCGGGGTGTGAAACCCTCCTGATGAGCGTGGCTGATGCGGACGCGCCGCCGAAACCTGATGTAATGTCTCTCCCGCAGGACCATGCGCAGGTTCCTGGCCTGTCGCAGCTTCGGATATCAAAGGCACTGCGCGGCAAACTGGCGACTGCAGCCGGAAGCGCCGAAATCGTCCACAATCACGGGCTCTGGCTCATGCCAAATGTTTATGCCGGTCGGGCAGCGGCGCACGCTGACAGGCCGCTTGTGGTCTCGCCGCGCGGGATGCTGGCCGCGGAAGCCCTGCGGTTTTCCCCCTGGAAGAAGAAGATCTTCTGGCGCCTGCTGCAGGGGCCGGCCCTTCAGCACGCGGCCGCCTGGCACGCCACCAGCCTTGCAGAGGCGGCAGAGATACGCGCCTTCGGCGTTGCCGCGCCCATCGCGGTCATTGCCAACGGCGTCGACATTCCGGCGATAACGGCTCGTCACGACGCTGGCGCGATGAGGCGTACGCTGGTGTTTCTTTCGCGGATTCACCCCAAGAAGGGACTGCCGGGGCTGGTTGAAGCATGGCGAAGGGTGGCGCCGCAGCGTCCGGACTGGCGGTTGCTGATCGCCGGACCGGATGAGATAGGCCACCGGAAGGAACTGGCGGCGCAGATCGCGCGCGACCACGTGGATAGAGCCGAGATCTCCGGGCCGGTCTACGGCGCCGACCGCGACGCGCTGCTTGCGGCAGCAGATCTGTTTGTCCTGCCGACGCGTAACGAAAATTTCGGGCTCGCGGTCGCTGAAGCGCTCGCAGCAGGCGTGCCTGCGATCGTTACCAAAGGCGCTCCCTGGGCGGTGCTCCAGGCAGACCGCTGTGGCTGGTGGATTGACCATGGCGTGGAACCGCTTGCAGCGGCGCTACTAGAGGCAACCGGCCTGCCATCAGCAACGCGAGAAGTTATGGGCCGCGCCGGGCGCGCTGCGATGCAGCGTGACTTCAGCTGGGACGCGATAGGATGCCAGATGCGAGATGCCTATTTCTGGCTGTCCCATGGCGGGGACAGGCCCGCTACAATCTCGGTGGACTGAAAGGACACCAGGAGTTGACTCAGCAAGGTCCCGACATATTGAGCAACCGCCGCGCCAGGAAGTGGTCTAGCAAACAGCTCCTTGGCAGGGCGCTGTGGGAGACGCTTCAGTGTCCCTTGTTCCGATGGACGCCCCGTCAGTTTTGGGGGTGGCGCCGGTGGATCCTGCGCATGTTTGGCGCGCGCGTGGGATCCCGCGTACATATCCATCCGAGCGTGAAGATTGCGATCCCCTGGAACCTCCGCATCGACGAAAATGCGGCAATCGGGGATGGGGCGATCCTGTATTCGCTGGGCTTGATTTCAATCGGCGCCAACGCCACCATTTCCCAGTATGCTCATCTGTGTGCTGGCTCGCATGACTTTCGCAAACCGGACATGCCCCTGACCAAGCCGCCGATTGAGATTGGCGCTGGCGCATGGATCTGTGCGGACGCTTTTATCGGCCCCGGTGTTTGCATCGGCGAAATCTGTGTGGTTGGTGCGCGCGCAGTTGTCGTCAGGAGCGTCGCAAGGGGTGCTATCGTTGCTGGCAATCCTGCCACTCAGGTCGGCACGCGCGTAAAGGCGGTAGAATGAAAGTTTCGGTTCTGATCCTGACCTACAATGAAGAACAGAATCTGCCGGCGTGCCTTGCCGCCTTGACCTGGTGCGACGACATATGGGTGCTGGATTCGGGTAGCACCGACGCCACGGCCCGTATAGCTCACGAGGCAGGCGCGAAACTCCTTGTCCGATCATTTGATGATTTCGCGAGCCAGCGCAATTTTGGCCTTGAGAATTGTTCGTTTACGAATGAATGGGTTCTGCACCTGGATGCGGATGAGGTGGTGACACCTGAATTTCGTGAGACGCTGCTAGGGCTTTCGCCGCAGACCGGCATAGCGGCCTACCACGTTCCTTCCAAACTGATACTGTTCGGTAGTTGGCTGAAGTTTGCAGGAATGTATCCAGTCTATCAGGTGAGGCTGGGGCATAGAGACCGGCTCCGCTTCGTTCAGGTCGGGCACGGCCAGCAGGAGAACCTGCCGCCGAGCGTCATTGCGACCTTCCCCGAGCCCTATCTTCATTACAACTTTTCACACGGCATGCGGCGTTGGATTGAGAAACACCTGCGTTATGCGCAGGATGAAGCTGCCGTCCTGATCAGGCAAAGGACGGAAAAAAGGAGCAGGCGAGAACGCAGTGATCCTGTAGCGGGCAGGCGCGCCGCCAAGGCAGCCGCCGCACGGCTGCCACTTTGGCTGAGGCCGCCGGCGCGCTTTTTCTACGTCTACTTGTACAGACAGGGCTTCCGAGACGGGCTCGCCGGTTTTACCTATGCGTTCATGCTGGCTGTTTATGAAGGACTAATCGTACTCTACGTCCTCGAGGCACGTAATGCGTTGCAGGGCAGAGGCATGGCTCGATGAGCGAGCTGCACACCCCGGATTATGGCTACCGTGATGCGATTGATGGCCATCCGCATGCCTACCTCTTGCCAACGCTAGACCGCATCCTGCAGAACATAAAGGCCAATCGCGTGGACGATTTCGGCTGCGGAAATGGCAGTTAACCTCGCCATGGTCTGCCCGCTGATTATGTCAACCAAAGAGAAATGGCTGGAGATCTCCTGGCGAAGCCATGTGCCAGATGGTCATTCTGCGGATTGAGTTTAAAAACGGGATCAGGCAACTGCAACCGGCCACCTGAACAAAGCTGCCACCAACTTTAGGGCTTATCTGTCTGATCATGCTATCGTACCGACCCGAAATCGATGGGCTGCGCGCAATTGCCGTGCTGCCGGTTATCTTATTCCATGCAGGCTTCAGCGTGTTCAGCGGCGGCTTTGTCGGCGTTGATGTATTCTTCGTGATCAGCGGTTATCTGATTACGTCGATCCTGATCAGCGAAATGGGGAGCGGCAATTTCAGTATCCTGAAATTCTATGAGCGCCGAGCTAGAAGAATATTGCCGGCGCTCTTTGTGGTTATGTTGGCATGCCTACCATTTGCTTGGATGTGGATGCTTCCGCAGCAGTTCAAGGATTTCTCCGAAAGCCTTGTGGCCGTTGTTATCTTTGCTTCTAACATCCTTTTTTGGAGGGAAGAGGGCTATTTCGCGGGGCCTGCTGAGTTAAAGCCACTTCTGCATACCTGGAGCCTGGCGGTCGAAGAACAATACTACCTGCTCTTCCCGATCTTCCTTCTGTTATTCTGGCGGCTAGGCCGCAACTGGCTGTTGGCGATAATCATCCTTCTGGCGCTTGGCAGCTTGGCACTTAGTGAATGGGGCTGGCGCAATGCCGCGAGCGCGAACTTCTATCTGGCGCCAACACGCGCATGGGAGTTGCTGGCAGGATCCATCTGCGCCTTCCTGACCAATGGCCCTGAGCAGAGGTCAAGCAACTTGCTGAGCCTTACCGGCCTTGTGCTCATCTTGTTTTCGATTTTCCAGTACGACGAACATACGCCCTTTCCGAGTGTCTACGCTTTGGCACCAGTTGGGGGAACCGCCCTCATCATTCTCTTTGCGGGGCGACGGACGTTGGTCGCAAGGTTACTTTCTACTGCGCCATTTGTCGGCATAGGCCTCATCTCCTACAGCGCCTATCTCTGGCACCAGCCTCTTTTCGCGTTTGCCCGACTGCGGAGCTTAACAGAACCAAGCGCTATGCTCATGGCTGGGCTCGCACTGGCATCGTTGGTATTAGCATGGGTTACGTGGCTCTTCATCGAAACACCATTCCGTAAAAAGACTTTCGCACTTTTATCAGGCAGGCGCGCCCTGTTTGCCACCAGTGGCGTAACCGGGATAGCCTTTGTCTGCTTCGGCCTGTCTGGCATTTTGGCTGACGGCTTCAAGGGACGCATAAACGAGAACGCCATGCGTTATGCCGAGCCAGCAACAGGTCCACCGTTTACTCCAGATGGCTGCGCTTTTGAAACACGCGCGAACTTTAAGCCACCTCAACACCCAATTCAAAAATGCGCGGAACGCAATGCAAGTGAACTTATTGACGTTATGTTGATCGGAGACAGCCATGGCACGATGATTTATGAAGTCCTCGGACCGGAGCTCCGTCAAAAGAATATCGGCTATTACGAATACCAACTTTTCGCCTGCCCCCCGGTACCCGGGCTGGTTCGCTATGAAGGTAAAGCTAAATCAGGAATTCCATGTGGGGCAATGCACGAAGATGCTTTCAAATATGCTCGTGACGCAAACATATCGACGATCGTTCTTGTCGGACGTTTCCCTTTTTATCTTGCAGGCCAAGGGTTCGATAATGGCGAAGGGGGTATAGAGTCCGCTGAGGAACATTTAGTTGATGCGGAAGGTCACGCCGCGAGCAGTTGGAATAATCCACTTCGGCGCCAACGCGTACTGGACGCATACAACAAGGAAATCCGACAGCTCGCGGAACATTTCAACGTTGTGCTGGTGTATCCGATCCCTGAAGCAGGTTGGGACGTTCCAGGACAGGTCTTCAAGAAGGCGCACCTGTACAATGGCAATACAGATTTATCCACTTCCTATGAAGTTTACCTGGACCGCGCAGGCCCAGTGATCGGATTATTCAATCAGCTTACGGACGAACTGCCAAATGTTCATGCAGCGCGGGTGCAAGAGGTGCTTTGCAGCCAATCGACAGGACGCTGCGTCAATTCTGACGCGCTAGGCGTCTATTACAATGATGATGATCACCTCAGTAAGTTCGGCGCGCGGGCAGTTGCGCCGGTAGTCCTTGGTGCCATTGAGGCTGCAGTTCAGCAATCAAAAAGTCTTCCTGCGCCTTCGGACGTAAGGGCAGATGAATAGCCCTGTTCAGATTTCCCGAGCCACCTCTGTAAGCTGTAGAAGGAATAGGTGAGACCAGTATGGCGTAAGCGCTGCGAGCTCCCCACGTAGAAAGTATGATCCGCCCCCTTTGAAGTGGTCCGCCCTTAGGTATGTTTTGGAGCGGATGGAGAAGGCGGATGGCAAGGAAGCGGTACAAGCCGGAGGAGATTGTTGCGAAGCTCCGGCAGGTTGATGTGCTGGTCTCGCAGGGCCAGTCGGTGGTCGACGCGGTGCGATCGATCGGGGTCACCGACGTCACCTATTACAGGTGGCGCTCAGAGTTCGGCGGCCTGAAGACGGACCAGGTCAAGCGGATGAAGGATCTGGAGCTTGAGAACCAGCGGCTGCGCAAGGCGGTCTCGGATCTGACGCTCGACAAGCTGATCCTGTCGGAGGCGGCCAAGGGACCCGAAGGGCGGCGCCAGCCAAACTTCTAAGCCCCGCGCGTCGCCGCGCCTGCATCGATCACATTCGAGTGGAGTTGAAGCTGTCCGAGCGCCGGGTCTGCCGGGTGCTTGGGCAGCATCGCTCGACGCAGCGCAAGCGGACGCGGGGCCAGGATGACGAAGCGAAGCTGACCGCCGACATTGTCGAGCTCGCCAGGCAGTACGGCCGATATGGCTACCGGAAGATCGCAGCGCTGTTGCGGTCGACGGCAGGCTGGGTGGTGAACGACAAGCGGGTCGAGCGGATCTGGCGACAGGAGGGGCTGAAGGTTCCTCAGAAGCAGCCAAAACGCGGCCGTTTATGGCTCAACGATGGATCCTGCATCCGCCTCCGCGCGGAGCGGCGTAACCATGTCTGGTCTTACGACTTCGTCGAAGATCGCACCCATGA
>Ga0169931_10012053_pt1 | contig 12057 bp, 8 predicted proteins | sample Kivu_15m_20L_FD_129675 | JGI IMG/M metagenome (GOLD analysis project Ga0169931, IMG submission 129675) | Freshwater microbial communities from Lake Kivu, Western Province, Rwanda to study Microbial Dark Matter (Phase II) - Kivu_15m_20L... | ecosystem: Environmental > Aquatic > Freshwater > Lake ...
ATAAAATATTAACAGACAATATGCTTTTAACGGCACTTATTTACCTTGCATGACATTCGATCATAATCTTTCACTTCGTCGTGTGAAGCAATTTTTTAATATTCGATGGAAAAGTTATTCTTTACCATTGAAATTATCCATCAGCAATAGTACGAATCACCGATATGTCATTATATCCAAGACTCAGCAAATGATTTGAAATCTCGTAAGCGGTCCAACTACAATGTGTGTATGAGCTCTGCGATATTTATCCCAAAAATCAATCATCGTCATAGGCTGCTTTCTATACTGTTGGCATGAGTTACGTAGTCATTGCCTACGTAATGAGCGCGACGGACAGAATCCTACATTCTACATACTCAAGACAGTAGAGCGTCCTCAGAATTCTCATCCGCGAGCCAGATTGTAAAAAGAGAGGAAAAAGCAGTGACCACACGAACGGCGATAGCAGTAAAATGCGAGTTCGCATCTTGATTATTATTATTATTATCAAGCAAATAATTTGAAATCAACTGTGACCTTGCGTTGGAAGTTCCCATCAGTGATCTTTGCTGGTCAGCGCCATGTCGTATACTCCAAGTCCATCGCGATTGAGTAACGGGTCATCGCAAACAGTTAGCCATGCCTTTACAGTTGACCGGCGTAGTGTTCTCAAGGAGGACGACATTTCCGAGCTGTTGAAACAAAAGGAGGACTGTGATACGTTGTCTACACGCAACGCCACTCACTCTTTCCAACATGCATCGTGGTCTCTCGACTCGGTTCAGGCACCTGCGCCGATACGACCCTCTCTACAACGTCGAGGATCTGCAGATCTTTTCCTTGAGGCTGCTGCTAAAGTCGCAGAGCGTGATCGATTTTCATATCAGAATTCACTGACCCTTGATTCGGCATCATCAAACAGATCTACTAGCCCTCATCAGTCAGGTTTTGAACATGCAAATAGCGCTAATTTTTATGGGGGCATACAACAACGTCTACCGGACCTTCCGACTTTGTTACCGCTTTCGGAAATGGAAGAGCCACCTTATTTCTCCTTGTCATCATCTTCTTCACATGCCGATGAAGATGAGGACGTTGAAGATGAGGAGGGTGATAAGTCGGCCGCTATAGATAGTAACAAGTCCCATATGAAACGTTCACATACAACCAAGGGAAAACCGCTACCGCATGTCTATCGAGACTTCTCGACCGTGCCTGACTCTGCTGGATTTGTTCGGAAGAAAACGGGTGGAGTTTCGCAACCCTTTCCTGAAAAGCTATACATTATGCTCGAAGCTGAGTCACAAAGACCTGCACAATCCAATATCGTATCTTGGCTACCTCATGGCCGTGCCTTTATCGTGCACAAACCGAAACAATTTACCCAGGATGTGATGCCCATCTTTTTTAGACAGAGTAAACTTACCTCATTCCAGCGTCAATTGAATTTGTATGGGTTTCGAAGAATTACTCAAGGACCTGATGCGGGGGCATATTATCACGAACTATTTTTAAGGGGACGGCCTCAGCTTTGTATGAGGATGCTAAGACAAAAAGTTAAGGGGACAGGGCATAAACAACCTACAGATGTGGATACAGAACCCAATTTTTATACTATGCCACGAATTTTTCCTTGTGATGATACGGCTATTGGAGGTATTGATGGATCGACGAATTCATCTTCGATTCCTTTGGAGGACAACCTTCTCTATCATCCATCTGGAGCTATGACGGTCACAACAAGCGATTCTTATTCTGCTACAAACATAGATTCGGACTTACCGATGCACTCTTATGCATCCTACAAGCCGGATAATCATACAACTGATGTCCGCTCTCAAAAAAGTCGTGCCCTACCGAAGGATCGTTCAGCCAGTAAAACGAAACATAGAATAGGTACTCAATTGAATGATGAAATCCGACCTGATAACAACGCCTCAGACGACGATCCATATGGTCACCTGTCACCCTTAAGTCCTAGTTTTCATGCTGCCAATCTTCTTACCGGCTTGGCATCTGCGTCAAGACGAAATTCTATTTCTTCAACACCCAACATTCCATTAAACAATGCTGATTTGTTGCATGGGAATACGAACATATCTTACCCTTCAGCACGAAGGAATTCTCTTCCTCAATATGTTTGGAATGGAATACAAACTGAAGAATTGTAATTTTTTCTTTTTGAGATGCATGTGTATAAATTGATATATATGTAAATAATAAATGTGATGTGCTAATATGATTATACTATGCTTTTCTACGACATGATTATCCTATATTGACCTTATTCTCGAACTATTGATCACACATACGCAATCAATAGTGTTTATTATTTCATTTCATTCCTTAGTATATATTGTATAGCTGAGATACATGACTCAGCCCATCCTTCAATACCAGGATTCTTTATAGGATAAAATATTTCACTTGGTGACCATCGTTTACTTTCTTGGCACGCAGTCGCCGTGGTTTGTCCTATACATACCGCAAGGACATTTCCATTAATAGGATAAGCATTGGAGTGTATTACAGAATCAACGTTCTGTAACCATGCTTCTACAGCTGAGGGCGATCCAAAGCAAGCTATATTTGTGGGTGTATGAGGTGTTGTAGAGTACGATGATTCTGTCGCCGATGGCTGAATAAATTCCAGTAAAATTGTTTTATCTAGAACAGCTGCAACTGTATCATAGGTATTCAGCCTTGTAACTTGAAACGATGCATCTTTCCGTTTCGTCTCCAAATGTTTTTGTATAGTATCTGCAGCTTTGGCACTAGCAGGATAAAGCACTCGTGTACAATTCATCTTCTTATCATGATTCCAAGATTCTGATTGCATTCCCCGCACTGTGATGGCAGGTAATTCCGTAGCCAATGTCTCTCCATCTGCCTTGGACGGGACAAAGTGTACAGGAAACCCATATTTTTGTAATTGTCGTTGTGTTGCCTTTCCCACAGCAGCTATTTGAATCGATGTGGGTAATAATGTCTGAACATGGACTTTCTCTTGTTCATATTCATGTTGTGATGACGATATAGCCTGATAGAAAACATTAGCACTCTCGGGTGATGTAATGACAATGTAATCATAGGTTCGTTGCAGAATCTCGGGATTCATCAATAATTTTTTAAAGCAATCAAAGTCTGGACCCCCCGGTTTGAATTCAATGCAGGGAATTTCTATCAGTTTTAGATTTATATGAATATCTTTTTCAATCACGAGAGGATGATCTGTGATGGCTTGTAACAGCTTCGAATTATTTCCAGCTTCTCGAGTTAAAGCAATACGAATAGTACTAGTAGCAGCAGCAGACTGCTGCACGGCTGTCTCTGTTACATTAGGATCTGAATTCAACTCAATGGCTGATGGATCATGATTATTCAGCAACACTGTAAGCTTATCACTGAGATTTCGCTGCAGTATCAACTTAGATTTGGAAATATACAAATTATCGCATCTGACATGATGCCGGTGCTGATGAGGGATCGGATAAAAGCCATGTACTATCAGGGCTGCTGCTGGTGCGATTCTATGATCATGGTTAATAATCTCAAGGAGGAAATTCCACCCATCAATCAAAACACTGATCCATAGAATCCTTGACAGAAAGTAAGTGTACGTCATGAGATACAAGTGTGGACGAGAGATAGACCCCGCCGGCAAATATTACTTATGATACCTTTCGCTGTGTTCAAAAAACATGTATTTTGACATCCAAAAAAAAACTTGTTTAATTAATTTTTTAAAATTACATTTTTAAAAAACTTCAACTCGCCCCGTACAAAACTTGCTTGAACCAACCGATACACGTAAACACACAGAAAATAAATTAGCCTACGTACGCATGTCCGTCTCTCCGTTGATTGTGTGCGTTGAACCCTGCTTCTGTAGCCTGGGTTTACAATTTACTTACTGTAGACCCGTAATAATAATCATACTGTACAGTAGGATGCTTTTTATTTTTTTTTTCATGCACTCTCTATTATTCAACCTCAGATTTTATTATTTTATATCTCCGAATTATCTACCATTTCTGCCCTTCTGTTGCTGGCGCACTACAGTATCGAACTGATCTATAAATACCAACTCTGAAATTTAGTTTTTACCGCCAAGAAGATTATTCTACATATAGCAATACGACGAAACTCCCTCCGAATACCGTGTCTATAAGAAACATGAGTCATCATCAATCTGTTTTACCCTTATCATATCCACCTACGAATAGAAGCACTGCACCGATCAAGACTTATTATGCAGTACGCAGTGGATATAACGTGAAAAACTGTTTGTTCTTTTCTTGGGAAGATTGCAAGAGACATGTCGTGCCTGATTCTTTCATCTCTCTGACTGATGGTGTTGAATATCATGCTTTTAGTGATTTTCATCAAGCTGAGCTCTATCTTTTCCCTAATAATGCTACCACCAACACAACCACCACCACTACTTCTACTACTACTGCTACCTCTTCCACCGATCCTGCTGCAGATAAGATGAAACCTGGTCAAGTAGTTTCTCAAAGTGTGGTACCTTCAATGCCTACTGCTACTGCTACTGCTACTGCTGTTCCTGCTGCTGCTGCTGCTGCTGTTCCTGCTGGTCGTATTGTTGATAATTCGTTGCCTCATCGATATCAGACGGTCTCATCTGCATCTATGACCTGTAATCCTTCAGCTGCATCTACACGTAAGAATCATGAGAAACCTGGAACCAAGTGGATGAGCATGTTAAACAAGTTACTACAGTTTTATCAAGCCAATCGACATACCAGAATTCCTGATAGTCAACGTGAATTATTGGCTTGGAGTAAAAAGCAAAGGACTTACTATAGACTCCTTGTAGATCAGAAACCCACACCCATGACGGCTCTTAAGATACAATTGCTTTCGAGTGCTGGTTTCAACTTTGATGGGGAATCTGCTATTGCTTCGAGTCAGAAATCGGTCTCACCAAAGGCCTCTTCCCATTCTCAACCGGATTCTCAGCCTCATCATCAAGTATATATCTCGCCACCAACAAAACAACAAGTTCCTACGCAAAACTTGATCACTTCAGCTACTGCTGCTGCGAATTCCACCGTCACTTCCGGTACCCTTCCATATGATACAGATCATCCCAGTGCTGTAAGATCGTACAAACCTACCAAGCACTGGAACAGGTGCTTTGATCGACTTCATGCATACAAACTATCTCATAACGGATCGATTGAAATACACAAGATAGATACGGAGAATGCAGATTTGCATCAATGGTGTACTGAGCAGCAAGCTCAATTTAAGGCGTGGAAAATGGGTAAAGGTAATTATTTACAAGAGAAAATTGAACGACTGGAGTCGATTGGATTCGTCTTTAATTACAAATCTTGGGAGGAACGTATCGAAATGCTTACTAAGTATCGTGAAGAAAAAATTAAAACGATGCAAAATCGAGCCTATGGCAAAAAAACCTTTGAAACACATGGTATTATCAAGATTCCTGAGTCTCATCCAGAATTGGGTAAATGGTAAATATAATCCCCGACATTATTTCGATGGCATTCAGTCGCAGCGTCATAAGATTGTATTTACACTATTCTCATACTGTACATTCTCCCATTGGATCTCTAGGTGGAGGAGCTTTCGAGCTCAAGTCAAAAGTGGAAAAATTGAGCCTCACCTTATTGAGCAGGTTAAGAATCTTGGTTTTGATCCGTTTTTCAGAGTCAATCAAAGTGTTGAAAAATCAGCTACGGAATTAAACCCTTCTGTTTTACCCCAAGAAGTGACAGCAGTAGATGCTATAGATCGGGACGAGGAGGAGGATGACAAGGACGAGGATGACAGGGACGAGGAAGATGATGAGAATGATGAGGAAGAAATTCAGTTCATGCTAGATGAAGAATGATTCTATTATGTTACAATACGTTCGTATAATCCCATTTTGTAGGTTGATAAATATATGTGCACAAGAAACAGTCCAATGATAATAATTAAAATTGGTTTTACGTAGTTAATGCAAAATTTTTCATAGTCAGTTTTAGGGTGTAATATACCTTGAAGAATGAAAGGAACAAATCACTGACATGAGAATGGAGGTCCATGCTTTGCCCAATCTTTTCGAATAGAATCAAGACTACCGATGACACCACAGACTAGAAATATAACGGAGAATATGACAAGACCGAAAGATTGAATATCCGATTTATTGTGAGCATTTTGAAGAAAAAAGATAGGATAGCCCAAAACTCTTCTATGAAAAATAGCAGGTAGCAGCAATGTCAGAGGCACGGACGTCAAAGCTCCTATAAAAGAAACAAGATCCTACAACGAGAGAATCGTTATGGTATGAGAGTATCGTAAATAATTTCTAAGAATGAGTATGGCATATCCTATAAAATATAGCACTAACCCCGAAAAATGGAATGGCATTCGCTACAATATAAGAAGAAATAGATAATAATAATGATAAGAGAAGCCATCGCGTTGCATGTCTTGAATGTAAAGAAAAGATTGTAGTTTTATGAAACCAGACCCGATCAAGAGATGAACACAAGGCTTGAGAATTGATAGCAAAGGATACACTGACATGCACCCAAAGTAAGAATCCAGCCACTTGACGACTCCAAGTACCCCGTGGGATGACATCAAATAAAAAAAAGGGAATATCTGATTGTTATTTTAAAAATCACTAGCATGTAAGTAAAGCACGAAAAATTCATAATCTACATACATTTTCTCCATGAAAATGAAACAATAAGAACTCACCGGTTCCAGCGAAGAGACATACTAAAATATAAACACTCCCGAAGCAGGTCAACGCAATACCGAGACTTGTAGGTGTGTCTTGACGATGTTTAAATTCATGTCGTATATTTAAAAGTAATTTTTGACTCCCAACAGCAAAGCCAATACTTGATGCTGCAGCAAATTTACGAAGAATTGAAAACTGATTGATTGTATGAGCAAGATTGTTGTTGCTGTTATTACTCGTTGTGGTAGCCATCCATCTAGTAAAGGTGGAAGAGGTTAGGAATAAGAATCGTTCTTGTATACCTAGACTGGAAGATGATGGAGACGAAGATGATGATTCTACGTGTGTACTGTTATGATTATGAATGATAGGGTACAAGCATTGCACTACAAGTATAGCTAATGCAAATAAAGATATGACACTAGCTGATTTTCCCAATCTTGCCATGGTTCGTAATTGACTAACACCAAACATGAGTATACTAGCAATAATGCCCGCCATGGGTATACAAATATGATTTTCCCCCAGCATGGCTGCAACAGCATGTGACATGACAAGTACATAATTTCCAAGAACAAGGAAAATGTTGACATAATAAACTGTAGTGACAATGTAAGTAGCGTTACTGGAAGAAGAATGAAACAAAGCTCTTGTCATGGAAATGAAATCATTCGTATTGGTATCATTTTGGGTTGAGCTTGAATGTGGGTGTATGTTTTGATCTTGATACTGCTGCTGCTGCTGTATGGGTTCAGCTCTCGATGTCGACGAGGATGATGAGTGGATAGTGGTGTGATTCGTGGACCATGAAGTGGCCGTTGCAGTGGATTGATACACATACGGTGTTTGAGAATGTGTCTTGGCCTTGATGGAGACTGATGGCCGAGACACACTCGTCTCCTTCTCATACACCTCCTTGTCTTTGACATCCACATTCCCTTGGGCGACATCATGTCCTTGTTGCTCCACCACGGATGCCGAGTGACAGAGAATCGATCCTGCATAAAAATTAATGAAAAGATTCACAACCAGAAAGCTCAATCCAAAGAGAGAACCTAATATTTTCATATCCCCCGGCAAAGCTAGGATCCCTGTACCCATACAATCAGCAACAAGCAAAGCTGATCCAGTCTTGACGTTTAGCAGCACATCATGGCGAGGATGATGATTTGAATGAGTACTAGTAGGATCTGCTGAGGATGATTCGCGGGACCTGTCCGTCTCCTTCCAGTTATACTCATTCAAATTATCGGCGGCGTCATTACCAGCCTCAACCACCTCATCGTCACTCAATGATAAATGCTTGTAACGCATGGATTCTGAGGCTGTTACAGCTTGCTAATGTCTGATAGTAGATGATCCAAGAAGTGAGGCGGATAGAGGCAGGTTTGTAGCACGCAGTAGGTCCTACTGTAGGGACGAGGGACGACGGGACGACCAATCGAGAGGATTTATTGAATTCCCAACCCTATGTAGAATGTGAAGCATTTAGGGTTGGGAATGCAAACGATACGTTTTTTCTCCATCTCACTTCATCTACCATCAGACATTAATTAGCAAGCTGCGTCACCATGCGTTATAAGCGTTTATCACGTATGTAGAAGAGTACTGGGAGACACGTGCTATCTGACGTCTGCGCACGCATCACGTATGTAGAAGTGTAGGGATGATGTCACAATCGACATCACTAATACGTCATAACCGTTTTTAACGGTATTTGGGTGTCAAAATTTTTGCCCCTACATAGAGGCAGGCTCGATCATTTCAGCGATCTTTCACGTATGTATGCAGTGAGTCAGTGTTTGTAAAAATAGCTCGTAGTATAATAGTATAATACTATACGGCACGATCATGCATGAATTCTATTGCCTATGTATGTTGTGAAACCCCGCCTTACATATTGTATCCGAAATGCTTGGATTCAAGAGACGATCGATTGGCAGGAAGGCCGAGTGGATAGTAGATACCGACAGCGCCATCGAGGTCACGTCGAGGATATACCCTGTGTCAACTCCGCAGCGAGAGTTTAACTGCGTAAGTAACACGGAAACGGTGAAATCAGCGAAAACCCATCATCGCGACGCCGTGAATAACACCTACTACTCTTCGTATGAAAGTAGTATAAGCGAATCAAGGGAGAGTTCGTACATCCCATCCGCATCTTCTGATCATGAAACGGATACCAATAGCAGCAGCTACAGCGACAGTGATGTAGGACTTTGTACGATGTTACTGCCCACGTCTTTGCCTCAAGTGGAAACCATAGTTGCCACTTGGAGGGATCTACGAGAACAAATTAGTCCAAAACTTGATCAGCTCCAGATTTCTCATCGCGTGAACGCGATGAAAATGCATATTCCCATGCCTCACGATCTGGTCGCCACTTGGAAGGATCGACACGAACACATTCGTCCAAAACTTGATAAACTCCAGGACCCTCATCGCTCAAATACCCTTCAAATAGATGACGATGGCTCGTCCAACAACCATATTACTAGGCAAAGAAATCGTTCACTACAAAATAACAAGAATGCCAGTCCTAATAGGACCTCAGCGCCACAACAGGCAACCAAAAAGCCTGTTTTTGAGGCCAACATTCGTGCAGTCTCGCAAATGATCATACAAACTCAATCGAGCCTGTCCGAAATTATTCCGCATTCTTATGATGCTAAAACACACCCACTATTTGAAAAGCGAGAAAAAGTTATATACACAACACATGAAAACGATGAAAAATTTATGGATGCTATAAAACCCACCTCATACTCATCATCCATTCCCGTGAAACAAACGATTGCAAGAAAAAAGAGCAAGTTTGATACCAATGCGGCAGGGAAAACTCTAGAATACTTTCCCGAAAAAGGATATGCTACGAGTAGTACCACAAAGAGAATTATACAAAGTCGAAATCAACAAGATATTCATTCTAGGAATGAGCCATTGCACCACTGGCGTACACAACTTGTCAATCACTATCCTTACGATACCCGAGATGACATTTCGAAATCGTCTTTAATGACATCTCCGGTAAAACGTTACTCATATCCTTATTTAGAAAAGGAGGATGCTCTTTATGGAAGAGTTAACATTCGTAAATAATTTATGATTTGTGTTCATGGTAATGTTCTAAAAACAGACATTTTTGAAAAGCAAGAAAGTAATAGATAACGCCAAGATCTATTTTCATGAACAGCTAATTGTAATTGACGGATTTAGATTGTATCACGAGTTAGGTGCTAGTTTTTATCGTTAGTTTCCGATATTTCCTGCTGCCTCGTCATGAAGAAATTTTTTAAAAGATATTATCGTTGGATGACATGAAGGAACAAATATATTCATGTAATTCTCTTAAACGACAGATTCAGCTTCAACAGGAGGTTTCAAGAGAAAATAAGTACAAGTTTCAATGGAGACGCGACTATCTAGAATTACAAAGGGGGGCACAAGATTCCTGGAAGTGTATTCAGAGAATGATGATATCCTTGATTGAACAAGGTATTTTTCTACTGGTAAATGACTTATCTTTAAAACGATGTACCGTTTGGCATCAACTAGAAATTCATCATAATGCATATACAAATCAGATGCAGCATATGCTTGATAATCTACAATTGACCCTTCAGCCGTTCAAGAATTCCGATGGCATTATTGCGCATGATGATATAGTCTCAATTGAGAATCTTCTCATTTCGTCTCGAAAAGCATTGCAAAACGAATGGATTCTCCTCGAGGAAGATAAAGCACAGACAGAAAAAGAGCTCCAAGATTTTGTTTTTTCATCTTACAGAAGTAAATTAAAACAAGAGTCAGACTTCAAAGAAGATTCCTTGCTTCTATACTTTTTAGAACATCTCCTTTCAGAGCCTGATTCTTCGTGCTTCAAGAAGTTGATTAAGCAAAAAAAGGTGGACGATCGTGTCAAGTACCAACATTCTTGTTTGAAAAAAGACGCGCTGGATAAGACACAACGCAGTATCTATCAAAATAGGACTAAGGAACGACGAGAGAAGCTTCTTTTCATGAAGACATTAAATCAACTCGATTCCAATGACTCTAAGGAAATAAAAGTTGATGTAGACAGAATTTCCACTTACGATGATGAGTCAAAAAAGATATCCTTAATTAGTCATAAAATTTTACAAGCTCAGGCTAATGACAAAGTTGTCGATCTAGCTGTACAGAAGAAATACTTGGATGAAAAAGAATCATTTATTGAACTTAATGATGCAAAAGCAAGGTACTGAATTCATATTTAATTCTCAATTTTTCCTTTCTGTTAGACTCATCATCGTCTGTCATTTAATTTACATTTCTAAAGGGTTCATGAGCGATATGAAAAACTAGAATTGAAAAAACATCATCAAAAAAAAGTCTTGGATAAACTTGCAGAATTGGAAATAAAGAAATATAAACGATTGAAAGCCCTTGCCGAATCTGTGCCCTATCATGAGAACATCATAAATAGAAAACCTGATATCTTCAAGACCACCAATGCCAGAGTGCATGGAATCTACCAATCATCTGGTGATGATGAAAACAATAGGTCACGATTTTGTTTTCAACAGGGAATAGCGGTTTCTTTTTCAGAGAAAAGATGCTTTTCAGACTATAAGTTTAAACTTTCTCACGCCTTGCACGAGGCAGGCATTGCTCGCAGTCATTATTCTCGTTCAATCGTAAAACAGCTCATTCCGCGTGAGAAAGAAAGGACGACAGGAATAGAGCCATCTTAGCGGTGCATCATGACGACCTAATGCTGGAACAGAGTTTTGACCTTGGCTATTTAGAAAAGACTACCGGCAAAATTATCTATATGTATATTGATTGGATTTTTTTAGTTTAATAGTTTAGGGTATTTAGAGTTAATCTGGCGGATGCACACAGTGGGGCGAGCACACACGCAGCTATAGTGACGCTCAATAAAAGATTAAAAGGTATCTTTCATAGATGCTGCTTGGATCCATTCTTCTTCTGTCGTCAGCAATCTTTGCAAGGATCATCGTGGTATGTTCCGAGGAAGTCTCAAAGTCTGTGGTTGCTCCCGTGGCCAAGAAAGAGTGGATGACTCCTATCAAGGAGGGTGCCACGGTACCGAACGTTGTCTTCAAAACTCGTGTCCGTATCGACGCTCAAGTGGAGAACCCCTTTGACTGGAAGGACGTGACATCTGAGGACTACTTCAAAGGAAAGCGTGTTGTCCTCTTTTCACTCCCCGGAGCTTTCACACCCACCTGCTCATCAACGCATCTACCAGGATACGAGGCTGCCTATGAAGAAATCAAGTCTTTGGGCATTGATGAAGTGTACTGTCTTTCTGTCAACGATGCATTTGTTATGAGACAGTGGGG